>MTKW01003250.1_pt1 | contig 38892 bp, 26 predicted proteins | sample 1042761 | NCBI WGS metagenome assembly MTKW01 (sample SAMN06205366, study PRJNA360243) | anaerobic digester metagenome | biome: Wastewater treatment plant; feature: Anaerobic digester sludge; material: sludge; isolation source: anaerobic digester fed with sludge from wastewater treatment plant ...
TCTGACCGGAGGTCAGGTTCACCGTCTCGTCGTACAGGACCTGCAGCCCCACTGTGATGTAGCCGGTCTTGATCTCAGAGTCGCTACCGGCACTGTTGGTCGCCGTCAGGTTGACGGTGTAGGTTCCGGCGGTTGAGTAGGTGTAGCTCGGGTTCTGTTCGGTCGAGTCCACGCTACCATCGTTATCGAAGTCCCAGGCCCAGGAGGTTGGGGTGTTGGTCGACACATCCGTGAACTCTACAGCCAACGGGGCCACTCCACGCGTCACGTTAGCGGAGAAGTCCGCCACCGGGGCAGTAGTGGTATCACCGTAGATGGCCGTGGGGAGCCATTGCTTCGAGAGAGCTATGACTCCCCAGGCAGTGCTCTGCATCGGCATATAGCCCGCATTGCTCGATGTCCAATTGATCTGACCATTTTCCTGCTGGAGGCTTATGAGATGGTCGATGGGCGTTTGGCCGTTCTTGACCCATGTCGACGGGTCGTCGCCAATGGCGTAGATGGCCATGATGGCCAGGTTCTCGCTGTTGGAGTTGGAGGGTTGTGTGCTCCCCCCGTCGGCCGGGAAGCCTCCATCTTCGTTCTGGACCGACTCAAGCCAGGAGACCGCCCTCTGTACGGACTCAGAGGACGGATCTTCGCCAGAGGCGATCAAGGCTAGGATCACAAGACTTGTGGTGTCGATGCCGAACCAGTTGCCGTTTGCCCCCTGCTTCTCCATCAGGAAGGCTATGCCCTGCTGGGCCTCGACGCAATTGGGCTCTCCCGCAGCGGCCAGGCCCAATGGCACCAGGGCTTGGGAAAAGAGGTTCGAGTTATTGCCCTTCCTCGCCTCGGTCTTGAGCAGCTCGACGTAGTTTACGCCGCCGAGGTCGTAGGGATTGCCGCCCGCGGCAACGACGGCCATTATATACCGGCCAAGGTTACCGGCCAAGTTGGAGCCTGAGGGCGGATTTGTGGCAAGATAGGCCAAAGGATCGCCCTTCGTCGCACGGTCGAGATCGCCGGTACAGGCTAGGCCATTAACAGCCTCAGTGGTAGGTACCTGGTTGCTGTTTTTGCCTACCCCGTTTCCGAATCCGCCGTCGGCGTTCTGGCAGGAGAGTATGTATTCGACTGCCCGGTCAATGCTATTTTCGGTCTGAGCCGAGGCGGGCATTACTGCGGTTGTAATCAATGCAAATAGCACAATAGTCGAAATCATATAACTAGTAGCTGAAACAATATAACTAATTTTTTTCATATTCGATCACTCCAAAATCTGCATGACGCTTTCTGTATTTCAGAAATCACTGGATCTTTATTATTATAGAGAAAAGTCAGACGATGGTTTGCTTCATCCCCGATCTGACGGTTCAAGGACATTCTTGACACTTTGCATCCTAGATGATGCCACTGGCTGCAATCCTCGAAATGACATCTATGCCACCTCGCAGCTCCGCCTTCCAGGCGCAGCCCACGCCGAGCGGCAGCCATATTGCCTAAACGCACCCGTTTCATCCTGCGCTTGCCTCCATTACCTTAAAACGTCCAGCGAATCCAGTAGTAATCCAATAGCACTTGTGTTAAGACAACTAAATTTGGACATAGTTACCAATATTGCCTCAGATATAGTTGTTTCGGTTAATGTAATTCGAAATTATAGTACTTAATTTTGCAGAGGTCAGCCTGCTTGCTGGAACAATCTGTTGAATTAAAAAATGACAGGAAAGAGCTAAAAGTTCGCATTTAATTTATTTCAGCTCTGTTTTTTAGAATTTACTTTGTGAAATAATACTATATAGGGGAGAACAATCTGACATGTACCGAATTAATAATCAGAATTATAACTATATATTCTCGCGAGAACAGCTCCAGAGATTCCGCCATAGATCAAGGAAAAAGGCAGCATAAGCAGCCTGAATGTGTCACGAAGCAACCGGCCACCCTTAGATCCTCAAAAGAACGCACCTCATTTCCATACGAAGGCGATATCCGGTTCTGCCGCCCGCGGCTGTGCGGCGGAAAAATCCTGAAAAGTTCAAGAGAGGCTTTCCGCCGGGCGGGCGAAGTCGATCCTGAACCTCTTTTTATATCGCTCCAGTATGGTGATGGCCTCCTGCCCGAACATCGAGAGGAAGAAGATGTTCGCGATGCCATGCGACAGGTCCCAGAAGAAGCTGTTGATGTTCGTGACGATGAACGTGGTGATCGTCCAGGGGTACACGTATCCCACGAAGAACCATATGTTCATGAGCCATCCGTATAAGAATCCCCAGAACAGGCCCCAAATCATGAGGTACAGCATTCCGACCTTATAGCGGCCGAGCAGCGACGACGATGCACCGATTAGACCCCAGGAGATCATCTGGAAGGGCGTCCAGGGGCCTTGCCCCAGGAACATGTTGGAGAGCAATGCTGTGAGCGCCCCGACCATGAAGCCGCAGACAGGGCCGAAGACGTAACCCGAGATAATGACAAAGAACGTGCATGGCTGGAAGCTCAGGAAGGTAGCGAACGGTATCCGGCTCAACGCCGAGAGAGCACCGAGTGCTGCTACGACGGAGACTTCCTTGGAAGAGAGGTTGCCATTCTCGTATTCTACTATAAAGGCGCCGATAATACCGACGACGACCAGAGCGAGCATCAAGAGCCAATTCCCCAGGAAGCCGAGAGGGCTCTCCGAGTGCATCAGCCCGTAGATGCAGGCAAAAAACAGCACCGCCATAAGGGCGATGAACCAGACGCCGCTCTTTAGCTTAATCCACATAGGATTTCTTCCTTCACTAATAAGTCCGAAGGCACACCGTACTGCCCGAAAGGCTGGACCAGCCGGTTGATCTGCGGCGAGAAGTTAAGCGACTTCGACAGTATCTTTCTGCGGGGGCCGTCTGCGACGATCGCGCCCTCGCTCATCAGGATGACCCGCTCCACGCACGGCCTGGAGATGAGCTCGATATCGTGGCTGATCAGCACGACTGTGCCTCCCCGGGCGTTATATTGCTCCAGGTATTCGATGAGGAAATTCTTCCGGGAGCTATCCAGGCCCCGGGTGGGCTCGTCCAGGATGACCAGCTTCGGCTCCGCCACCAGCACGGAGGCCAGGGCTACGCGCTGCTTTTCGCCGCCGCTGAGGTCACGGGGGTAGGCGTCCTTCAGGTGGGAAAGCCCGAAATCGTTCAATATGTTTGCCGTCCTCCTCGTCACCTCCTTTTCAGGGAAGCCAAAGTTATTCAGTATGAACGCCACCTCTTCCTCAACCCGGTCGGCGAACAGATGCATGTTGGGATTCTGGAAGACGTATCCAATAGTCCGGGCCAGTCGGGCCGGGGACTCGTTCTTGATGTCAATTCCCTCGACACGGACTGTGCCTTTTGTCGGCTTCAGGATGCTGTTCATGTGGCTCGCCAGGGTGCTTTTGCCCGAGGCGTTCCTGCCGATGATGGCGAGAAACTCCCCTTGCCGCACATTGAGCGAGACGCCCCGCAGCCCCATCGTCCCATCCTCGTACTTATGCCAGACGTCATCCAGGCACACAATGCTCCTCCCTTTTTCCCGCAAGCGGTCGGCGGCTGACACCGTGCCCGACCAGTGCTCCCGGAAGACCGGGGCGAGCGCCTGCCGGCCCTCCTTGACGGTGAGCGGAATCTCGCCGATGAATCCCCTGCGCTTCAGGTCCCGGCCAAGATCCAGCATCTGGGGAAGCTCGTAATCCAGGCCTGCTACGAAGTCCACCCAGGACTTCGGCGTGCCATCGAACTTGACACTTCCGCCGTCCATGTGGATAATCCGGTCGACGAAGGGTATGACCCGGTCGATCCGGTGCTCGATGAGCAGAATGGTCGTACCGAATTCGCCGTTCAGCCGCCGAATGACGTGCAGTACCTCCTCCGCCCCCTTAGGATCCAGGGACGAGGTCGGCTCGTCCAAGACGAGGATCTCAGGCTGCAAGGCCAGCACCGACGCGATGATGACCTTCTGCTTTTCGCCGCCGGAAAGCCCTTCCATGCTCCTCTTACGCAGGTGATCGATCCCCACTGTGTCCAGCACTTCCTCGACCCGTTTGGCCATGAGGCTCCTCTCCAGGCCCATGCCCTCCATCCCGAAGGCGACCTCCCGCTCGACGCTATTGGTGATGATCTGGTTCTCCGGGTCCTGAAAGACCATGCCCACCTTTTCCGCCATCTCCTTCGTGCCGGCCTTGAAGGGTGATAGGCCCGCCACGACTACGGAGCCTGAGATCGTCCCGCCATAAAAATGGGGGACGATGCCATTCAGGCAGCGGATGAGCGTCGATTTACCGCCGCCTGAAGGCCCCGTGATCAGCACCATCTCTGAGCCCTCCACGTGCAGGTTCACGTCCTCTAACGATGGCCTGACGCTGTCCGCATAGGTAAAGCATAGCTTCTTAATGTCAATCAATGTCGACCCTCCTTTTGAATAGGGATAGATAGCCCACGGCGGAGCCTGCAAGGAATAAGAGCAGGACCGCGGCAGCGTAGCCGGTGGTGAGCCGAATCGGCTCGAGCTCCGGGTAATACTGGTATTTCCCTACGGGTATTAGCAGGCTCAGCACCATTGCGGCCAGCGGTAATAGCGACGCGGCGAGCAATAGGGCGTCAAAGCCAGTCAGCTTACGGCCGAATAGGCAGGTCCGGCTTTTCCCGGTGCCATACGCCCGCGCCTCCATCGATTCAGCCTTCTGCAGCGACCTGTCGAGCGAGTTCATCATCAGCGGCAGCAGGATGGCGGAGCTTTTTTTGGCCCGGTTTACGAGCTTTTTATCCTCCAGTTCATATCCCCTTGTCTGCAGCGAGATCCGGATATTGTCCATATCGCGGAGGAGCGCCGGCACGTAGCTGACTGCCAAGGAGATCAGGAAGGCCGTCCTCTGCAGGGGCCGCACCTTCATGAGCATCTCGAAGATGTCGTCCGGGTTCACCGTATAGGTCAGGATGGCGAAGGCGGTGATCATAGTGATGAGGCGTATTGCCATGCCGACCGAATAGAAAAATGCCTCCAGGGTGATGTCGAAGTGGCCCATGGTGGGCACCTCCCAGGGGATCTTGAAGATGACTGTGTTTCCCTGGTGCATGAATATCACATTCAGCACCACGATGAATATGGAGAAGAAGAGGGCCAGTTTGAAGAAGCCCCACCAGCGGTCGAAGATCTGGGCCCAGTAGACCAGAGTCAGCGTGGCTGCAAACAGGGCTGCCAGCATGACCGGATCCTCGATGACGAAAGACAGGACCATGATGGAAAAGGCCCAGGTCGTCATCACCAAAGGATGCATGTGATGCACGGGGGTATCCAGCCATCGGTAGGCGTAGCTCTTCATCTAGGGTACCCCGTAGATGTTTTCGCCGTCTATGATGACGCACCCAAATGTATCCCGGAGGGCTTCCGGGCGCGTCGTGAGAAGGTCGACGGCCTCGTCGACGCTCTCCTGAGTGACGCCTGTGCATACCCATATCACGTTCCCGCCCATGTAGCTGCCCTTAGGGTTGAACAGGTTCTTGGACGAGCCTATGATACCGCAATCGTCCAGGGTTGTCGTGACGCTGCCCAGGTAGTCCAGCAGGTCGACCTTACCGTCATGGTAATGATAGAGGAGGCCGAGGTCATCGTAGTGGCCGTTGACCTCGCTTACCAGCGGCGTATCGAGGGCCCCAACCAGCACGAGGCTGCCCTCGTTCTTTTCCTCCAGGGAGAGGTCGCTTGCCTTCACGACCTTTGTGTTTATGCCCCATCGATTAAAGGCGTCGCTGACTTTTTGGGCCTCTTCTGCATAGCCGCCTGTATCTACGATGTATGTGGGCGGCACCTTGCCGCCGTACCCGTAGGCAAAGGCGGCGAACAAGTCGCCGGTGAGAGCACCGGTCATTCCGGCCATGGCGTTGTTCTCGTCCCAGGCGTGGTAGTCCCACCGCATCACGTCGCCGGCATGCATAGTGTACCCGGTGGCGTAGACCGTGGCGGAAATGCCGTTAATATAGTAGAACCAGTCCATAGGCTTCGCATCATTCCCCGTGCCGATGCGCTGCGAGCGCAGGCCGTTGATTCCGTTCACAAAACCGCTGCTGTCGGCGTCGACGTCGCTGACCTTCTGCAGGGCCTTCAGCGCCGACATGCCCGGCTCGTAGGGTATGATCGCGTTAACCAGCGTCGCATTGCCGAAGTCGCTGGAGACGGTGACGGTGACCGTCGACAAGTCGCCGAAGACGTACCCGGTCGAAGCGGCTACGTCCGCTCCCGAATTGTACCAGGTATCGTAGCTCCAAAAAAATACGATGAAAGAGAAGGCGAGGATGGACAGAAGCACCAGGATGCTCTTACGTGGCAGATCAGCCCCCTTTCTTGCAGGGGTATACGGGCCTGTCATTTATTTACCCCTGCGAAGGAGCACGTACGCTGCCACGGCCGTGGCAACGATGGCGACGACGATAACACTTCCTCCTCTCAGAGGATGATCGTTGGCATGAAGCCGCCGTCCATCGCCAGAGCGCCATACGCCGTGCACTCGAAGAGCATCCCCCCTTCGGAATCGGGCATCCACCAGATGACGCCGTTATCCTGCTGACATGTCAGCATGAAGTCGATTGGATTCTTGCCTGAGGAGGTGACCCAATCGCTGGCGTTCTGGCCGACAGCGTTGATGGCCATGATGGCAAGGCCGCAGCTATTGGTGTTAGGGCTGGAAGACATGGCGTTGCCCATGGAGAACCCGCCGGTTGAATCGTCCTGTATGCCACGCAGATAATCCGAAGCTCTCTGTATCGGCTCCGAGCCAGGATCAACGCCCGCGCTAATCAGCGCCGAGACGACCATGCCCGTGGTATCTACATCTGAGCCCCCCGGGCTCCAGCTCCAGCCACCGTCCGTCCCCTGCTTTTGCAGGTACAGTGCGATCAGGTCCTGGACCTCTTGTGAATCCGATTCGCCAGCAGCCGTAAGGCCCATGATGATAAGCGAGTCGGCGAAGAGCTGTCCTGAAGGCTCGGCATCTTTTAGCATCTGGACGTAGTCTGTGCCGTCCAGATCATGCGGATCGCCGCCGGCTGCCACTATGCCCATGATGTGTCGACCCAAGCTGCCTGCATAATTACTGGTGTCGGTCGGAGAATGTGCCGAGAGGTAGGCGAGCATATCGCCTTTAGTCGCCCGGTCGAGGTCGCCGGTTTGGGCCAATGAGATTGCAGCCTGGGCAGTCGGCGCATAGTTGCTTTCGCCGCCTGGCGTGTTGGCAAACCCGCCGTCCGGGTTCTGGCAGGAGAGAAGGTACTCAACGGCCTGAGCTACGCCTGGGGTATCCGCATCTGCCTGAACGACTGTTACTGTCATTGAAAATAATATAAAAAGCAATATAACGCATAAACCGCTTATCAAAGATCTCATCGTTTACCATCCAATAAATTTTATAATAAATCTGATTTTCGAAAACCTTATTGCACTTAGGCCGGTGTCAGTCCCGCGCGTCCATACATCCCAGTTCTTTAAATTATTCCGTTCTGCAGACATCAATTTCATGCTCATGCAGCCTTGCCCTCCTTAAGGTGTCGTGGCGAACTCAAATCTAATCCATAAAGCTTGCATTAAGACATATAAATTTGATATATCTGACTGAGATAGTTCAAATATAATTGTTTTGGTTAGAGCAACTCTAGGGCTGAAGTAGTTAATTTTGTAAAGGTCATCCTTAAACCTAATCAATGGATGACGGCCCCGTGAGCCGTCACCCTCTGCCCTTGTAGACGACGGATGGCATCCAGCCGCCGTCCATCCCGATGACCCCGTAGGCCGTCCCCTCCAGCAGGAATGACCCGGCAGCATCGGGCTTCCACCAGAAGACTCCGCTATTCTGCTGGCATGTCAGCATGAAGTCCAGGGGGCTTCTGCCCGACGATGTGACCCAATCGCTGGCGTTCTGGCCGCCGGCGTTTATGGCCATGATGGCAAGGCCACAGCTGTTGGTGTTAGGATCGGAAGACATGCCATTGCCCATTGAGAACCCACCGGTTGCATCATCCTGCATGCTGTGCAGATATGTCAAAGCGCCCTGTATCAGCTCCGAGCCCGGGTCGGTGCCCGAGCTAACCAGCGCCGAGACAACCATGCCCGTGGTATCAACGTCCGAGCCGCCCGGGCTCCAGCCCCAGCCACCGTTGGCGGCCTGTCCGTTCGAGAAGGTCGTGATCAGCGCCTGAGCCAGAGCAGAGTCAGCCTCGCCAGCAGCAGTAAGCCCCATCAGGATGAGGGAGTCGGCGAAGAGCTGGTTTATCGGCTTTGCATTCCTGAGCCTCTCTACATAGTCGACCCCATTCACATCATACGGGCGGCCGCCTGCTGCAACCAGGCCCATCACATACCGGCCAAGGTTGCCGGAAGAGACTGATTCGTCTGGTGCATTGGCGACAAGGTATCCCAGGAGGTCGCCTTTGCTCGCCCGATCGAGACTGTCCGTCTGGGCTAATGCCACCGCAGCATCGGCACTCAGCTTGAGGTCGCTCTCTCCGCCAGGCTGCTCGGCAAACCCACCGTCAGGATTCTGACAGGACAGGATATAGCCTAGGCCCTCTTCGAGTCCCGGCACCGATTGCGAGGCTGACATGATCTTCAGATTCAAATCGGTAATGTTGGAGGAGGCCTCCCCCTCATAGACCGCCGTGGGAAGCCATTCTCCCCCGAGGGCTATGGCCCCGAAGGCGGTACACTGGATGGGGAAGAAGCCCTCGTTGTCGGGAAGCCACCAGATCTGGCCGTTGTCCTTCTGGAGACTCAAGAGATGGTCGACGGGTGTTTGGCCGTTCTTGGCCCATGTCGCCGGGTCCTCGCCCAGGGCGTAGATGGCCATGATGGCCAAGATCTCGCTGTTGGAGTTGGAGGCGCCTCCATGGTCCGCCGGGAACCCTCCATCCTCGTTCTGGACCAACTCGAACCAGGAGACCGCCCTCTGTATGGACTCGGAGGACGGATCTTCGCCGCAGGCTATCATGGCGCAGATCACAAGACCTGTGGCATCGACGCCGACCCAATTGCCGCCGGTTCCCTGCTTCTCCTTGAGGTAAGCTATGCTCCCCTGAGCCTCAATGCAGTCGGGCTCGCCAGCCGCAGCCAGGCCCAGAGGAACATAGGCCTCAGAGAAGAAGTTCGAGTTGTGGCCCTTCCTCGCCTCGGCCTTGAGCAGCTCGACGTAGTTCACCCCGCCGAGGTCATAGGGGTTACCGCCCGCGGCAACGACGCCCATCATGTACCGGCCAAGGTTGCCTGCATAGTTGGAAAGGTTGGTCGAGGGCGGATTTGCGGCGAGATAGCCTAAAACGTCGCCCTTTGTCGCCCTGTCGAGGCCGCCAGCCAGGGCCAGAGCCATAGCAGCCTCTGAGGTCTCCCTCTGGTCGCTGGGCTTACCGATGCCGTTGCCAAAGCCCCCGTCGTCATTCTGGCAGGAGAGCACATAATCGATGGCTCTGGCTACGCCGGATGATACATCATCGCCCAAAGACCCGTTGATCCCACCCTCGAGCGTCACCTCTGCAGCCGCAACCGATGTCGCCAGACTCGCCAATATCAATGCCATGCTCCAGAAGAGCACAATAGGACTTTTTTCTCTCAAGCTAGTTGCCTCCCATCTCGTCTGAAGAAATGATATCAAGATTTGCCAGGCTGAAGGCATATACCCTGCCGCGGCCAGCGGTGAAGACCATCCCGTCCGCCACCACTGGAGAAGAGCCACCTGCCGGATAGCTCCAGACCTGCTCGCCGGTGGTGGCATTGAGGGCATAAGTCCCGACGAAACTATCATAGTCCGCCCTGCCGACGAAGACCAGATCTCCGGCATGAGCCAGGGAGCACCTCCAATCGCCGAGCCTCTCGGCCACATCCGTCACCCAGACGAGCTCGCCATTGGCGGCATCAAAGCAGTAGGTCTGAAGGTCGCTGAAACCGTCGCATCCGCCGGAGAGATAGACCTTCCCTCCTGCCAGGACCGGCGTCGAGTCCGTCCGCTGGACCGTCTGGTTCCAGAGGATTGAGCCGTTCTCAAGGGAGAGAGCATACAGGTCCCCATCGCCGTAGAAGTTGTAGGTTGTCATATAAACCCGCTCATCGGAGATCGCTGCAGACCCGCAAGGATGGTTATCTGTGGAGATGTTCCAGATCTCCGTTCCATCGTTCAGGTTCAGGCAGTAGATCTCCCCCCCTATACCGCTGTTCCATTCCCAACCCCCGAGGACGACCCTGTTGCCTGAAACAGCTGGTGTGGATTGAGCATAAGCGCTTCCTACGGAGAAGTTCCACAGCTCGTCTCCCGTCTTTTCATCAAGACAGTAGTAATGCTGACCGTCCCAGTCGCTGACGATTACTCTACCCCCGGCTACAACCGGACCGCCATTGACCGCTGACAGGTTCGTGGGCGGAACAAATCTCCAGATTTCACTTCCGTTTGCGGCATCATGGCATGAGGTTCCCCAGTTGGAGAAGAAGACCCTGCCTTCATTGTACGCAGGAGTGGACCACGATCCGTAGGGGTTCGGCTCGAAGGTCGCATTCCAGAGTACATCCCCAGAGAGCTGGTCCAGGCAGACGAACTGGTGGTTGCAGTTGACGTAGATCCGCCCCTCGGCCACCGATACAGACGCCCCTTCCACGGCACCTATCTCCTCGCTAACCCATGCCATCTGGTTAGTCCTGGAATCCGTCGATGTAGAGGCGCCTGTATGCTCGGGATCGAGGTGGAACTGAGGCCAGTCTCCAAAGGCTTCTCCCCCGCTCGGCTCAGGCACTCGGGCATCCCCAAAGGCCGTAGCCGTCGTGACGAGCAGCAGAGCAAGGCCGAAACCCAATATTTCGCAAATATTCTTCATAACGATCATCCAAATTGATCTGCACCAAATTGCTGGATCAAATGAAACCCAGTTTGTTTTACTTAAAGCTTCTCTAAAGAAGGATCATCCGAAAAGGCGTAGACTCGCCCCCCACCAATGGTAAAAAGCATGCCGTCGGCCAAAGATGGCGATGAACCTCCTTCTGGATAGCTCCAGACCACATCTCCCGTTGTTGCATTGAGAGCGAAGGTTCCGGCATAATCTATGAACTCAGGCCTTCCGGCAAACAGCAGGCCGTCGGCGTAGACCGGGGAACATCTCCAGTCCCCTATGTTCTCGCCGACCGGTGTCTCCCAGATTAGCTCTCCATTTGTGGCATTAAAGCAGCTGGTGATAAGCCGATGGAAGCCCTCGCACCCTGAGCAGAGGTAGATCCTATCCCCAAAGATGGCCGGCGTTGAGTCGGTGGGCGATGTCTTAACCTTCCATAAGACTGAGCCGTCCTCTAAAGATAAGGCCAGTAGATCTCCATCCTCCTCAAAGTTATATGTGGCCATGTAGACTGTGCTGTTGTTTATGGTAGCTGAGCCGCAGGGAGAGTTCTCAGCGGTGAGGTTCCAGATCTCATGGCCATCCTCCAGATCGAGACAGTAGATATTCCCACCCATGCCCCAATCCCAGCCTCCGAAGACCACCTTTCCCTGGTCGATGGCCGGCGTTGACTGGGCATTGCCCACCACGGCGAAGTTCCAGAGCTCCTCTCCAGTCTCCTCATCAAGGCAGTAGTAGTGGTGGCCGTCCCAATCACTGACAACCACCCTGCCATCTACAATTGTGGGGCTACCATCTATAGCGTACTTTAAAGTGGGCTGGGCAAAGCTCCAGACCTCGCTCCCGTCCGAGGCGTTCAGGCAGTAGGTCTTGTCAGAGGTGAAGAAGACCCTTCCCTGACTGTAAACGGGAGTGAAACCAAAGGCGAAGTCTCCAGAGTCATTGAACGGAGTGATCCAGAGAACCTCTCCCGATTTCTGGTCGAGACAGGTTATATTGGTTATACAATTTACGAATGCTTTGCCCTCGGCCACTGAGACCGACGATCCGGCCTGAGCACCGATATCATCGCTGATCCAGGCAGTTTGGTTGGACCTGGGGGCACTGGATGAACTCCACCCTACATGCTGGGGATTGAAGTGAAACTGTGGCCATCCCTCCTCTCTTCCCGCCTCGCCCAGGCAGTAGAGCTTTCCATAATGCTGATCGCCTTCTGTTCCGAAATATAACCTTCCATCAGATATAGCCAGGCCTGCAAGGAGGTAGCCGCTGTCAGGCGGATTGAGCATCCAGAGCAGCTTCGGGGCGGCCCCGGAATCCTCCAGACAGTATATTGAGCCGTTGACCTGAGCGGTGGTAAAGAGAATCCTCGGTAGCTCTGATGCTATCGATATTGAAGGAGAGGATTTCACCCCAGCCTCAACAGGATATGACCAGATCATCTCACCGCTGGAGCCGTTCAGGCAGACAAGAGCCCCGGGATGTCCGTGCTCGCCCACCCCCAGATAGACCCGGCCATTGTAGACAGAGGGCGTAGATGTGCTAAAGCCTGCGGGAGAGCTCCATCCTCGATCCTCGAACCTGCCGGTATCCGGGTTGAGCCCGATCTTCCATGCTGATCCCTCCTGGGCTGAGAGCTCTGAAGTGGTATAGATGTAGCCGTCATGGAAGGTGGCGGATGCCCGGACTCTCCCCGGAGTATCACGGGAGAAGCTGAGCCTCGTGCTGTCGTTCAGATTGAGTTCATCGGCCACCTCACCGCTGGAACGGTTCACGCTCAGAATGATGCCTTCGTTCCGGCCGAATACCAGGTAGTTGCCAGCCACGGCGGCTCCGCACCACTGGTAGCCCTTTGTCTCTCTGGTGATATTCCAGCACTCGGTGCCGTTCTCGAAAAGGCAGAAAAACCTCTTTTTGCCTGGTCCATATGCTCCCCCCTCACCCAGGTACAGCCGACCATCAATGTAGTTCAGAGGAGACTCAAACCTATTATCCGTCAGATTCTGTTTCCACAGCACCCGTCCGTTCAGGGAATCGATGGCTGCAAGCTGTCCCGAATCCGTGGCCGCAAAGATTTTGTCGCCGCTGCTGGCCAGCGGAGACATCTGGTAGACCCAGCCATCTAGATGAGACCGCCACTTCAGATCACCCGTCTCCTTATCGAATGCCGATACAGAGCCGTTTCCAGCCAGGGCATAGACCATACTTGAGGAGACTGTAGGTGTGGTCTCCATCCTCTGAATGTCAGCTGACCAGAGTATGATGGGATCATCAGGGATCTGGTCAGAGCTGATGCCGGAGTTGGAAATGTCCTTCTTGAATAGCGGCCAGTCCTCAGCACTGACCGCATATAAAACAATCAATAAAGATAAGAACAAAACAGCTGAGATATATCCTCTTTTCATAGTACATCACCTATTAATCATAAATGATTATGAAGCTTTTTAAGAATTATTAAAATTCAGCCCTAAGTTTTATTTTCAAAACCACCTTCTTCTCCTGCCTCATCGGAGAGACAATAGAGGGTACCACTATCTGTCCCGAAATAGACTGACCCACCCGAGATGGCGACGCTTCCAACGGCATATCCTTTATCGGGCGGGTTGAAGGACCAGAGCAATTTTCCCTCTCTTCCCGTGTCCTCGATGCAGTATGCTGAGGTGTCAACCTTGGCCGTGACGAAGCATATGCGGACTTCGTCATCATTCACAGATACGGCAGGAGAAGCCTTGACCCCGCCGTCCAGCGGATACGACCAGATCAATTCGCCGGAGGAGTCATCCAAACAGACCAGCTCGCCTAACTGTCCGTGCTCTCCCACTCCCAGATAGGCCCTGCCATTATAGACGACCGGAGTGGAGGTGCTGAATCCCACCGCGGTGCCCCAGCCATCGTCCTTGAAGAGTCCCGTCGTCTGGTCAAAGCCAATCTTCCAGGCGTAACCGATATTTAGAGAGAACTCGGATGATGTGTAGACGTATCCGTCCTTATATGAGACCGACGACCGGATGCGGCCTGCATCCTCTTTGGCAAAGCTGATCCTTGATTCGTCTCTGAGGTCCAGCTCATCAACGATGGTACCATCCGTCAGGTTAACGCTCACCAGCATGCCGTCGTTGTCACCCCAAATCACAAAATCGCCAGCCACGCTAGCACCGTTCCAGAGATAGCCGCTCGTCTCTGCGGTAGCATTCCAGTATTCGTTCCCATCCCGATCAAAGGAGAAGTACCGCTTCAACCCCTTGCCATAAGCTATGCTTTCGCCAAGAAAGATCCTCCCATCAGCGTAGGTCACAGGACACTCAAATCTCTTATCGGTGAGATGGTCGGTCCAGATCATCTCGCCCGTCCGGGCGTCAAAGGCGGCCAGATCGCCGGTATCGCTGGCCGCGTATATCCTCTCCCCATCGCAGGCAGGGGTTGAGCTCTGAAAGGCCCTTCCATCCATCTGAGATTTCCAGATTACCCCGCCAGTCACCTCATCCAAGGCCCAGAGGGTGCCATTTCCCGCCAGGACGTATACTGTACCCAGACATATGATCGGCTGCAAGTCCACGCTCTGAAGATCTGCTGACCAGATGACGGCGGGTTTGATGGGCACATTGTCGCCGGTAAGGCCGGATTTGGTCGCATCTCGCTGAAACTGAGGCCAATCCTCTGCTGCACTGAACGATACCACAAACAGCAGGAGAGCGGCAAAGGTCCAGATTGGGTGTCTTATGCATGTTGACTTCACTAATAACCACCATGAATTCTTTGCGGGTAACGCTTGAACTCCGGCCAGGCTCATTCTTTCTCCCCGCAGATCGGTTTGGTCGCTTCCAGATCGCAATCATAGCAGGTCAGGTTGAATCCCCAGTCAGGCGGCTGCCAAACTTCTGCAGATCTCTCTCCATCTGAGACGCCTACATCGATGATGGCCATTGCATACTGAGTCGGCACGCTGGTACCGTTCACCGCTCCAACATCGACCTCGGCCCAGGTCACAAAGGTTCCTGGCCACAGGGCCTTAGCATCGTAGAATATGGTCTTTGTCTGAAAGGGACCAAGCTCGATCTGGTTCCAGGTCAAGACACCATGCTCGTCTGAGGAGGGTGGGACCGACGCCTCCAGAAACTCCATCCCCTGGGGCAGCGGGTCGGTTATGCGAAGCACCCTGTCGCTCCCTTTCAGGTTCTGAATGGTCAGGCTGTATCTGACTACATCGGGCTGGTCTTGGGATAGCTCTGCGCTCTTGGACACGGCGAGGGTCCTCTGCAGGTTGTAGGCCAGCCAATCGACATCCAGAACGGTGAAGTTGAAGGCTGTGACCCAGGTCTCGTTGTAGGCACCACTCGCCGCCACACGATTGACCAGCTCATCGCCCGCATAGTTGGTCACATCCAGCCAGAGATCGATGACAGCTCGGTCTCCTATCGAGAGGTGAGTAAGTGTCCAGTTGGCGCTGCTGGCCGTCAGCTCTGAGGGGCGGGCAGTGGAGTTGATGTACACTGCATGGGGTGGGAAAAAGTCCTCGATGTAGATGGAATCCAGAGATTGATTGCCATCGTTTTCCAGAGTAATTCTGTACCTGGCAAGGACCGACTCATCTCCGTAGTAAAGCTCACCGGACTTATTCACAGCCAGGTGAGGATGATCGACCCTACTCACGCCCTCGATGAGAATATGACGCCTGAGAGAGTATTCTCCAATGTACACCTGATCGATATCGATAGCACCCCGTAGGGCAACTAGATCGATATCATCCTGCAGGACAGTTCTGTATCGGGCTTGCCCTGAGAACTCTGCCTCGGTCTCCATCTCGTTTAAGCCTCTGGCGACCGTCTCCTTTTCCATGTGATCTATTCCGGTGTACTCTTCGCCTATGAAGCTGGTGTCTGGTGTCTTGGACGAGATCCCCTCGTTCCATTTCAAGGACTGGTTGGAGTAAGGCTCGCCGCCGACCTTGAAGCTCGAAGGCCGGTGTTCGACGCTGATGTTTTTGGCAATATAGTTGGAGGAGCTGGCGATAATCTCCTCGGAGCTGTAATTGCCTGTGCCGTACTCGTAGGATCTCTGGCTCTCCTTAATCCGCTTGTCTACGGAGACAAAGCCGGTTCCTTGGGTGGTTTTTTCGGAGATCGTGCCCGAGCCGTACTCGTCAGTGCGCTGATAGATATTGAAGCTGCCCGAGTAGTCCTCTCTGAACTCGACCGAAGGCGTAGCATGTTGGCCTGAGGTCAGGATTGTGCCCATATGGCCCTGGCCCTCGAACGAGGTATCGAACTCCATAGACGTGCCGTTCTTATCGATATCAAAGCGTGACTCGCGGTCGATAGATGTAGCATACCGGTAGTATTCACTCATGGAGCTGCCCGTAGCCCAGTTCTTGGCCCAGGCGCCTTCCATCCACTTAGATGAGTAATCGATGGTACGGTTGTTATAGAGGGCGAAGGCGGTGGGGCTGTAGGCGGCGGACATATTCTTGTCCATTGAGATTGACCTGTTCTCTGTCCTCACCCTAAGCCGTTCCTCGCCCTGGTATGAGCCGGACCCGTGCTCACGGGTGGAGAGCTTGGTGCCAGGATCGCCCGAGATGGCCACGCTCTCGCAGTCTCTGAAGACCATATCGCCGGTTTCATCTGAGGTGACATAGACGCAGTTTTCTATGGCATAGGACTCAAGAGAGGTGTCATAGTCGTTGGCGATATTCATAAAGCCCACTCCTGTGACCTCTTGATCCATATTGAACGCCATATCTCGAACCTTGGGGACCTTTACAGTAAGATTTATGGTCATGCCGCCGACACCGACCTCTGGGAACCTCCAAATGCCGTCAGAGTCGGGCGCGGGCGATGCCGAGACGAACTCGACCGATTTGTTGAAGACGTCCCTGACGACGACATTGTGCAAAGGCATGCCTAAAGTGTTATCAATCCGGATAGTGTAGTTGATGTCGTCGCCCCGTTTGACCTCAGTCTTGTCTGCTGTCTTGGATACCACGACCCGGGGATTCTTTCCGATATTCAATCTGTAGTCCTCCACCTCGCCGTCAAGGGCGAGACCGGCAAATGACAGACCTTTCTCGGTGCTGAACCTGAACCTGGCGAAGGTCTCGCTATCCTCTTTTGCCTCTGGGGGGATAAAGAAGGTAAGGCTGTTAGAGCCCTTATTCAATGGCCTGTCGACGAAAATCTGGTCGAGGCCCTCGGCCCAACTGCCGTCGGCTCCAAAATCGATCCAGGCGTTCAGGTAGCCACCGTCGTCCGAGGCATAGACATCGATGGTTGAAGTTGCACCGGGGATCAAAAGCAAATCTGTGATGGACACGCCATCCTCGTCGTTCAGATCATGTATGTTGTCGCCTAATGCATCCGAAGAGGCCCAGGCCTCGGGCTCGCCATCGATGATGTAACCTAGGCAGAAGTTGGGAATAATGACGTGACGCGCGCCATTGCCCGCCAGGAGGGTGGAGTAACTCTCCGGCGCATCACCAAAGTCCAGGGTCTCGGTCTCGAGTGCAATTACATCTTCAGAAGAACTATGTGTAACTTCCTTCCCGGTCTCATCGATCGCAGCCACGTTGACCTCGTTGGTCAGAATGCCGAAGGCTCCCTCCTCAATCTCTGCCGCCAGCTCTATGAAATCCGACTCGCCTCTGCCAAGGTCTCCAATCTCCCAGGTGATCTCGTTGCCTGATAGCAATCCTGAGCGATTGTCAGAGGCGTAAACCAGCCCCGGTGGTAGATGGTCGACCACGGAGACAGCGTGGAGGTCGTCATCCCCCGTGTTAGTGACTGCAATAAAGAAGCTGATCTCGGTTAGAGGAAGCCCTCCTTTAGGAGATGCGCTCTTATGGATTGTAACCGGTATGCTTGGGGTCTTCACCAATGCGGTGCTGGAGTTCTCGTGAGACTTGCCCTCGGGATCCTTACCGCGGACGGTGACTCTGTTGACTACAGGTTTCCCCAGATCTGCTGTTTTGACGGTATACTCGGTGATGAAGGATTTTTTCTCACCTGCTTTTAATGCAGCCCATTTCATTTCCTTACCTGTTAGGTCATCTCTTGCCACCACATCGCTGAGAGACGTATCGCCAGTGTTGTTTACCCAGATGGTGTAGCCGATGACATCGCCTGTGCTGGCCTCGGTCAGGTTAGCTGTCTTTTTCACCTCGATGTTGGGATTTGTAGGTGGTTTTTCTCCCGTCAGGTCAGAGATCAGGGGACCTCCGGCACCACATTTTATAGTCGAGATGCCGTCTATTGGACTGATGTGCCCGAGCCAATAGGTGGCCAGATGTTTGGGCTTTACTGCGTAGATGCCGTAATATGCGTCCCTGTTAAGGGTGATCTCGGGGGTCAAGCCCTCAGAATTTGTGATATATTTATCAAAGCCTACGGTAACCGTCGCCCCCCGCGACGGCGTGCCGGCAGGGATTCCCCAATATACGGTCTCTTCTGTGATCTTGACTCTGAAGGACTCGCCCTTGGCGACAGATGCAGGCGTAGCATCGTCCACCCGCAGGATCTTCGCCGAGTAGCTGTCCGAGTTGGGACCGATCCACTGGTCGATCTCCCCCTCGTGGATGTGCCAGTTGCTGGCGCCCCATTCCGAGAACTTGCCATCGATCCAAAAGGATGGCCCCCAGCCGGGCTCTCCAACGCCAGCCAGCCGATCGATGAATATGCCAAGGCCTCCACCCCAGTCGGTATACTCGTAGCTTGCGCCACTCTGCTGAATGGCATCCCAACTGGTGGGGTTCACGCCGACCACGTCTACTGTCTTGTTGAAGACTAGGGCGCCATCGTTGAAGACCATCAGCTGCATCAACACGATATCTGGCGATTCTGTCTCTACGGTCACTGTACTGGAGTTCTCATGAGATTTGCCTTCCGGATCTTTGCCGCTGGCGGTGACTTTGTTGATAATAGGTTTGCCAAGATCTGCCGCTTTGACGGTGTAGGTGGTGGTGAAAGAATGATTCTTTCCTGGATCCAGGGATCCAATGTCCTCCTTAAGTTTGGTGAGGCTGTCATCGGCAACGATATCTCTGAGGATTGTATTGCCGGTGTTGTTCACCCAGATGGTATAAAGGATAATACTTCCAGCCTTGTCGACCTCAGTGACGTTTGCCGTTTTGTTGACTGCAATATTGGGATTATATACAGTGTCTACAGATTCGGTGTCGAATCCCTGGTAAACTACGCCATCGTAGGTGCCTCTGGCAGTGACATTGTTAACTATGGGCTTGCCGATATCAACCCTTTTGACTGTGTATTCTGTAGTGAAAGTGTGGTTCTTGCCCGGGTCAAGGAACCCGATGTACTCCTGGTGCTTTGTGAGGTTATCATCAGCAACGACATCGCTGAGAGTTCTATTGCCAGTATTGTTCACCCGGATGGTATAAAGGATAGTATCGCCGGGCAAGGCCAGCGAAACGTTTGCAGTCTTGTGGACGCTGATCACTGGACTTGGGGGAGCTAATCTCGCTGTAGGTAGCCATCCCCCGGTCAGAGAAATTAGGCCAAAGGCGGTGTACCCGGATATGAGAGGGCCAGGAGCATCAGGTTTGAGCCAGATCGAGCCGTTCGGCTGCTGGCAGCTAAGCAGGAAATTTACCGGATTTGCATCACCGATTCGCCAAGGCTCTTCGACCGGCCTCTGACCCATAGCAAGTATGGCCATGACAGCAAGCCCGGTCGAGGGAGAGCAGGACCCGTCCGGAGATGATAAGCAACCTGAGAAACCGCCGTCGTCTTTCTGGACCGATCCAAGCCATGTCAGGGCCTTTTTCATCCACGTAGCGTTTACATCCTCGCCTGAACCGATCAGAGCGCAGAGCACAAGCCCTGTGGTATCAGTATCAGGTAGGGAAGAGTTTTTACCCCATCCGCCCGAGTCAAACTGTCTGCTCTTAAGATCCCTGACATAGGTTCTGGCCTCAATCGATTCGAGCTCTCTGACTGCAATCAATCCGAGTAGGGCGTATGCTTCTTCTGATGGATCGATCTCGGTCAACTGTCTTGAGCGATACTTGAGTATATCAACATAGCCCGATTCTGCGAAATCGTGAGGATTGCCGCCCGCGGCGACAACGCCCATCAAGTACCGGCCCAGGTCGCCTGTACTGACGTTGCTGGCAGGGGGTCTCTTATCGATGAGATAGTCGAGAATTGTCTTGCCATCCCTGATGGCCAGGTTGATATCGCTGGTCTGGGCCAGCGCCATGGCAACATCAGCGGTTACGAGAAGGGCGCTAGAATTTCCCGGAATCTCGCCGAACCCACCGTCTGGATTCTGGCAGGAGAGCAGGTAATTCACAGAGGATCTGATCCGGGGGTCGTCATCGTACAGCGGGAAATCGGCCCCAACAGCGCTGGAAGCTGTGAGCAAAAAGATCAGAGATAGGGTCCGCGTGACAAGTACCAGGAACGGTCTCATCGATTATTCGTCTCCATAACCTGTTTTTCTCGCATGTATAAGCCGGAACCGTGCTCACGGGTGGAGAGCTCGGTGCCAGGATCTCCCAAGAGGACCCCGCTCTTGCAGTCCCTAAAGACCATATCGCCGGCTTCACTGAGGATGTAATCGACAGCTGGAGCTGCGCCCTGGACCCGGATATCCCCGTTTGCCTGCACGAGCTTTACTGTCATCGGAAATAATATAACAAGCAAAATATCGCACAAACTGATGGCCAAAGGTCTTATTCTCTCAGCCAATCCTATAATATTTATAGCTAGTCCTGTTCGCGAAGAATAAGCACCTGTAGCCGCGATAACTGCGTTATATGAGGCTGAGGAACTTATTGTACCGGGGCCGGTGTCAGGCCCGCATGCTCCCCATACATTCCAGTTCGTCAGGTTACTCCATTCTACAGGCATCGATTCCATGCAGCCTTACCCTCCATAAAGCTAAGCGGTGAATTCAAGGCTAATCCATAACACTTGTATAAAGCCATCTAAATTTGACAAGATTACTCGAAATAGGCCAAATATAATTGTTTCGGTTAATCTCACTCCGTGTGTAGTCCCGTCGGGACAACACATGATCTTCCCAGGACCAAAAGCCTTAAGCAAAATCAAATTTCGCTAAGTAAAGTGTAATGAAATAGTGGGTCTGGTCTGCTATTCCGTGCGTCCATTCAAGCCCAAGGCGGAGGGCGGCAGCGAAGCTGACTCCGCCCTGGATCTCCCTGTATTGATAGAGGATTCTTCTCAGAAGAGATATTAAAATTCCTTGATAAATTGGAGATATCATGCTTAATTCCTGCAAGAAGAAATAGCCGCTGCTACTATGAGGAACGCATTCATCTTAATGAACATTTTCGCTATCATAAACGATTGGTAAGATGCGGATGCAAGAAGCTGGGAACTAACCTCTATCTCTTCGAGGATCAAGTCCTAATGCTTGAAGAGCGCGATGCCCTCTATGATAAACTGGATGCAGGCAAAATCACGAAGGTGGAACTTCACGAGGAGATGAAAAAATCAGGGCACATTCTCATTTTATCTAACCGAAAGATGAAAGAGCAAGAAGCCTACGAACTATTTAAGAGAAGAGAAAGTGTTGAGAAGATGTTTGACATCTATAAATCAACGTTATCAGCTGATAGGCTATATTTGCATGATGATGAAAGCGTCTTTGGACATGTGTTTATAGCATTTTTATCTCTTTATGCCTACTGCACACTCGAATTGCTCTTGAAAAAGGCTGGAGCAAATAAAAAAATGACACCTGGTGACTTACTCTTTTAGTTCAGCAAAGTATATCATATTGATTTTGGAGAACGTGGAAAAATAATGGAAGTTCCTAAGAAAATTAGAGATTGAAGCTAAACTTGGGCTAAACATATTCCCCGCATAGTCGGAGTTAAGGTTAAAGCTTGTGGTCATTGGCATAAATTTCAGATGCTGATCTTGCTCAGGGTCCTCATCCCTCCTGCCAGAAACGCTGCAAAGAAGATCAGGAGTATGAGCAAAGATACCCAAGGCAGGGGCTGATCCAGGGCGGCAGCTCGCAGGAATAGGCTGGAGTGGGTAAGCGGCAGAGCATAGAGGGCATACTTCAGCCCGGCTGGAACCTGGGAGAGAGAGAAGAAGGTTCCGCCCAGAAAGGTCATGGGAATCAAGATCAAGCTTGCGAAGGTGCCCATGTCCTCATGAGACCTTGCCAGCAGAGCGGCCAGAACTCCCAGAAAGGCGAATGTAAAGCAGGTCAAAAGAAGGCCTACCAGGAAAAGCGGACCGATGTGAATGGATGGTGCGATGAGCATGGCTACGGCGAGGAATGCAAAGGAGCTCAATAAGCCTCTCACTACCCCGATCATCGCCTTTCCGATGAGTATGGAGGATAGCCCAATCGGGGCCATGAGGCACTCATCAAAGCTTTTGTAGTAGAGACGATCGACATTTAGCCTTGTGCTTGCGCCGTTGAAGCTGGTGGTCATGGCGGTGAGGGCGATGATGCCCGGTATCACGAACTCTAGATAGCTTGTTCCATTGAGATTTATGCCCCGTCCAAGCCCCCAGCCAAATGCCACCAGATAGAGCAGGGGGCTGATAAGAGTGGTGATCAGGTATCTGGACCAGCGCCGCTTCAGGGTTACTAGGTCCGCCCAGAGTATATTACAAGAATCCATATTAACTCTCCAAGACCTTCTGACCGGTCAGTTCAACAAAGACATCCTCCAGATTCGACTCACGCATAGCTAATTTATTGCTCCCCGGCAGTCCCTGAATGAACTGGGCAGCGAACGACCTATCGGGGAAATATCTATACTGGGTGCCGTTTCCGTTAGTTTGCATCTCGACTGCGATCATTCCCAGCTTCTGGCGAAGACTTAAGGGAGAACCAATGGCGATCATTTTTCCTTTATGAAGGATGCCCACCCTTTCGCATAAGGCCTCAGCCTCCTCAATATAATGTGTAGTGAGGAAGACTGTGGTGCCGTCTGAGTTCATCTTGCGAATGAGATCCCAGACCCTCCGGCGGGTCTGAGCGTCCAGGCCCACAGTCGGCTCATCCAGAAATAGCAGCTTCGGCCTGTGAATCAGAGCCCTGGCAATCATGGCTCTCCTCTTCATGCCACCCGAGACATCATCTATGAGATAGTCTGCGTGCTCGGACAGCTCCACATAATCGAGCAGTTCAGCTATCCTTTTCGTTCTCTCTATTTTGGACAGATGATGAAGCCTTGCATGAAGCTCCAGGTTCTCAGCGATTGTCAGGTCTTTGTTCAAGCTCAGATGCTGTTGAACTATGCCGAACTCCGACTTCACCTTAAAGGAATCCTTGACTACATCAAAGCCGTTGATGAGCGCCTTCCCGGAGGTGGGTTTGGTGAGCGTAGTGAGGATTCGGATGGTGGTGGTTTTTCCGGCACCATTCGGCCCCAGGAATCCGAAAAGCTCTCCCCGATCGACCTGAAGGCTTTGGATATCGACTACCCTTTTTCCGGAGTATTCCTTGGCTAGATTCGATATTTCTATCATCTTGATCACAGTGCCCAAAAGATCAGGCGTTGGCCTCCAAGAGCAGCCTGTGCTCACCATCCACTATGCTGTAAAGCGACTCAGAACTCAGATCTGATATCGGATAATATTTCCCGCCGGTCATCTCTGCGATCTCCCGGCAGTAGCCGAGCCTCATGTCCATGAAGGATGAATCCACCACCTCGGTATCTATGACAATGGTGTGAATTCCGAGCTGCTTTGTCCTTTCCGAGATCTCCATTAGCTCATCTTTGATCTTTCCGCTCATTCCCACATTGGCCCTGCCATCGGATACGAGGACCATCATGGGCTTTGTCTCTGCATCCTTTTTCATCTCGCCCTGCAAAATCTGCAATCCGCGAGAAAGCCCTGCAGAAAGCGGCGTCTTGCCGCCTGTGGGGAGCTCCTTTAGCCTGCTTAAAGCCAGATCCACGCTGGAGCAGGGAGGAAGTATCAGTTCTGCCTCCTTTCCCCTAAAGGCCACCATTCCAACTCTGTCCCTCTTCTGATATGAGTCCAAGAGCAAGGAGAGGACTGCTCCCTTGGCACTCTCCATCCTCATCATGGCTCCCATTGAGCCGCTGGCATCCACCACAAAAAGAAGCACTGCTGAGGTCTTCCTCACCCTCTCCTTCTCCCTGATGTCCTCGCTTTTGATCTTAATGGCATAGGGTCCTGATCTGGCCTTTTGATATGGAGCTGCAGCACGAATGGTGGCATCAATGGCAATGTCCTTTCCCTCTTTAGGCATCCTTTGGCGCAGATATCTTCCGGAGTTCTGCAGTGCAAGGGTGTTTATCCTTCTTCCGCTGGTCTTTCTGCGGGGGATTTTATCCCTCTTTCGAGGCATATTGATCTGCCGCACATCTATCGACGCTCCGATCTTGAAGATCTGCTCTTGCGGTGATGCAGCTTGAGACTGATTTTGGTCCTGCTGATCATCGGGCTTCTGAGACTGTTCCTGTCTTTTCTGCGGGGGAGGATTCTTGGGCTGTTGCTCTTGCTTTTGTTGCTGCTGCTGCTTTTCCATGGACTTTTCTAGCTTATCTTTGTTAAGAGTCGGTGGCTCAAAGGGCCGGCTCCTCATCCTGTGAGCAAGCGCCAGCTCCATGGCCTTCTTTGCGTCCTCCTGGTTTACCTCCATTCTTCCTTCAAAGGCAGCTATGGTCTTTGCCGTTCTGGAGATCACTATCTCTGCCCTGTGCGTCTTTACCCCCAGATCGATGCAGGTAGAGGCTATAGTTCTCAGAAGATCATCGCTCATAGTCACCTGGCTGAGGATTTCCTTGGCAGCAGAGATCTTGACCTTCAGCTCATCCTGATGGATCTGCTGCTCCTTAGCAAAGCCCTCCGGATCGGCATCAAACCTCTCGGCAGTCTTTACGATCAGCACTCTTTGATCTACATCTTCAATGCCGACGACATCTACCTGTAGCCCGAATCGGTCCAGCAGTTGCGGTCTTAGCTCTCCCTCCTCGGGGTTCATGGTTCCTACCAGGATAAACCTGGATGGATGAGCAACTGACACCCCTTCCCGTTCCACGATGTTCACCCCCATGGCGGCTGAGTCCAGCAGCACATCTGCCACATGGTCGTCCAGGAGGTTAACCTCGTCTATGTACAGTACCCCTCTGTTGGCAGCAGCCAGGATGCCCGGCTCCAGGGCCCGTATTCCCTCCTTGATTGCCCTCTCAATGTTCAATGATCCCAAAACCCGATCCTCAGTTGCCCCCAGGGGAAGGTCGATCACCGGAGTCTTGCGTAATACCTCCTTTACCTGGCCTTTCAGGCTCTTATCAAAGCACAGATCACACATCTCCTCTGGATTTCTGGGGTTACAGTTGAAGGGGCAGTTCTCCACAACTAAAATATCTTCCAGAAGGTCGGCCAGGGCACGCACTGCGGTTGATTTGGCGGTGCCTTTATCTCCTCTTATCAGCACTCCGCCTATGCGTGGATTTATTGCATTTAGAACTAATGCAAACTTCATGTCGTCCTGGCCCACGATAGATGTAAAAGGAATTGTCCTTCTCTTGATGTGATGCATTTTTCCCCCTAAGCTACGCCTTCGCTGAGAGACTTCAAAGGAATTATGTACGGCCGGTTAAGGTTGTTCATTACGATGGCCTCGACTCCATATACCTCCCGAATGTTCGCTGCGTTCAAAAGATAGGCAGGTTCACCTGCGGCATAGATCCTTCCGTCCTTGAGGATCGCCAGCTTGTCCGCGAAGGTCGAAGCCAGATTCAGATCGTGCAATGCCATGATCGCAGAGATCTTCTTCTCTTTGACCAGGGATGCTATCGTCTCCATAACCTCCAGTTGGTGTTTCATGTCCAGACTTGAGGTGGGCTCATCCAGCAGCAGCACCTCCGGTTCCTGGGCCAGGGCCCTGGCTATCAAGACCTTCTGCTTCTGACCCCCGGATAGCTGGGAGAAGTCCCTCATGGCCAGATTTTCCAGATGCAAAAGCCCCAGGATATCTGCTACCTTATCGAGATCGGAGTCTGATACGCGCCAGCTTATATGCGGCCTCCTGCCCATGAGAACTGTATCAAAAACGGTAGTGGCCAGAGGAGTCGAGCTGAACTGAGGAACATACCCCAGGCGTTTGGCAAGCTCAGTTCTGCTCACAGTATCGATATCTTTGCCGTCTATCAGAATGCTTCCTTTAGGCTTGAGTATTTTATCTATGCACTTGATCAGGGTTGTCTTGCCCGAGCCGTTTGGGCCGACCAGCCCCAGCACTTCTGAATCCTCGACCACCAGATTGAGGCCGTCCAGGATCATGGAGCCATTGTAGCCGAATGTCAGGCTCTTTATAGTGATATTTACCAAAACACCTTCCTCCTTTTCATGAAGAGATAAATGAAGAACGGGACTCCCAAAAATGATGTCATTATGCCCACAGGAAGTATTACCGGTGCGAGGATCGTCCTGGCAAGGGTGTCTGAACCCAAAAGAAGCAGAGCACCCACCAGGGCCGAGCCCGGCAGAAGAAACCGGTGGCCCCAGACGATGGTATTTGCATATGACGTTGATTCAAAGCAGTCGGGAAGAAATCTGGCCATGATGGCAACATAGACCTCTTTTATGCTGAGATCTGCAGAACCGAGGGTGACGGCCATGCTCGCCAGCAATGCGGTCCCCAGCACGAGGATCAGGAAGAAGAGCGCCCTCTTGCCCATATAGCTCTGGTATTCGCCCATCACCTCAGTCTTTGATAGAGACATAGGCCTCCAGAACGATGCCCAAGCAAATCAAAACCCAGGATTTGTTCTCTATCATCCATTCTTCCCTTAGTAAATTGAATTGAAATTAATTCAAATTAAATTGTATTTAAGCGTTTCGGGAAATTTCGAAAAACCTGACCGACTCGATACCACAACTGCTTATGTACAACGATAGTCAGGTTGATCTAGTCGTTGACAGCAAGGTTTTACGGCGAATTATTAATGATTTGGGCGCATCGCTGCTGGTTACGTTGAACAGGATGCGGCTGCTGAAGAACGCTACTGACGGCAGATCCAAATACCTGTGCATGCATAAACCCCTTCGATGTCCTGATCGCCGGAATCGCGAGGCGAACGAGGCTGAGGCACTGATCACAATAAAGAGCAGAGGGTGAAATGGCGGAATACGGTGAATGGAACCGAGAGGGCGCGAGCCTCAGCGACGTGACGGCAAAGAAGGAATATGGCGTGGACCGGGAGTTCATAATCAGGGGAATCAACGCAGGAAAGCTTGAGTTCTGCGAGGAAAGCATCTATGGAAATCCTTATATCAAGGTCTTGAGACGCCAGCTCGAGGAGTGCATCGGCTAAGGGCTAGGGAAAGAGTACCTGAACAAGGCCAAGAACAGGACCGAACTCCGAAAGATCAAGAAAGAGATCGCTGAGGTCGAGTGTAGGTTGGCCTCGCTTAAGCTGGATAAGACAGCGCTTGAGAGATTGCTGGAAAAATAGGGAGAGAGGAAGAGGCCCTTCGCCAGTGGTGCTCGATAAGGAGTATGACTGCAGCTACTCAGTACTGCTCTGGGTCTTTGGCAAGCTGATGGTGGTGGGAGGGATCTGCGAGGATGATCTGGCGTACCTCATAAATACCATCTTGACGGCGCATTCGATGGCCAAGTTCGATTCAGGAGCACAATGGGCCAGGCAAGGCCCGCCGCAAAGCCAGCGATCCCGGCAGGTCCGGCATTTCTGAGGGTCCTGCACAGTTCTTCGTGCCCGAACCATTCGCTCGATCAGCCCCTTTGGGAAATCCGGCTCCTCGATATTGCCCAGTCGAAGCTCCGGACGGAGCATGGAGGGACAGACAAAGGCCTCGCCGCCGGGCATTACAACAACGGATCGGCACGCATCAAAGTAGCAGTGATGAAGCCTCTCTCTTCCTTCTTCTATAGTATTGCGCATTCTCTCCAGTTCCCTGAATCGCACCAGGCTTCCGCCCATTTGGGCCAGGCCTTCTGCACGCTCTATGGCTGCCTCAATGCCTCTGGAAGCAACGGCGGCATCGGGCTGCATCGAGTTATCGCCCCGGCCCGCTTGTCTCAGGAAGTCGATTGCGATTCCCTCAATGTTGCCAAGGTAGCTGCACAGCTCCACGAGCCCCGCAAGAGCCCCAACATTGGCCCTGGAGAGAACACAGGTCGCGCCGACCCGAATTCCTGCTCTTCTAAGGGCCATAATTCCATTCAGTGCAGATTTGGTAGAGCCGCCACGTCCGCTGGAAAAAGGCCGGATACGATCGTTCACTGATGGAGGGCCATCCAGGCTCACGCCTATTCCGATTTTAAGATCATTCAGCCTTCCGGCAACATCGGAAGTGATGAGGGTAGCGTTGGTCTGAACCTGGCAGGGAACGTGCAGGCCCAGCTCACTGAGATAATCTATAGCATTCTCTATGAGATCAAGATTGAGAAGCGGCTCGCCGCCTGTGAACTGGATCTTAAAGCCATCGAAGCATTCCGCCATCACGTCGATGGCCCGCCTGGCAGTGACCCAGCCCATCGAGGCGCTCGACTCGCCGCCGCGGGCATAGCAGTAGCGGCAGCGAAGGTTGCAGTCACTTGTTACGGATAAAGCCAGAAGGCCGGGGCTTTCCTTGGGCATTTTACCAGTTTTAGTCCTTAGCTTCCCGAACTTGCATCGGTTTGTGGTTGATCATCCTCGATCCACCCCTCGATATCCAGATAGATGTCCCGAAGCTCCTCCTTCATCTCGTCAGACGCCTGCCACATCCCCCTCTCCACTGCCTCAAGCAGCCGCTCGGCGATGTTCTGCAGAGCATGGGGGTTCACTTTTTTCAGCCACTCCTGCATATCCCTATCCAGAGCATACTTGTTCGCCAGCTCCTCGTACATCCAGTCCTCCAGGACCTCGGCAGTGGCATCCCAGCCGAAGGCGATGTCCACCATCCTGGATATATCGCCAGCGCCCTTGTAACCATGACGCTTCATGCTCTCGATCCATTTGGGGTTGAGGATGCGGGCCCGAAAGATGTGCTTGGTCTCCTCAACAGTGCTTCTGGTCTTCACCCGATCCGGATCTGAGCTGTCGCCGCAGTACGAACGAGGAAGCTCGCCTTTCAGGGCCTTGACTGCGGCGATCATCCCTCCATGATAGGAGTAGAAATCATCGCCGTCCAGCATATCGTACTCCCGGGTGTCCTCGTTCTTGACCGTCAGGTCGAGACGGCTGAGGCGCCTTCGAAACTCATCTGGAACGGTCACTCCGAAGTTTTTGCGACCGTAGGCATAACCGCCCCACTTTACGTAGATCTCGGCCAGGTCTTTCTCATCCTTCCAGTTCTTGGAGTCGATGGCATCTGAGACTCCAGCGCCGTAGGCTCCGGGACGGCAGCCGAATATGCGGTAGCTGGCCAGAGTCTTGGCCTGCTTTTCATCGATTCCAGCGGCCATCTTCTCGGAAATGTCTGCAGATACATGCTTTGCCAGGAAGTTCTGCTCCGGCAGCTCCTTCTGCTCTGCCACCAGCTCTACTGCTCTATCAACAAGATGCACGATATTTGGAAATGCATCCCTGAAAAAACCGCTGATGCGCAGCATAACATCTATTCGAGGACGCTGCAGCTCTTCTATGGGAATGAGCTCAATACCTGTTACTCTGCCGCTCCTCTCCTCCCAGACCGGCCGAACGCCCATGAGGTAGAGGACCTCGGCAATGTCGTCTCCCTTGGTCCGCATGGTGGGACTGCCCCAGATAACCATTCCCAGGGATTCCGGATAGCAGCCCTCGTCCTCCAGGTAGCGCTCAAGCAGGGCTTCTGCCTGGGCGACGCCCACCTTCCAGGCCGCCTGGGAGGGGATGGCCTGGGGATCGACGGAGTAAAAGTTTCTTCCCGTGGGCAATATGTCCGCCATTCCCCGAGTGGGAGCCCCGGAGGGTCCGGGGGGCACGAACTCTCCTCTGCAGGCGGCCAGTGTGTTGGTCAGCTCGTCAGTTGTGGAAGTTATATTGGGCAGAAGAGTCGTGCTGATATACTGCAAGACCGCCTCAACATCAGAGTCTCTCCGGTCCATAGCCTCTGATAAAACCGCCGGGATAAGATCAGCAGAATACCCCACATCGCCGAACTTTTTCATTATCTGGAGTGAAAGCTCATGAACCTCCTCGATGATATGGCCCCCGCTTCTTGTGCCATCCAATAGCTTTCCTCTGCAGCGAAGCAGATGATCGTAATCAAATCCTTGCGAGCGGACTAATGCCTCTCTCAATGACGGCACTAGGCCGTTCTTCAACCTGGTGAGTGCCACCAGAAACTCCTCCAGCCTCGATCCCTCGGGCGGCTGGCCAAAGATGTGCAGACCGTCCCTGATCTGTGTGTCTGCTATCTCATGCAGATATTCATGCAGCTTCTCAAGAAAATTGTCAAAATCCCCGAAAGCGGCTTTTTCATCCACCTCCAGGTCGTGATCCAGCTTTGCCTCGCAGACCTTCTCCCAGATCATGTTCCTCTGAACTGGCAGCTTTGCCGGATCCTCGGATGCTATATGGGTATAATCGCGGAGCATCACCTCAAGCTCTGCCATCTCGTCATAGATGTCGGAGTTGTGCATCACAGGAATGAGATGGTCGATGATGCAGCAGTAGCTCCTCCTCTTGGCCTGAGTACCCTCACCTGGGTTGTTTATGATATAGGGATAGATGTTGGGCAGGTCGGATATGGCAATGTCAGGGAAGCATGATTCCGAAAGGCCGGCGGACTTACCGGGGAGCCATTCCAGTGAACCGTGCTTGCCGATGTGCATGACGACATCGGCCCGAAAGATGTCCCGGATCCAGCGATAGTATGCATAATAGTGGTGCGGTATGGGAAGGTCCGGGCTGTGGTAGATTGCAGCTGGGTCCTCCAAGAATCCCCGCGGGGGCTGCAGTCCAATAAATATATTGCCATTGCTGATTCCGGGGATTATTAGTCTTCCCTGATGGGCGAAGAGCTCACCTGGGGGCTCACCCCAGGATTTGAGCATCTTCTCCTGTACATCATTGGGAAGCTCCTCAAACCATTTTGCGTACTGCTCCCCGCTGACCAGGTCGATCGCCTTCTGGGCCATCGCCTCCGGGCTCGACCAGCGTCTGTCGTTTGTAACCCTGGAGATCATGCTCTCGATCAGGATTTGGCCGCTTTCAGGCAGGCTCTCGAGCATGTATCCTTGTCTCTCGAGGTAACAGAGGATGTTGTATACAGATACCGGCGAATCGAGCCCGAAGGCGGTGCCTATCCGGTCGTTTCTGGGAGGATAGTTGTGGAAGATTATTGCCACCTTCTTTTCCGAATTGGGAATATGCCGCAGCCTGGCCCAATTAATGCTCAGGCGCACAATCTTGTTTACGCGCTCGGGCAGAGGCTCAAACCTGATGATTCTAGCTCCTGTCAGCGGATCTACATCAGCTCTATCTCTCGCTGCCACGGGAACAGTAATGAGCATGCCGTCAAACTCAGGCATGACGATTCCCATGGAGATGTCCATGGGGCTCAAACCCTGCATTGACTCTTTCCACTCTGCAGGAGTGTTGTAGGTCACTATAGCCTTCAGGACAGGTACATTCAGCCTCTTTATGAACCACTCATCGGATCTGGCGAACTTCTCCGCCTCGCTGCTGTCTGATCCCTCCCAGGGCTTGATGGCCAGAGAAAACATGAGGGTGCTTATCAGAACATCTATTATGGGCCGTCCATCACGCATGAAGAGGTTTTCTACCACCCACTCTGCTCCCTTGGTTCCTCGTTCGACATCCTTGAGGGCGTAAAGGAAGACAGGAACGACATTTGCACCCTGCCCCTCGATCTCCCTGATCAGCCTGTCGATGAAGATAGTATTCTCCGACCGCCAGAGGCTCTGATAGAACCATAGGCCCACCGTCGGCTGTCCGGCCACATATTTTCTCTTAAGATAATCATCCAGGGTTGGGACATAATCGAAATCTGGATGATAGATTCCCTCCCAGATGGGGCGCACAGGATCAGAAAACTCATAATCTGCTCCTGCAAAGCGGTTGGCGAGGTAGAGGAGGAGATGGTAGTAGTTTTCCCGTCCACCATAGTCCAGGTATTGAGATATTTTATGGTAGGTGTCGTCGTCGACAGTTGACAGCTTCATGAGCTCGATCTCAGGCTCATCTGAGGCAGATTGTGCATAGATGAAGGCATTGCTATCCTGTAGTTTTGGGATCAGCTGGTCAAAGCAGGAAAGGCTCTTCTTCCCGCCGTGAAGATTGAAGATAACCAGGTGACAGCTCCTGGCAAACCGCGCGAACTTCTCCAATTGAGCGGCGTCCTTAAGATCTTCGCCGGATCTGACCGCCACCTCCGCAACCTCTTCTTTCTGCCTGATCAACTCCTTTAGCGCAGATACCAGGGGGAAGACGTCGCTTGCTTCCTGGGTAGTGACATAGGCAATCCTGAGTTTTTTCGTAATAATCCATCCCGTTTTTTTATTCATCGGTCAAGCTTTCTCATAACGAAACATTTTTTTATTTAGAGCTAGCTGAGTTGATTTAATAAAGCTTTCGAGAGGACCTCGATGGTTTTTGCGAGGATAGGATCAGATGAGATCGAAAAATGCTGGGGACATCAACGAAATGCCTGCTGGAGAGCTGAAGGTCGCTCTCATTCACGCATCTATTTCCTGGAAGGACAAAGATAAAAATATGGCTAAGCTATTGGCTCTCAACGAGGAGGCAGCGCAGAAGGGCTCCCGCATCATTGTAAATACAGAGCTTGCCACCACAGGCTACGCCTTTGAGAGCAGAAGGGAGATCGCCCCCTTTGCAGAGAGCATTCCCGGGCCGACTACCATCGCCTTTGGACGGATTGCAGAGAAGTATGGATGCTATATCTGCATCGGTATGGCTGAGCGCGACCTGAAAACCGGCATACTTTATAACTCAGCGGCACTTCTCGGGCCGAAGGGCGATGTTGTAGCCAGGCATCGCAAGCTATCTCCGGCCTTCAAGGAGAATCTGTGGTCTGCAAAGGGCAATCTCCCCGTCCCCATAGTCCAGACAGAGTTCGGCTCGCTCAGTATATTGATCTGCGCTGACACCTACTTTTATAGACCTGCGAGGATCGCCGCCCTGATGGGAGCTGAGATTCTGCTCGTTCCAGCCAACTGGCCTCCTATTCATCACAATCCTGAGAAATTTTGGCGGGCGAGGGCTCTCGAAAACGGCATTTATATCCTGGCCTGCAACAGGACTGGAAAGGACAAGGTCATGGAGTGTGATCTTGCGCAATCCTTCATCTTAGATCCTCAGGGCCAAGCTGTGGTTCAGTTCAGTTCTCCTGAGGATACCATTATCTATGGCAATCTGCAGCCAAACACGGTCACGCCGCAGAACTCATTGAGTGCTAGAAGACCTCAATGCTATGGAAACATATCTTTGGATCCATACACGCACATAGGCATTGAGATGCTTCTTGGATTGCCCAAGGCAGCTGAATTTTCAGCCGCAACACTGCAGTTCTGCTCTGAGCCTCTGGATATAAATGCCAATCTGAAAAGAGCGCTCAAGCTCATAGACGATGCCGTGGCCAGGAATTCAGGCGATGGGCATGAAATCAACCTTCTCGTCCTGCCCGAGCTCATCACATCCGGCCCGCTTATCAGCCGGGAAGAGGCGGATCTCTGCTCTGATGAGATCCCGGGGAGGATCACCGACCTTTTTGCCAAAAAGGCGCAGGAAAAAGATCTCTTCATAGTCTTTGGCATGGCTGAGAGGAGCGAAGAAGGGCTCTACAACAGCTCTGTCCTGGTTGGCCCGGAGGGAGTTGTGGGCAGGTACAGAGCAGTCCATCTCTCCTTGCGTGACATGAGCTGGGCCCTCCCAGGCGAGGACGGTTTTGAGGCCTTTGACCTCCCCTTTGCCAGGGTCGGAATGCTTATTGGACACGATCTAATGTTCCCGGAGGCTTCTGACTCTCTGGCAAAGCTCGGCACCGATATGCTCTGTGTGCCTGTCCTCTGGGAGGATGCCAGCACCAGGTTCATCTGGGAGGCAAGGCTGGGAGAGCAGATGCATATGGCCATCGCCAATCAATGGGGGAACTCCAGCGGAGTCAGGGCTCTTGGGGAGAGCCTGCTGTGCAGCTACTCCCGCTATCCGGAAAGGGTCTCCAGGCTGCAATCTCCACCGGAAGGCGATGCCATCAATGTGGTGAGGTTCGGGACGAAAGAGTCCAGAGAGAAGAGGTTCCTGGAGAATATAGACTACGATATCCTTCTGGATTTGTCACACAAAGGGGGCTATGAATGAAACTTGCTAAGTTTTATGATGGAGTTGAGCTGCACAGGGAGGAGAAGATGGTCTATGCGCGCTTGGTTGCCCCACACCGGGTTCTTTCCACCTGCCGCAGCTGTTCGGGAGGACTGCATGACGACCTGCAGTATATCTACAATCATCAGTCCTGCGAGCCTGCGGGAGGGCACATGAATAGCAGGATGCACATATTGGCGGTGGATCGTCCTGAGGAGTACAAGAGAGAGGTAGCCAGCAGCCACAACCTTCCATTCCAAAAATGTGCAACGCTTGGAACTGCAGCCAATATGAACAATGCAGCGATCTGCCATGAGCGATTTCAAGATCTGGAGGTTGTGACTGTTTGCACCGGCGGCGTGGAGGGAAATGCAGGTCGGGCAGGAGATCCCGCCTCCTACTACGAGCCACAGGAAGAGAGTGCAGATGAGCGGGCTGAGAAGGGTGGCGGCCTGGAGCCAGGAACTATAAATGCCATGATATTCATCAATCGAGAGCTTCTTCCCGGGGCTATGGTCACCGCAGTCCTCACTGCCACCGAGGCCAAGACTGCAGCCCTTCAGGAGCTGGAGATCCCTTCCCGGTATTCTGAGGGCCTTGCCACAGGCACCGGAACAGATCAGATTGCAGTGGCTTCCCGGCTGGGGGGGAGAGCAATAGCATTTGCCGGCAAGCACTCGAAAGTAGGGGAGCTCATCGGTCGCACCATGCATGACGCAGTCTTAAGGACGCTCTCCCTTCAAAACGGCCTGACGCCCGCCGGCCAGTCTTCCTCACTGGCTCATCTGGAGCGGTTCAGAATCGATGAGCAGGAGATGTGCCAGGGAATTGGGAAGTTCCTTTCTAAAGATGACGCCGATCTGTTTAAGAAAAGTTTTTCAAATATCATCAAGGATCCTATAACTGTTGCTGCTGTTGCTGCTCTGGTCCATCTGAGGGATAAGTTTGTATGGGGCATTCTCCCGAAAAGCTGCACGGCGGAGATAATGGTACTCTACGGGGCACAGATCTCCGCCGCCGTCTCGGGCAAGAGCCAGCGCATAAACGATTATATGCAGATGCTCTCCTCATTGCAAAAGTCCCTGGACAAGCAGTTCTTTCTGGAGTTCGTATATCAGGCATTCGCCCTCGGCTTTTCCGAGAAGTGGGCCGATCCAAAAAGCGAGGGGTGCGGAGGGGCGGGATGCGGAGATGAAGAGGCTGCGATCACTCAATAGCGGCATCTCACCGCCTCCATTTTTGCGGCAAATCCTTTTATCTTAAGCCTCACGGATAGACCCACATCTCCTGCGGCCCTCCGCCGAAAAACTTTTCCAATAGCTCCTGGTGCACTGCCTCAGGATCGATATCTTCGAAGAGATCGGGATGGAACCATTTGGCCAGGTAGAGCTCTCCTATTATTGAGCCTATCCCGTAGGTTACAAAAGATGCCATAGTATGAACCCGACCATCCTTTATGGCCGTAACGTCTGCCAATTCTGGTCGGGAGAGTATTTCATTCCGTGTCCGCACCATGATTTCGGTCAGATTCTCATCGGTCTGGGCAGAAACAGAACGTACGATTACATCTGGATCTATCTCCACCAGCCATTCAGGATCCACTGTGGGATACTTAACCTTCTGATCGGCCACAATATTTATGCCTCCCACTGCAACGGATAGATTGTCGAAGTTCGTTCCCTTACCCATACTATAATACGGCTTGGACCACTCAAAGAAGACTAAAGGCTTATCCGTCTCCTCAAGACCAGCAACGTGCTCATCGATCATGCTCTGATATTGATTGATGAAACTGATGATCTCATTGGCTCGATCTTCCTTCTCCAGTAATATTCCTAAATCTTCCACTACAGTAACCACCGTTTTTGGGTCCAGAGATGAATATACCAGAACAGGTATACCTGCATCTTCCATTTCTTTGCGGTTGTCACTGGTGAGCATACCGTCAGCAACCACCAGATCAGGCTTGATTTTAACGATGGCTTCCAGATCCGGTTTATGGGAGCTTTTAGCAACCACTGCCACATCCATAAGAGGCGCTGGATAGTTTGAATAAGAGCAGCGTCCTATGATTCTATCCCCGCCCCCAAGAGCGTAGATGAGCTCCGAATTGTATGAGCCCATGGAGACAATCGTTTCCACAGGCATTGTTACATTGACCGATTGACCATCGTCATCGAGGATGGTTACTATCTTTTCATTCAACCCTTCCGTTGCATCCTCACATGCTCCTGGGAATCCCACAAAAATAAGGGCTATCAAGAGAATGCCCAAAACTCTGCCAGTCATTTGTCTCAACTCCTTTAAATCCATCTTCTGTCCTACGGATAGACGGACTTCTCCGCCATCTGTTCACCAAAAAACTTCAAGAGAAACTCTCTGTGCACCGCCTCAGGATCGATATCTTCGAAGAGGTCGGGATGGAACCATTTGGCAAGGTAGAGGTCTCCCACCACAGAGCTAATGCCCCATGCCACGGGATTGCCAAGAATATACACCTGGTCATTCTTGACCGCCTTTACATCGACCAGCTCAGGCCAGGAGATAATTTCGTCATGAATTTCCTTCATCTTGTCGGTTAAGTTCTCATCAGCAGTGTTAGTGGCGTAGCTAAAGATGATGTCGGGATCCCTCTCCACAACCCATTCTGGGTCTACAGTTGGATAATCCACAGGCTGATCGGCAGCGATGTTTATGCCACCGGCAGCAACTGTGAGATTGTGGAATGTAGTTGCTGAAGCCATTGTGCTATATGGGTATCCTATCTCTATGCCCGCAGACTCTATCTTCCTGCGATCTTCTTCCGAGAGCATGCTGTCTGCAATCACCAGATCAGGATCGATCTTATGGATCAGCTCGACATTTGGGCTGCGGGAACTCCGAGCAACTACAGGCACGCCTTCCAATGACGAAGGATAGAAGGAATATGAGTCGCGCCCAACTATCTTATCACCAGAGCCCAACGCATAGACGATCTCAGATGCGCGTGATGTGATCGAGACTATCTTTTCCACCGGAAGCGATACATCGACCAGCTCTCCAGTTCCATCTACTATGGTAACAATATCCTCTGTCTCCTGTCCCTCACATGCCCCCAATAATGAAAAAAATATAAGGATCAGGAGAACGCCACCTAAAAGGTTGCCGTTCATTTTTTAACTCCCGATTGTAATGCTTCGATCTCAGGATAGGCCCATGCCCCTTCCAGATCAAGTCCATAAAATTCTCGGAGCATCTCTTTTTCCACCGCGGCTGGATCAATGTCCTGGAACAGCTCAGGATGGAGCCATTTTGCCAGATAAAGCAGATATCCAATCATTCTGGGCCCTCTTCTGATGGATAGATGACTTATGTAGATCCGTCTGTTCTTGACGGCATTGATTTCTTTCAGCTCCGGCCGCGCTAGAATCTCCTCCCTTTTTGCTTGCAGTGTCTCTTTTGTCGTTGGAGACGATGAAGAGACCTGAGAGATGATCACATCCGGATTATGCCTGATCACCCATTCATCACTCACAGCAAGCCTGCCAAGCTCCTTTGTGCCGGCGATATTGACCCCGCCGACAAGAGTTATACCCTCATCCGCAGCAGTACTGGCTTTGGTGATATAATTCTTAAAAGCGCACTCGTTATAGACCAGGGGCTTGTTCTCGATATTCAGGCTGCCGGTCCTATCTTGAATAATCTTTGCATATCTCTCTAAAAATTCTATAAGTTCTTTCGCTCGATTTTCAGCAGCCATTATTCTGCCCAAGGTGTTAATGTTGCTTATTAGAGCCTCCAGCTCGCAGCCCTTTTCGATTACGACCACAGGTATGCCCGCAGACTCAATCATGCTAAATTCCTCCGGGGGGACACGCCTGCCGGTTATCACTATATCAGGTCTGAGATCCAAGACCATCTCTCCGCTGATGGTCTTTCTAATGCTGCTGCCAACTGCCGGCTTCTCACCCAGGCCAGGAGGAAAGCTGGAATGGTCATCCCGCCCCACAATCCTATCCATTCGGCCGAGGATGCAGATGAGCTCCGAGGCGATAGGTGTCAGGGTGACCACTCGACCGGGTGGACAGGGTATCTCTTCTCTCTCTTCGCCTTCTGCTAGTATTATTTTATTTGTCATTTTACCACCTTGTCCTCCTCAATCATCTCCTCTATCTCCAGATACACATCTCTCAAGTTCTCCTGTGCCGGAGGCTTTTTCTTCCTCTTCTTTATCACGAGACTTGACTAAACACAAGCAAACTTGATTTAATAATCTTTCGGTTTAGCTGGTCAGGGGAAAAATGCTCTCTCCGGGAGGTCCAAATAGCTCTGTCAGAGGAATGACTTCAAGGGCCTGGAAGAAACCTCGGTCGGTGAAGTAGAAAACCAGAAACGTCATGCAGATGTAGGACAGAGCTATCTAAAAAAATACGTGCTTGTCGCCTGAAAGCCTTGACGATTGCAGAACCCTTATGTAAAAAGGAATGCCGTTGAAAATTGCACAGAGAAGCACTTCACAGTCTGTGAAGCTCCGTCTTTTTAAATCCTGCCACAATCCCATTTACAGCCACAGTCGAGCCTAAGACGGGAAAAATTCAATTAACATACTTATCCTACCAACAGTTTTATCTATCGAAATGAAAGGATGGTAGAAGTGAATAGAATACCTTGTGCACGGCAGATACCTGCGTCGCCTGCGATTGGATCTGCTAGAGCATCTCATTGCAGTGACGCTGGAGCTGTAGGTCGTGAGCCTCTAATGGGTTTGAGTTTTGTAATATGGAAAAGTCAAGAGTTCCTGCAAGC
>MTKW01013339.1_pt1 | contig 38756 bp, 43 predicted proteins | sample 1042761 | NCBI WGS metagenome assembly MTKW01 (sample SAMN06205366, study PRJNA360243) | anaerobic digester metagenome | biome: Wastewater treatment plant; feature: Anaerobic digester sludge; material: sludge; isolation source: anaerobic digester fed with sludge from wastewater treatment plant ...
TTAAAAAATGTTAAGCCCTTTGAAGATTGTTAGATTACGTATGAAAGGAGGCAATGGATAGATTGTATTTTATCTGTGATCTAAAACAGATATTTTTACAATCGATTCCGTAAAATTTATGGCTTTAGAAAGAAAATCTTTGCTTATTAATTATAACAGTTCATCGGACATGTAGATTTACCCGCATTTGAACAGCATTAACTTTACGCATGATATAGAAAGGATAGAGAGACAGTATTTGAAAGGAAGAGCATATAGCCCAAAAGATTTATTAAAGTTTAAGCATCAAGATAGTATTTCTATATCTTTTGATGGTGATATGTTCTATCCAGAAATAGCAACTAAAGATAACTATGGTAAATTATTTACCTTTAATGGGTAGGGTAAGAGGATAACTCCATTTTTATTTACATGGTAGGAAAACTCCTTACCTAGTGCTGTAAGCGGATTATATCCAATATTGCCAGTTGATAGTAATGGTAATCGAGTTTATTATATTACGCAAGAAGTAGATAACAGAATAAGTAGAATGATTGATAATTATTTAGTTTTAGTAACACCAAATCAGGCAATGTAGATAGATGACATAATAATAGAAAACTAGACATTCACAATAGATGCTGAAAGTATGGTGCTTAATGAAAGCTATGATATGAGAGGAACTGGGACAGATTGGGTTGGAAATAAAGTAGACGCACCAGATTAGAACAACGTAATGATGTACCAAGATTTTGATAATCTATCTTCTTATAAATTATCTGCCTTAAAGTTTAACACTGTTAAATAGTCGCTTAACTATGATGGCGGATCATGGATAGCGCCGTTTGTTGATATGTCATTGTCTCTAGATTATGCTATAGAAATCAATGATAATTATATAAATGATGTAGAATAGTCAAAAACAGAACTAAACCCAACGTAGACGTTAAACTTAACGCTGGTTGACGATAGTTCTTAGGATTTTAATTACATGATGATGTAGAAAGATAAAGATAATGGTTTAACTAAACTTCGTGGTGCTAAAATAGAGATGGAAGTAAGGAAAGATAACAATAGCTTTTTTGGTTTTAATCCAGGTCGTATTTCTATTGTAATGGAAATAGGCGATAATTCTATATCATAGATAGAAACATATTCTTATGAAACTTTAGAAAGAGGGTATACATAGGATGGGACACCTACGTTTACTATATCTTATTCATTACCTTCTTTTGCTATAAGTATCAAGGAGGTATCATGACGTGAGTACAACATCAGTTGTTAGATATAATGAGTATGGGAGACCTTTATTTGGTGTAGATGAATAGTCTGGGCTAAATCAGCTATTATTAACTAATTATACATATAACGATACTACGTCTATAAATAATTTCCATTATTTTGGTGGCTAGGTTAGTGGTGCTGACAAAATCGGTAAAAGGATAGACTATCAATATGGCGACAATACATATAATGTGGATTTTGATGGAGATATGTCAACATCTGGGAGCGAATTGGCATAGTTAATGGTTTATAGTTTATAGCTTGAAGAGAAATTCCCGGTATTTTAGGTATCAAAATATATGAATCAAAATATAGATTTAATTTTTAAGAATTTTCAAATGTCTTCCCTTAACATTACTATAGGAACAGATAGGGTTATTTAGTATTCTGTTTCCGGAGAAGGTACGTTAGAAACAGGAGAAAATCTTATAGCTTCTGGAAACATTATAAATAATGGTACTTTGCCGGTATAGTATTGGAGCGATGGACCGCTAATAGACTTACCGATAAAATTAATAAATTCCGACGTACCTAGCACGGAAGTCTTTGATGGTTTATCTGGGTTCAAAATAACAGATTTTACACTAAACTTTACTAACAATGTGGCTAATACGTAGTATACTTCTAAAGCCAGATTAGTAAACCCAAATAATACTTCTAACGATGCCAAATTAACGATAACATATGAAATAGATAATTAGAATGCCTATAAAGTATATTCACTACAATCTATAGTAGATAGAACAGAAGTAATAGCTACATTTGGGGGGAAAGATGCGAATGGCGTCCCTAGTACAGTTTCACGCATAGTTATAGGCAATAAGATATAGATAAACTATGAAAATGATTCAACGCAAATAGGAATAGTATCAAACATAACTGAAAATATGTCTGGTGGATAGATCGGGACATTTACACTAGAAATAACATTATCGCAATCACAAATTAAGTCAATAACTTTAGTATAATCTGTTATCAATAAAACAATCAATTTATGGTTTGGTGGTTAGCTAAGTTAAAATTTTGATTGAATTTTTATAAGGGGGAGTTAAGTAATGGCTTTAATAAACTTAGACGAATTAATAAAAGGAACTAAAAAGATAGTAAAAATAGAATCAAAGGCTTTGGGCGGATCTATAGAGGCACATAAAATACCTGCTTAGCAAATAAACAGCTTGGTAAACAAGGCAAAGGAACAGGCAAGAAAAAATATAGCTAAACAGCTAGACATAACACCTATAGAACTTATTTCGCTTATGTCCCAGAATGAGGAACTGCGGGAAGAGGTTGATTTAGAGTTTAGAACATTATTAGCTATTGAGATGGTAAAAGCATATACCGCTGGAACGCAAACTGAAATTACTGATGAAATCGCACAAAACTTATCGCAAGAGGTTTTAACAGAGATAATGAATGCCATATTTGAGAAATTTGGCGCGGAAGAAGGTACAGATAGCGACAAGGATGATGATATAAAAAACTAATAAGAACAAATCCAACTGCTAATTTGATATGGCAAGTCATGTATAATTTTAAGTATACCTTTGAAGAAGTGGGGAATATGACAAGCGAACAACTTATGTTTTTATTACAAGGATATATCTTAATGAAAGAACAAGAATAGGAAGCTTTAGACAAAGCAAAAAACATCGGCAGACATTGACTGCTGAGAAAATAGAATTTTTGTTTATAAAAATGGTAAATAATACCAATGTCTATAGGGTTTGGTAATTAAAAATAATCGGGGCTTAATGTCCCGATTTTTTAGTTTATAGATATGAAAAAAATTTAGTATTTATGAAGAACTTGTTGCTTGGCAGATTAGGTTTAACATTTTTTTAATAAATATGATATAATAAGTTTAGAAAGGGGTGGCAGCTCATGAAAGAGATAGATACTATTTCTAGCTTTTATCTTTCGCAGGGTGTTAATATATAGAATAAATCTAATTTATTTGATTAGGATTAGAATTTTATATATTCTGGAACAATCAATTTCTATATAACTAATCAACCGCATTTATTAAATCTTTTATATACAGACATATTCGAAACTTTTTAGAAGATGCCATTCTTAGTTTTTATTAAAAATGGAGATCTTTATTTTAGTGAGATAACGCTAGATAATGGGTAGGTATAGCAACTAGATAAAATAATAGGTTTTCTTAATTATAAAACTATGCTATATAGTTATAATGATAATATATAGGAAGTAAATATTGCTAAAAATGTTTATGGTGTTAATGAAAATGATTATATTGGTTTATAGGCCATAACAAGTATTCAGTTAAATGGTAGCAGTAATGTGTTGTCTGTTACTATTAATATATCTTTTTTATCATAGATAAGTCTTAGAGATAAAAGTTATATTATAACAAAAAGCAAAGAAGAAAAAAGCGAACAAACACTTTATTTTTATTTTAGACAAGGGAATAATTAGCATTTTTCATGTATAGAAGATTCGTTGTAGCTAAGATATATATATACATATAGTATAGGATCTAAGTTTTAGTACAACTTTGATTTAGACAGCAAAATGTTTTTATATAAACCAATTATATATTATGGATATGGTAATAAAAATCTATAGATTTCTTCGCAATATGATATTTTAAACGAATATAATATTACAAGTTATTTTATTAACCAGCAGGATGTTGGCATATAGATTACAATGGATAAATATTTTAGTGATGAGATGTTATTTATAGATTTGAAAGATATATATAATATATAGTTTTCCAATCATTTGAATACGAAAACATTTACTATAAGATAGGGAATACCTAGGATCGGGCGGAAGATAGAAATAGGAGTTGATAACTAATGGCTACTAACTTATCATCATTAGCCACACAGGGAACGAGAGCTTTTTCATATACTAAGAGCAAAGTATATGATAGTGAATAGTTTGATCAACTTACGGAGAATTTAGCACAACTTACATTCCAATATGAAGAAATGGGGAATTAGGCTATAAAATTAGTTAATGCTTATGGTGATCTTAATTCTGCCGCATAGAACAGGTTATCTACATTATCTAGTGAGATAGAAATGTATGGTATTCTATCAATTGCTGCTGTTAGTGCTACAATATAGATGATGGATATGGTTTCTTCACTAGAACAACAATAGCAATAGGTTGAATCTTTTACATCTGGATTGGAATAGTTTGAAAAGATTGATGTTATAACAAGTGCTTTTGATTAGGCTTATAAATCGATGGTATCGGCTAGCGATATTGTATAGAAAGAGAGATAGTTGGCACAAACTGGTTTAGAAAAAGCAAGCATACAGCTTGGTTAGGAATTGGCTGCTAGATTAGCAACTGCGACAGCCGGCAGCATGGAAGAAAGTACTGACATTATTATTAAACTTCTTAATGCTATGAACATACCATTAGAAGAAATGTCTATGGCTGTTGATTATGTTGTAGCTTAGGTCAATAAAACAAACTTAGATACTAAGCAAATAGCTGAAACTCTTAAATATACAGCACCTGTTTTTGGCCAAATGAATATATAGGTAAATGAAGCGATGGGTATGATCGGTGCTCTAGCACAGTCTGGTTTAACTGGTTCGCTTATGGGAACTTCTATAAGAAGGATTCTTCTACAATTGGCTACATTCCAATCAGAGTGGGGAACTGGTTCTAAAATAGATAAGTATTTACAACAATTATTCCCAGAGGGACTTAACTATTTTGGTCCTGGCGGTACAATTGATGTTATTGGCGCTTTTGAAACTATGTAGAAAAATATAGATAACTTGGATGTCAACTTAGCGGCATAGATGAAAGATTTATTTGGTCAAAGAGCTATACAGGCTGTATTGCGTTTATTAAGCACTGAAGATGGGGAATTAGTTATATCAAAATATGTTCAAAAAATTACCGAAGGTGCTGAAGGATATACTGAAAGAAAAGCTGATGAAATGATGAGTACGTCATAGTAGGCATTCAAGGTATTAGCAGATAATACCCAGCATATAATAGTTGATGCGTTTAAGCCGCTTACCAATATAACATAGAGCCTATAGAATTTAGCCAATTCACTTTTATTAACATTAAGGGGGAATACTGAAGAAGCTGCTGATCAGCTGAAAAGATTTACAGAAAATGTTAAAGAATAGGGTAAAAGTATGTTTAATGTTAAAGAGCCTTTTGGGTCTACTATTGGTATTGTAGGCACCGGTCTTATTTCTGTATAGTTAGCAAAGATTATAAGACCATTTATTGGAAGCGTTAAAAAAGCTTTCCATTAGATTTCTTCTAGAGGCGTTTAGGAAAGGACTGTTAGTAGCTTAGGGCTTTTTGAGCCTGGAGTAAGGCATGAAATTAAAGTACAAAGAGGTGCGTTAACTGGCAAGTACGGCGAATAGTTTAAGAAATAGGTAGCTGGATAGCCATATGAGTTTCAAGTAATAGAAAGTAAAGAAGAAACTTAGTTAAGAAAATCAGACATAAAATAGATAATGAAAAGTGATAAAGTGAGTAAGGCTTTTGTAGAATATTTGTAGTAGCCAGAATCTATAGAGAAACAGAGATAGCTTTAGACAGAAATACATAGTGGATTTATAACTAATGCTATTGATAGGTCGGTATATATAGGTAAAATATACGAAGCTATTCAGTAGTTAAATTCGGCGATTGTAAAGAGATATACTGAAAGTCAACTTAGTAATATAGAGCAAGGGTATGTAGATGTAGATAAAAATTTAGCAAAAATATCACAATTTTTAATTTCTGCTAGAGATGTTGAAAGTGTTTTGGACGCTTATGTAGATAAAGTATTTTCTGGTGGTATAACTGCTAAAAGTAGTATAACTGAAGTTAGGCAAAGATATGAAAAGTTTATAGGAGAGAATTTATTTAATCCTGAGATTTTTGATGATAAATAGCTAAAGACTGCTATTTCCAAGTTAAAGATTTTGACTTAGATAGAAACCGGTCAATTAGACGAATTGAGAGCTAGTACTGGATAGTATAGTAATGATTTAAGTAAACTTCAAGAAAAAATAACTAAAGGTTTTGATTATACAAGAATACTTCCAAAGCCAATGACTCCTGAAGAGAGAGAGTACCTTGGAAATATAGGTGCTTATGTAGATCCTGGGTCGTTCCTTCGTAACCAAGAAAAAGAAATACGACATTTCTAGAGTTTCGCAGACCCTATAACTAAGAAATTATTTGGTTTTTCATATAAAGCAGAGGGATAGGAAGTTATAAAGATAAAAGGAGAAGAACCAAAACCATATGACATGGTTGTGCCTAGAACTATTTTAGCTGGGAAAAAAGTTATTCTTGGGCCAGAGAATAAAGAGTTTGCTAAATAGTATCAAGATCTTATAGAAAGTGTAAAAAAATATGAAGAAGGGATAACGTATGAACAGCTATAGATAGAATAGGAAAAGTCTGGCTATTAGAAGCTATTAAGAGCTGCTATATAGAAATATAGCCCAATAGATAAACAGCAACTATTAAAACTAGGTATAACTTCTGGTGAGCCTAATGAATAGAACTTAAAGGTTAGCGATTTAATGTTTAGGGCTTTATATGCCGGAGAGAGTAAGGCAGAAGTAAGAAATATAGCTGGATTATATGGGCAAGTAGAAAAAATGTAGCTTGCGGGCGGGACAGAGTTTGTTGAAATTTTTAGAAAGAATATCGATGATTTCTTACAATAGGCCGAAGAAGGTACTCCACAACATGATTATTTAGAAAATTTAAAAGGTTTAATGCTTCATGAACAATATGGAATACTGACAGAGTAGGCTAGGACTAGACTTATATCTGGATTTGAAGGATAGGAAAATTTTCAAGAGCTACAAGATAAGGTACAGCGATTAATCAAAGCTGATATAGATAGTTTACAGGGTAATGAATTAGAGTTAAGGAAAAATATAGATTATATCTTAAAAATGTCTGGGTTAGAGGACAAAACCGGCTAGAAAAGTATTGACAGAACTTCTAGATTACTTTAGTCAACAATATAGCATATGGGTATACAAGAGCATAATGTTGATTATATGAAAAATATAATGAAAGATACATCATTTAGCGAAGGTCAATATGCTTTACAGAAAGAGACTATATTTAAAGAAATTTTTCATGGTGGAACAGAAGATACTACAAAGAAAGCTACTTCTGGTATAGAATAGTTCTTTACTTTATTATAGGGAGAAATAACAAAGCAATAGGATTAGTCGTAGATATAGTAGCAGCAACAATTACAAGAAGCTGTTAAAAAAGCTAATGTACCTATAGGCGACCTTGTCAAAAATATGCCTACGGAAGTTATTGTTAAGGGTATTAGAGATTTTAGATCATAGGAACCAAAATTACAGACAACATAGTAGGATATGGAGAGATTATCTGGGAGTTTGGATAAAATGTCCGACGCTGCTAGGAAGGCTACACAGTCAAACGATATGTTATCACAAACAACTAAACAAATGACAGATTCAGTAGAACAATCAACGACAAAGCAGAAAAATGTATTTTAGCGAATTGGCGAATCATTAAAAGGTGGATTTGCTAATATGTTAACATCTCAAATTTTTTCAAGTTTGTTGATGTTCGGTACGAGTGTTCTAAGTGGTGTAATAGCAAGATCTTTAATCCCAGATACTTCTAAATAGTTTTCAGCATTATAGTCTACTACTGGTTCAAGAATAACAAGTTTGGCTTATGCTAAAGAATTTGATTTAAGTAGATATGAAAGGGAGTATGGCGTAGAGTTTTCGTCATAGGAAAAACAATATTTAGAAACAATAAAAATGAATTTGGAGCAGACATTAGAGAAAGCTAAAAATTCTGGGAAATCAGCATAGGAAATAGAAAGAGTTGAACAAGAGTATATACAAGGAATGGAGCAGTAGAGGCAAGAAGTTTTACAAATGTAGCAAAAGAGAACATCCAATACATGGGCACAGATGTTAGCTAGTGCTGTATCTTTTGTTGCTCCTAGTGTAATGATGACGGTTGGGCATATGCCGTGGATGCAAACTGGTAACCCTTGGCTTAAGATAGGCGGCATAGGGGCAGCTGGGGCGCTTGTTTCCATAGGATTACAGTATTTACAAAATCAACAACAGCAAAAAGAAATGGAAGACATGATGAAATAGCGAGAAATGGAACTACAAGAAAAAAGACATCAAGAAACATTATAGGAATTAAAACGGATAAATGAAGATAGGGCATAGTTTGATTTAGATTAGTTCCAAGCTCAACAATATATCACTGTTACAGTTAACTCGTCAGAGGAAGCACAAAGGGAAATAGAAAAATGGCGTGATTTTGCGATAGGTACAAGAAGTGTAGGATATAACTTTATTAATCCATAATATGCCATATTTTGAAAGGGGACAAGTGTTTAATGTTCTTAATATATAATAATAAACTATATGAAATAAATGGTAATGAAAATATTTATTATTATGCTAGTCTAATCAGTAATGGCGATATGACAAACATAAAACATTTAGAAGAATACCAGGTTGGTATTATAGACATAAACCTAAGCCAAGAAGTTCAAACACTGCTTACTGATTAGGATTAGTTTTATCATGTTGGTTCTATGAAAGAATAGAGCATAAAAATCTTTTTCAAAGATTCTAAAATAGACTATAATAATCAATAGAAAAGATAGATTAGGATTATGTAGAATGATTTTATGAAAAAAATGAATAAAGGTTTTTATGTATATAGAAATGATAATGAAATATATATGTTAAAAACTGTAAACATAGATTATTCTAATATGGACAAATTGGTAGTAGTCTAGTCATAGGATATAGTGAGTAGGATAGAAAATCTTAAAGATAACGCAGTACAAGATTTGTCTGGTATAAACAATTTTTAGAACAAATACTTAAATATATTAGAAAAACATGCCGAAGCTTTATTTGGGGCATATAATTATTTTATAGGTTATCTTATTAAATAGGAAAGGTCTAATGAAGAATATAGAAAAGTATAGTTTAATGATACATATACAGATGAAGAAGGTATTGTGTTATGGCAATAGTCTAATACTAGTGTTGGATATGGTTTCCATGGATGGCTTTATACATATTAGAAATCTATTGATTAGAAAAGCACCTTGGACTAGGATTAGATACTATTTTAGAAAACTATATAGGTGCTGACAGATAGAGAAGGTAATCTAAGATTAGAAAATGGACAATTAGTTTCCAATACATAGTATATCACCGAATAGACATTTGCTAATATGGTATAGAGTAGGGGTAAAGAATTAGTTGATGGGTCATATAAGCTTACATTATAGGGGATACCAGATTAGATAGATGTGAGAGATATAAAATCTTTTGGAGAGCCTTTAGCCGGCTATAGTATAGAAGATGTTGATTTGGGTGCTTAGAATAGAATAAGTTTTACTATAAGTTAGGATGAGTTTAGCAGAATTATTAAGTATTTTAATGATGATATAGAGAGATCCATATCAAGTTAGAAGAAAAGCATTTTGTCGGAAGATGTATTAAAATCGTAGACAAATATATATAAGTATGAATATGAAAATGGTGTTGAGTATTTACCATATTCCATTTTTGGATATTTTTATACTAATGATATTATATAGGATTTTTATGATTATGTTTTAGATTAGGATACATATTTTTATTCTTTTGCGGCTAATAATAATCCATATAATGTGTACTATGAAATGGTGCCTGATAGTATACAAAATGGTTTATCTTTTTATGATGATGAGATACCTGGAGTAATGAATGGCGCTGGAAAGTTTTCTTAGTCATAGATAAAAGACTTATTTATTTATTATCGGCAGAAATATATGATGGATAGAAATTTCTAGTATTTTGGTGATAAATACAAATAGCTATCAAGTTTTATTGGTGAAAGATTTTAGTTTAGTGTACCAATATACCAGGATAGGGATTATGATACTGTTCAAACAGGGGTTTATTTTATGTAGCAAGGTGATAAAAAGAACGATAATGAAAAAGCTTTTATAGAAAGTGGTTATTTTTTATTCCCGCAATATTATGAGCATATGGATTTAGAGTAGTTGGGGAGCGATAAGACTATAGAAAGTTGGCAGGTACCAGGTGATGTTTCTATAAAGGGTAGCAAATCTGTAGGTGAATACGCGAGATAGTTTTAGTTGTTAGATAAATCTATTGAAGATAACGTTAGGCTTAAATATGTATTTACCTAGATCGCTTCGACTTTAAGCGTTGTTGAGGAAGTTGAAGTATATTAGGAAATAGATACAAAGAAAATAATGTTGATGTCGTATCAAATAGTCTACGATGATATATATGATGAAAACAATAGGATTAAAGATGTTATTACTGTAAAGGGTGTTAAAGAACTTAAAATAAAGAATATTACATATAGTAGCAGTTTTTTTAGTGAAGGTCAAGAATATGGTTCTTATCCAGAAGTAGGGTATCCTGTTATATCGATATCGCAAGCTAGGAGAGGTGGTATTGATTTAATAGAATAGTTATTTATGACGCCGGATACTACTGTAGAGGGTTATTATTAGTATCTTAACGATAATTTTAAGGTGATATAGATACCATTAATATATTCAAAAGATTTGAAATCTGGCGAGATAGAGTTTAGAAAGAATTCTGGTAAAATGTAGAGAAATTATCCAGTTATGTTTAATCGATATGGGGAATATGAGTATGGACGTAACGAGTGGCTAAAGAATAATCAAGATAATTCTAGAAGACATTAGATAGACAGCAGTGAGTTCGTTGGGTATGTATATGACAAAACATCTGTAATACCTTATCAATATATAGATAGATTTGTTGGCAGTATAGATCCTTTTCTTTTAGATTAGGAGCTATAGCAGAATCAAAAGCGGTATGAAATTTATTTTACAGATAATTTTTTAAGGTTAATAGACACACATATATAGAAGTTTACTGATAGTAGTAAAGCTGTTGTTGACTAGTTATTAAATACAAGTAAAATTTTTAGATATAGATCATATGACTAGCACGCACCTATGATATCTTTCCATGATAATGATGTGATTGAGGTTGTGGATTCAAATATATCTTAGAAAGGTAATGTTTTACTTCTTGAAGAGTTTATTCAGTAGCTATAGGACGAATATGAGTTCTTATAGAAGTTGATAATAGATGAAGAAGATGTGTTATGTAGTAAAAATTAGTAGTTAAAGATATATCAAGATTACAAAAAGTATTTAAATATAGGAAGTATTGAGCATAATCCTATAGAAATTTTTTAGAAAGACCCAAGAGAGAAAGATGAGGATTTGCGCATTATAGAGATAAACAGCGGGGCTATGTTTGATTTAAGCTATTAGCTCTATACAGTTTCTGGTACAGAAGGCATATATTTATTAAGAATCAGTGAAGTTGATGGACGGTATGTAGAGCATAATGTTTATTTATAGATAGTTGTAGAAAATGCTTATATACTAATGAAAGTTGATATGGATTTAGACTATGATTTTTATTCTCAGTATCAACATATTTTAAGCATATATGATAAATACCATAATGATAAAGTAAATAGAAGTTTAAGAAATATGATGATAACTGATGTTAAAATTATTATAAATGATATCAAGTTGCCAATAACATATATAAAAGAAAAAGATAAAGAAGGTTATATAGATGAAAAAGATTGGGAGATTGAAAGAATAAAGATGAAGGTTAGGGCTAATTATGTTAGGAGTATTTAACATATGATTGGGGTGTATTGATGTCAACTACCCACCACTTAAAGAAGTGGGGGCTTGTAAAAGCTCTAGTTGACTAGCCTAAGTCTTAACTGACTACGTTGGGATGGTCATGATACCTTAGTGTACTCCTCTAGCACTATGCTCTATCGTCGGTGGTTAAAAGTTCTAAGGGGTAGGAACGGTGCTGCTGACATGGCAAGCCATTTCAACATTGGCGAAGAGGCACTAACCCTTTTTTAAAAAGGAGGTACGAACCTTGAGAGTGTTCGTATTAAATATGCGTGGCAAACCACTTATGCCATGTAAACCACGAAAAGCAAGATTGTTATTGAAACAAGGTAAAGCCAAAGTTGTCAAACGAGATCCATTTACTATCCAATTGACAATTGCCACTGGGGAAGCAAAACAAGATATTTCTCTTGGTGTGGATTCAGGTAGTAAATATATTGGTATATCTGCAACTACCAAAAAACATGTTTTGTTTGAAGCAGAAGTTGAACTCAGAAATGATATTGTAAAACTTTTAGCTGATAGGAGACAATATCGTCGAAGTAGGCGTTATCGCAAAACGCGGTATCGTCAAGCAAGGTTTTTGAATCGTAAAAAACCTGAAGGTTGGTTAGCTCCGAGTATACAACACAAAATAAATAGTCATATCAAAATAATAGATATGCTAACCAAGTTATTACCAATAACCGATATCACAATTGAGGTTGCAAGTTTTGATATCCAAAAAATCAAGAACCCAGATATTCAAGACAAAGAATATCAACAAGGTGATCAGTTAGGCTTTTACAATGTAAGAGAATATGTTCTGTGGCGGGATAATTACCAATGTCAAGGTAGAAAAGGATGTAAAAACAAAATACTGAACGTTCACCACATCGAGTCTCGCAAGACAGGTGGCAATTCTCCAAACAACCTTATAACACTTTGTGAAACGTGTCATAATGATTATCATGCAGGTAAATTAAAGTTGAACTTAAAACGTGGCCAAATGTTTAAAGATGCAACATTTATGGGCGTTATGCGATGGGCAACTTATAATGCACTCAAAGAGTTATATCCAAATGTTAAATTGACATATGGATATATAACCAAACACAAGAGAATCAAATATGGTCTTGAAAAATCTCATAGAATGGATGCTCGATGTATTAGTGGTAATCCTTTGGCGAAACCATTAGATACCTATTATTATTTCAAATGCGTTCGCAAACAAAATCGTCAGCTACACAAAGCCACTCCATCTAAAGGTGGTGTTCGTAAAAATAATAAAGCTCCAAGATATCTACATGGTTTTCAACTATTTGACAAAGTATCTTACCAAAATCAAGAATGTTTTATATTTGGTAGACGAACTAGTGGTTATTTTGATTTACGGAAATTAGATGGGACAAAAGTTACTGCATCAGCTAGTGTCAAGAAATTGAAATTGATTGAAAGATCAAATACATTATTATGTGAAAGGAGGGAAGGCAATTCCTCCCCTGCTTACACTATCTTTTAGAAGCAGGGGTCTCCTTGCCAAATTTATGATGATGAAAGAACATATAAGTTCTTCAAGATTTTCTTATGATTTAAATAGCAAGAATATTCAAATAGAAGATAGTGGTTAGATTGTAGAATAGAAAAATTATAATCGATATAGCAATGTTAAGGTAGTGAAATATGGTAAAGATTCTAGTGAAAGTTATATAGGAAACTTTATTGGCGATTAGAAATATATCGGGGATTATATGGATATAAAGATTACAGAGACATCTTGGAAAAAGATGGTTGATGAGTTTACTGAATATACTGGTGGATTTTACATATATATCAAAGATAATGAGCTTACTATGACATCAGGGACTGAAGAAGGCGGAGAGCCTATCTGGAGTCATAGCGGAGATTAGTTTAGGAAATAGTTGGCAATATTAAACATATACCAGTATGTTTTATCTAATAATAATATGTTATTTTATTATAGTCAGGTAGAAGAAATAGATGAAGTTAGAGATTTAACATTTAGTAATCTAAGTTAGTAGCCTGTATCATTTTTTAAGTCATCACAAAATATATATAATCTAGTTAAGTACTTATTAAGACCAGAAAATATTACTTAGGAAGGTCTTGTATTTAATACGCACGGTCATATTTGGGAATAGATATGTGATGAATAGCTTGGTAATAAATCTAATAAAATTGATGAAATGATAGGTTTGTCTATTATTTTGAATATTATGGTATTATCCGGGTAGAGATATAAAGAATATAAAGGTGAATATGCCATATATATACCAAACGTTAATAGATCCAAAGTCGGTGTAAGCGTAATAGGATAGATGAAAAATCCTGGCGAAAGAAGAATCTTATTACCTATAAAAATAAATTATGCTTAGGGGCAATAGATTTTTTATAATACAGATTATATGGATGTCTTTGACATGGAAAACATTACTAAAATATCGGACACAGTCGCAGGTCGTGATAATTCCAGTTCAGGTGGCATTGCGTATAATAATATGTAGTAGTTTATTTCATATAAGGGGACAGATACTTACCAAGAAAGTAAAAATGGTTTAAGAATGGTTAGGCTTTCTAGTGAAAAGTTTAATCCAAATAAGGAAGAATATGATAAGTAGGCTATACAGTTTACTAAAGAGCATGATATGGGCGAACGAGTATCTAAATAGGTTTAGTCATAGCAGTATTTTAACGAGATAGATGTTAAAAAAACTATAACAGAGTCTATAGCTGAATCTACTGGAAATGCTATAAGTGCTTAGACTGTAGGCATTATGCTTTCAGGTTGGCTAAAATCTTTCGAATTTTTTGCGGCTTTAGGTACTTCATTTATGATTGGTTTACCTATTGTAGCCTTTATATCTACATTTGCTATATCTGCGTAGATAAAGTATTTTTCATAGAAAAGGGATTAGAGATATGAAATAGATTAGAATAAACTTATAGACTTTTCTTTTTATTCAATGTCCCCATATAATAGTATATCTATTAAAGGCCCTTCGTTATTAATAGGGATAGATGATTTTATAGAAAAAGGTAAGGATATTTATAATTTAAGGGGTGGCGAAACAGATTTTTCACAAAGTAAATAGTATTTATCTAAGTTTTATGTATTTTCTGAGGACAATAAGGCTAAGCCAGTCGTTATAATGGATGACTATGGATTGATTTTTGGAGTGGAGAATGATGATGCTGATCGTAGTGGTTATGGGACTGTAAGTATATTTGGTACATTATATTTAACAAAACAATATAATAAAGAAACAAACAATTTTATATATAATCTATAGAAAGCGCAACTTTCCTCACCATTAGATATAGGAAGGTTTGATCAAATGCCAAAATCTATTGTAAGAGAAACATATGAGAAAATTATAGCTGATGAGGGTTAGATCAGGTAGTTAATAAACGCTGAATTGTTTATGTTGCCTAGCATACAAGGCATAGAATATGTAATAGCGGAAGAAAACATTTAGGATGCGTATGAATAGTATAGACACTAGGTAATACAGGAAGTGCGATATTTGAGATATAAATCTGATGCCAAGCAAATAGCGATAGGTGAAGAGATGCCGATACTTGTTATTCCTATTCATTCATAGCAAAACGTTTCTTAGATTGATACATAGGCAACGTCGTTATAGTCATCATTAAGTAATACAAATCTATTAATGACATTTTCGCAAGAGATTATAGATAGGAGTATATATTAGATGAGTTCTGTAAAAGTGTTTGATGACGTAAGGATTATAATACAAACTATAGAAAGTATAATGAAAGAAGATTCGTATATTTACAAAAAATATAAAGATAGAGATTATAGATTAATAGGGATATAGTCTGGGATATACTGAGAAAGGGGAATAATTATGATAAGAACTTATTTGCTAAAAGTTAATGGTGACGGCATGATTAATGGTTATTATGATATAGAGACATATATTAATGGGAGTATAAACGCATATAAAGATGGCAGACCTAGTACATTAAATCTAACATTATCTCAATCTTTAGTTAATGATGAAGGTAAAGATATATTTAGTATATTGAATATGGCTAATGGTAGAAATTAGGTTTTAGTTGTAGACGATGAAGATAATACTGTTATATTTTTTGGGCTTATAGACCAATATAATATAAACAATGAAATAGGTAAAATAACGGCAAGAAGCATGGATGTGGCTATTTATGCCGATAAGTTTGAAAGTCTTATGGCACTTAACTATCTGCTAGTAAACCAAATTAGCTAGACGCAGCAAAGATTTAACATTGTAGATTATATAGAAGCGGTAAAAAAGCAGTATGGAGTTTTCTAGATAAGCTCTAACTTACAATTATCGCATAATGTTTCTATTAATATGGATGAGATATAGGATTTAAGGCTTTATAATATAGATAAAGAAAAAGATAGTGTAATATATAGTAGATAGTTAGACGTATTACGTTCTTTTTTTGTTATGAACTTTGACCCATCTAAGATCCAAAATCAACCCCTAATACATTTAGATGAAATAAACAAACAATTAAGATTATAGAAGTCTAATTTATATATTAGCCCTTCATCATCATATTAGCTAGAATAGGATTAGATTGGTCATTTATTAATAGATAGGTCTATCGTAATTCATGATGAATAGGAAAACGCAAACTTGTCTTATTTTGCTAAATTATACGATATTCGCAGGGTTAATTCTTATTCATCTTATTCTATAGATTTACGGTACAATGATATATCTACAATGTTTTATTTACAATATACTGAGGATGGGTAGCCGAAACAACAAATAATTGTTAATGGATAGCTAAGACAACTTTTTGGAACTAAATCCGAGGAAATAGATTTAACAGATACTTCTGTTTATCTTTTTTCAGATCTATACGATTTAAATGATTTTTAGCAGTATTTATCTTTAAGTAGATATGTTAAATCTAGAACAATAACGATAACAAATCCATCTGTAGATAGTATTGATTTATCTTAGGTTTACATTTTTAAGATAGAGAATAGATATTATATTCCTATTAAGATAACATCATATAATTAGTAGTTTGACAGAAATGGTATTAAAATAAGCAGTATATCTGGGAATATATTATTAAATAAATATATGGATAAGTTTTTGATTGATGAAGATGTCGTTGATGAAGACTTTCTGTTGATCGAAAACTTAAAAGTTGGTGAAGGGCAATGATTGCTACAGTAATCAAAAAGTTAAACTATAACTATTATCAATGTGAAAGTGGTAGGGCTGTGTTCAACTAGTTATTAGTCCAAAATAGTATTAATCATACATATGATTTAGACATAGGCGACAAGGTTTTAATTTTGAATGATAATAATGATATGTACATAATAGGCAAAATAGATAATGGAAATAGAAGTTAGAAAATAAAGACGCAAGAGCATCAGTATTCCTATAATATAGATGAAAATGGCATAACGGAAGGAATAGTTGGTGGAAGTCCCAGGAAGTTAATGTATAAAAATATAATGGAAGATATATAGTATGAAGCGTCTATTTCTCCGTAGCCTAAATCATATTAGTATAGATGTATGGATAGTGGACAATATATTATTAAATAGACAGATTCTATTATGCTAGGTTATAGTGATAAATAGATACCTAACTTTCCATTATCTATATATGATGTTATATAGGCACAAGATTTTTAGCAGCAAATAAGAAATAATAAAATGAACAATTATATTAAAATAAGTAAAGATATAGTAGACATTTATTCTAAAAATATAAAAACTGAATAGGAAGGTATGGAGGAAAAATATAATAAATAGGTTATGGAAATACAATCCAAAAATGAAAAGATACAAAGTTTAGAGCAAGAAATAGAAGAAATAAATAGTAGAATAAGCAAACTTGAATAGATGATAGATGACATAAAGTTAAGTAGTGAAAGTATTGAATAGAATATAGATGTTTTGAAACTTCAGGGTAATAATCTCATAATAGATTTTAAAGATATAGAGTTTAAATCTAATAACATTAAAATTAACTAGTCTTATACTGACATAGATTCAAATAATATCAATACTAGTTTTTCTGTGTTAAATATGAATAATAAAATAAATATAACAAATTCGTAGGTTAGTAGTTCTTTGAGATTGATGCAGAATAATGATATAATAGTAAATGGGGAGGGGATTCTTAATTCTAAACCAATAGCCAGAAAAGGTGATAGAATAATTGTGTATGCTGGTCAAATAGTAACTACACCAGTTGGTCCTGGGACAGTTTCATCACCCGGTGATGGTATTATATCGTTATAATAGGTAGGTGTTGATTTATGTAGAGGGTACTTGTTTCTAATGATATAGATATATTTAAAAATGAATATGCTATAAACAGTTAGATAATAGATTTTATAAAATAGTTTTAGCAATGGCTTTTATCTATAAAAGGGAAAAATCAAATATAGAGGGATTTCCCAGATGATGAGATTTATTCACAATATGGCAGTACATTGTTAATGTATAATGGTGAAGATTTTAATGATATATCTATAAGAGAAGAAGTTAAAAATGAAATAGAAAGGGTATTTGACTTAGCATACGGCGCGTAGAATACGTCAGATATACGTCTTAATAAGGAAGGGATAATGTTTGACGTTGAACAGAGAACGGTTAAAATTATAATCCCTATTATTTTTAATAGGGTAGAACAAAAATTTTCAGTGGATATATATACAGGAAATGTGTATTTGATATGATTGGAGTTGATTTGAGTGAATATATTTGATATATAGAGTAATGGCGATTTAAAACAATTATTAAAAAATGAGATAATACGTGAAATGTATGGAGAAACTTAGGATTATGTAACGCCAGGTTCAAATATAGACCTATTTATTACATCGATATAGAATGTTATTTCTAAGAATTTTCCATAGTTAATGGATTATATGGATATAGAAAGATTACCTATAGAAAAGCTTAGGGAATTAGCTAAATTATATAACATACAAGTAGAAACTATTGTATACTAGAGAATAAATATGACAGTATTAAACAATGTTGAGTTAGACTAGAAAACTTTTAGAGTATTTAACAACGATAGAACAGTTGAGTTTGGTCTAGAAGATAACATTTTTTTAAATAAGTAGGATAATATATCTATTAGTGTCAAATTATTAAAAAATGATTCTTCGCAGCCGTATATAGAACAAGGATAGCTAAAATACTTTGTTGGCGGCGATGGAAATATAATGGCTGTTACTAATCCATAGCGAATAAACTTAGAAATAGATGTTAGGCAAAGATATATAAATTAGATTAAGCAATAGCTTAAACGCAATACATTAAGTGATGAAGAAATATTAGCAAATTTTATAGAGAAAAGAATACAAAATATAGATAGTTATAACATAGATTTTAGAAATGAAAAATTAGTGATTAACCTATTATATAATGCCATGCCTAAAAAGGAAAAGTATATAGAAGTTTTGAATGGTGAAAATATACATGAGCTTGGAATTTTTTATGAAATAATGTAGAGGAAAGCTTCTAATTATTATGAATATGATATAACAACTTACGGTATAGACAGAATAGAAGATGGGATAGTGTATGTTAGTGAAGGGAATACTAGGGGTGCTATTACGTATAGAGAGATTTCAGGATTATTTGAGCTGCTACAGTTCGCTAGAGATAACACCCAATATGGATATAATGTAGATATAAAGCCGAGGTTTGTTGTACCTATTAGATAGAATGTTTTTATAAATACATAGGATAATTTAGAGTCGCAGGATTTGAACAGAATTAGCGTATAGTTAAAAGATTATTTTAGTGCTAATACTGTTATAAGGAAAAACAATGTTTTAGATATGCTTAACTAGACTATTACAAATATAACATTTTTAGATATAGGTAATTATGTTATTGATGAAGATACTGGAGAACAATACGGACATTTTGAATAGTATAATTTACAGTTTGATAGATACTTAGATACCGTTGGGAGATATAAGGGGTCTCCATTATCTGGTTATGTTCCGGTTGATAATGAAAATAATAGTATTTTATTTAACCATGACTTTGGCGATTTTATAAAAATAAAATTGGATCCAATAATATATAGAGATAATATACATTAGATTAGGTAAGGTAGGAGATATATATGTATAGTATTAAAGAAAAGTTTAGTGAGTACCAATCTAAAAAACATTATCTTGAAATTTTAGCTAATTATATATTGAACAATCTGGAAGATTTTGCCCATATAAATGATGTCAATAGTTTGAGAGGTATATATTTAGATAAGCTTGGCGAAAAGTATTCAGTGGAGAGATAGTATTTATCTAGAGATGAAGCCGATCCTGACTATTTTTTTGAAAGGGTTTTATATGAATATTTATATGGCGATAAAAGTCTTATAGAACCGTATTTATTACATTTTGACAAAGATATATAGGAATAGATTAATTTTGTTATAGTACAATATAACAATAGATAGTATAAATATGGCGCAACGGAAAAGTAGTTACCATATGATGTTTTTTTTAGAGAGGATGATTAGTCATATAGGAATAGAATAATAGAAAAGGTTTTCTAGGGGATAAGAACTAATACTATAGAATATACAAAAATGTATTAGAAAAATGTATATGGATTGTCTATATCTTTGAATAATGTTTTATATGGCAAGATAGAAGATACTTTATTCTTTCTTTCTACTTATTTCAAATATAACAATGACTTAATGGTTGGTAAAAGTTCTGATGAATAGATAACATTTATTAACTATAATCCATATACTGGGACTGTAGATTTTTCATAGAGAGGTGAATAGTCAGTTCCTATTTAGAAAACTGACGGATGGGTTAAGATATATGATGGTATTACTTCATATACGTAGAATGTACAGAAATATAAATGTTAGCAATATAACGGTAATGTGTATGAGCGAGAAATACTTACTACTAATAACTCTAAGGTGATAATGCCGTTAGAATCAATATATAATATAAGTGATATATACTTTTTTAACACAGCTATAGTTGGGAAAGTTGATACATAGATAAGACAGATAGATGATGGTCAATATACTGAAGAAGAATATGTTCATGGTAAAAAGATAAATCTATTTAGGATTGTTAAGTTGATTGACTGGGAATAGAAATAGTAGGAATTTTCTAATATATAGGATTTCTTGGAGTTTGTAATATAGGATATTGGCATTACTGATGATTATGATATACTTCTGTTTCATAATGACGGTACAAACGATTATTATTCCACATAGATAATAGATAGTTAGGGATCACGTAGCATTATATCTTATAATGAAATCGAAATAACGAATAATTAGATGTTTATATTATTAGACTAGTATTCTAAAGAAGTAGAAGAATTGCCAATAGACAGGTTCTATGTAGTGAATAATTTGGATGAAAAGATATAGGAAATATAGTTAGAGAAAAGATATGTATTTATAGATGAAGATGGGGATAAAAGAGAAGCGGTATTGTGGTATCAAGTAGATACATCTTCATATACTTTATCAAATAATGATTTAATAAGGTAGCCATAGTCTTTTAGGATAAGAGATGGATAGCTCGAGTATTTTTGTGATCTTGAAGATTAGTAGACCCAAGTTTCTAATATAAAGCTAGATAGCTCTTGGGTTAAAGAATATGATTTTTATTACAATCCTTTATAGTCTAATGGTATAGTGCTAGTAGAGTTTACATATAATAGCGAAAATGAGATAAGATATAATTTACACATACCATCTATAAAATCATTTCCAGTTATATTTTATTATACAGATAATACTATAGAGACTAAAATAGTTGATTAGGACGATAACATTTATTTTGATAAGCCGTAGGATTATTTTGAGATTTATTTATTTGACTTAATAACAAATAGCCTTGTATATGGGAAATACTATATACAAGATAATGAAGGTTCTATATTATATACAAATGCTGAAATGGATTAGAATAGATGTTTATTTTTATATAATAGTAATTACAGACTAAATAGTAGTGATGAAAATATATTATTAACTTTATATAAAGGTAATAGAAGCATTAACGACGATATTGAATCCCTAATAAGGATTCATGAAGGTTCTGGGATGTTAAACAAAGACCATTTTGCTCAGCTAGAAAGAGATATAAGATTTTATATAGATGGATAGGAAATTACTGAAGATACTTTCTTTTATGAAGATAAACAATAGCAGTTAGTTATTGATAATGTTATTGGTCCATTTGTTCCAATTTTATATTTTAACAATTTTATTAAGTTTCCAGATGAATATGTGAATGAAGGAAATGTCAGTCAACCAATAAGTGAGGATGTTGCTTTTGATAATGGGACAATAGAAACGCTAAACAGAACAATATATTTTGGTGATAAATCTAAGTATATATTTAATGTTAGGATATAGGAACCATATACCAAGTTTAGGATAATATATATACATCCAATGTAGTCAATGTTTAGTGAAGAAGTTGTTTCACCTATTATGTAGTATAAGCCAAATAATGTGCCAGATATAGAAGTATTGCTGTCTGGGAGAAATAGGTTGAGGTTATATAACAATTCTAACATAAAAATAAGTGATATAGAATTACTTATCCATAATGATGGATCTGTGTACCATTTTGGAGAATTAGATAGATTAGAAAATAAAGCTATAGAGTTATAGGATAGATATGAGAAAATTTATTAGACGCTATATATTTATGATAAAGCTGGCAGATAGCATACACAATATGCGATTATTAATAATAATAGGTATGATGGGTATATAGATAAAAATTATGGGATAATTGTTTAGAATAATACCATTAATTAGTATCAAGATGGTACAGTAAGATTAGAATATGAAGGGAATTATTCTTTGGATATAAATATATTGGATGGCGAAACATTACCAATTCCTTCTTAGTGTAGTAAAGTTTATATTGATAATGAGCTTAAATATATAAAAGGAAATAAAACTATAGTCATAGATAATGATAGGGTAATGGGATCTCAATAGTATCCATAGAAAATAAGGCTATCAAATAATAGATTTATTAAAGTTTAGAATGATGAAGAACTTTTATTTGTTATAAAAAATTATGACATTATAGATGTAGAAGATTTATATGGAGATATATATGAGGTTTATATTGTTGTGGTAGGTGATTGATATGGTACGATGGGATATAGAATTCCCGCATTATAACAATAAAACTATTACTTATATGAATATAACTATGAATATACCAGATAGTCAGGTATTTAATCTAAAATATGATTTAGCTGAGATTGCTACATTACTTGATCAACATGGTATAACTTAGGAAGTAATTGATACTGGTTTTATAGGATTTCTAATATATAAAGAAGTTATAAATAATCTAAATAAACAAATGCCTTAGAGAAACATTATAGTTTCGGCGTTAGAATTTTTGTATAAAACTGTGGATGAACCTTTATAGCGTTTTGATGATATAATAGAGATTGAAGATCCGCACGGATTTGGAGAAACTTTATTTTATATAATTGGATAGTTTGGCGAAGAAAATGTTTCTTTATAGCGATAATATAGAAAGGAGAGAAATGGATAGATTGTATTTATTACAATTGATTCCGTGTATATTAAATGAGAGTTAATACTTCTAAAATAATGGAAATGAAATAGCTGATTCAAAATATATTTATATCTTTTACTCCTGGTTCTTAGGAATAGAGAAACTTTCCAAGATATGGATTCTCATATTTATAGTTTTGTAATTCGTAGCAAACTTAGCTATCTATAGATACTAATATACGAGAGCTTGATAATCCAGTAATCTTTTATAGGATTAGACCTGGGAATATATATAATTAGAGTGATGTTGATCCTACAATAGATGTCCCGCCTTTGAATTCTCCATCAGATCTAATAAGTAATAAGATTTTAATAAATGTTTCAAAAGTTAATATACCAGTTTTAGAATTAGAGCAGATCGATGATAAATATAAAATATAGCAATAGTATTTAGATAATTATAGGAATATAAAGCCATATGATATAAATCAAGAATTTGACACTAATAATATATATATCACATCTGTTTTTTTAACTAATTATAGGATTGAAAAGCATGAAGGTGTTGATATATTATATGATTATTATGATAATGAAATTATTTATAAAGAAGATTAGCTAATTTTTGGAGGGTTTAATTTCCAAAGTAATGACAGATTTATGAGAATAGATTTAGCACGTGGTTTTAGTGATATAAAATGGGAGGTAATAATATGAAATATATAAAAGCTTTGCCTGGTACTCCTATTGATCCTAAATAGATGAATGCTAACTTAGATATAGTATCCAACGAATTAGATTTAATAGAAAAAAAGATAAATACTCTTTTAGTTAGTATAGACACTGGGTTATAGCGCAATAGAGAAGAATTATATGAACATTTGAAAAGCTTGAGTTAGACAAGGAATGACTTGATTGGCAAGATTAGCTATTATGAGTATTTAATACAAAGGTATCATAAAGAGTTTGAAAATTTGATCGCTGTTAATGAAGTTATTATAGATTATTTAAATAATTTAGGACAAGTAATAGAAAGTGCTGAAAGTTTTGAAGATGTCATCAGGTCAATACCGCAACCGCCACAACAAGCATCCCAAAAATACGAATAGCCCTCAATGCCACAAAATATGTTTATTGTTTATCCTACTTCTAATTAGGTAAATATAAATTTTAAGAGAACTATGTTAACAAAAGATTTTGGTGCTTTTATAAATAAAAAATAGGTAAACTTTAACTATACTGTATCAATTAAAGATGAGGAAGAAGAGGATTTTATAGTTTCTGGCGATTATAATAACTTAAAAAATCCTGATTTTTCTGGTATGATAAATATTGCTAAACATGTAAAAGAAGAGGTTGAGTATGTACCATTTACAATTTTATTTGAATAGTTTGACAGTAATGAACAAAAAGGTTTGCCAAGAGAGCCATTTAATATAAAAGGTATCAGTTTTGTTCCACAATCTAACAGTTCTTCTCAGTTTAATAATTTAGGTCTTGGGGAAATGTATTTAGAAAGTATAAAGGTATATGGTGTAAATAGTGTAAGTAATATAATACTAAATGAAAAAGTATATTCAATGGGTGAATATGATAAGTATTTTGATACGCAAGATGTTAGAAAAGTGGAGATGAACTTTATACAGCCAAATTACCATATAGAAACAAGTTTACAAAATGAGGAAGAATATGTTTATGATGTTGGGTTATATTATTTTGCCTTTATATTAGAAGAGCAAAATGATACGCAAGAATATGCTTTGAAGTTTAGCTTTTCTTAGGATAAAGTATATGATTATGTTGTGAATGGAAATGTTAGTAAAAATGATGTTAATCTTTATAAAGAAGGATAGCCGGGACAAAGTATTATTGGCATGAAGATAAACCAAGAAGATACAATAATATGTCAAATAGAGAAAGATAGTTTTTATATAAATAACATAGTTATTTTCTATGACTGAAAAGAGGTTTGAAAATATGAAATTATCCTCATTTGAATATAATAGTTTTTTTGATAATGTATCAGGTAGATTTGATAAATATAATAGATAGTTAGTTATGAGTAAATAGAATATAGATAGTACTAGTAAGTCTATGATAGATGTATAGGGTGAATATGTATTGTCTTTTAGTGATGATATACCTAGCATCTCTCATGTTTTTGATTCTACGATAATACAATTTATAAGAACTCAATATAGGAATATAATAAATGATAATTATTTAACATCATTATATTATAGAAAAGTAGAGTATAACTAGGGTTTTATGATTGAAGTTTAGTAGGATATACGCGGTATAGGGAATGTCTAGTATTTTATTGCTAATCATGTTGACCAGTTCACATTTCCAGTTGTTGAAGCTGATAAAAATTATATATATTCATAGGGCAAAATTAAGCAACAAAATGGCTTAACATAGTTTGCCGTAGAATAGACTGGGTAGAATGATGGCGATAGATTTATCTTAAATAAGTTTGAATATGTAGAGAATAATGGAGTTGGATACATACAGCCAGTATTTATACTTCCATAGTCAGTATCAAGCTTTTCATTTTTGGATAATAGCGAAAAACTTGTTGAAATAGATTATAGTAATGTTGAGAATAATTATGTAAAGATTTTGTTTAACTATAAAACAGGTTCTCCGTTATTTAGAGAAAATATATATTCGCCAGAAGTAAGGAATATAGATGAGTTTGGATTAGCTGGAGATAGTTAGTAGAGATCATATAGATTTTAGCTACCAGAAAGAAAACCTGCTGGTTATTTTCAAATAAGATTTACTAGAACATCTGGATAGGTACAAGAAACTACTTTTATGACATATGATGAACTAAAAGGTATAATTGTGGAAGATACTAGTAGCGAAATAAATTATTTTACAATAGGATAGCAAACGTTTACTGATAAGGTACTCCCAGTATATAGTTTGGACTATATGAATTATATACAATCTTTTTATGATGAATAGGAAGCTAGTTAGGAAAATTATTCTTTACAAGATATATATGATTTATTAATGAGGAAAGCCATAAGAAGCATATCCGCAGATAGCTATAATATAGTATAGAATATAAATATCAATGGTTAGACTAATTATACAAGTGCTATATAGAATGGTAGCATCTAGCAAGTTTTGCCATAGGTAAATAATAATAACTATTTAGTCATACTTGCTTCTATAGATAGTGAAGGGAATAAATATATAGGATATAAGACAAAAGAAGGCGGCACGCAGTGGTACGGGGCTGTGTATTCTGGTGAACATATAGATAGGGAATAGACAATATAGAATAAGAGACAGATTGAACAATAGATAACTAATTAGTATATTAGGTCTTTTGATACGATGATAATGGGTTATTATGGGGCTGAAGATGATTTAGAAGCATATTTTGATACATACCAAACACCGGATCCTATATTGTAGGAGAGAGTATCGAATATTTTAGAAAATAATTTAGAATATATACTTATTAGTCCAAATGGAGTTCCGGGGGATCCAGATTATTATATTAGGAAAACTGTTAGTGTAGAGTATTCTATTATCCCAAGTTTTTTTAATATAAACTATATAAATGAAGTAGACGTTAATAATTTGTAGGAGTAGATATATCAAATTTTACTTTCTAAATCTGGTAAAGTCCCTGATACTAATTATATAAGTAGGGACAATTTATTTAGATAGATAGTCAAATCATAGTCTTCTGGCGGGAAAATGGTTAAAGTTTCTGGAAGTTATGATAACGACATATAGGATGTTTTAGTTAGGGTTATGGGGTAGCAAGTTTATGTTGATAGTAAAGATTTGTCGGAGCTATTAGTGTCAAATAGATATGTTCCGCAAAATGTTGAAAATAAAAATGGAATAAGTAATATAAAACAAATAGAATAGCCGTAGTGGTTAACTACAAATGGTAGGTCGTTAACCCCACAATATGAAAATACTATAAAAGATTTTGTTTTTGTAAAATTTTAGTTAGATGTTAATTAGAATGTATCTTATCAAACATATGATTTAATCGGCGATTATGACAAGCCGATACAAATAAAGAATGTAGAAAAACCCGTAAAGATTGATGATAGCGGCATATTGGTTAGGATAGGCAACAGATAGACTTCTGGCAGCTTTAATATAAGGGCTAATTGTTATTCTTTTACTGATACCTTTAGTATTAACTTTATTCCTTATTATAAAAAGTATTCATTTGATATAAACATGAGATAGCATGATTTTGTCCAGTTTAAGGGCAGGGGAATGCTAGATACTGATAAAATGAAATATACTAAGTTATCTAATAAAGTTATAATAGAATCGCAGAAAGAAGAAAATGTGGTTGTGAATGGATTGACCATTACTAGAATATAGCCAGAGATAAAAGAAATAGATAATGCGTTGGATTTAGCACAAGCTGCTATGATGTCTAGTGTTGAAACTGGTCTTTCCGCTTATTACGCCGAAGGTGATGTTTCCGATGTATATCCATTAAACTAGAGGGACAACTATGAAATAACTACATATTAGCCGATAGATTAGTAGTATAGACAAATACTAACAGATGTTGGGAATAACATTAGGAATTCCATTATAGAATAGTTAAAAAAAGAAAGAGAGCTAACTAGTTATGGCGTAGATGATAAGCCGAGGGTAGATATGTATACGTTCACAAGTATGAAACAATAGCAACAAACTAAAACTAATGAAGAAATATAGATGTCTATAGACAATGCCTAGGCTAGGAACGTTGTTAACACAGAGAAAGGACCGGAATATGGTAGAAAAAGAAAAGCTGTAGATTAGAGTAATGAGTTAGATAAGTAGCAAGCTGGTAAAGTTAGATAGCATTTATCAAAGACTTATGGCAAAGTTGGGATAGGATATGATACATATGTATATACTGTACAGGAAAGTGGTTTATGGTCACGGATTTTTACTATTATCCTCTCTATAGCCGCTGTCGTAGCTAGCTTTTTGACTTTTGGTGTTGGGACTATAGGCATATAGGTTGCTATTGCTTAGATTGGAGGGATATATGGTATATAGCAGAAGATAGTAGATAGTTTTAAGGGTACATAGATTAATGTCAATATAGGTAATTTCCCAAATATTGGGCAATAGATGTCTATAAAAAATATAGAAAGTATAATAAAAAATCTAGATGCTGGTGAAGTAAATAAGGACATTATAGTACCGTTAAGCAATATAGATAATCTAAACTTACAATAGGTGTTATATGACTTACAGAATACATTAAGGATGATAGCAAAAAGCCCAGATGATAGCAAACAAATTAAAGGTATAGAAGAAATAAGATTTATAATGAATAATAATACAGATGTTTTACAGGCGGTAATACCATATGGTATTGTGTCGACTACTGTTGCTGGCGATCCAAAATAGACGATATAGAGGAAAAACACATAGATAGATATGAGTAATAACAATAGAATACTTATATAGCATCCAGATAAAATAAATAACAATACCTATTCGTTTAAGTTATCAGATATATCAAAAGTTGATGCCGGATATAGAAATCATATTATAGGTAATATAGAAAATATAAATACTTTTTCGTTAGCAGGATTTTTAGTCTATTATTCTAATAATGAGTTCAAGGGTATAGAAGAAACTACATATTATAAATATGTGAAAAACTGGGAGAACACAGAAACTAAATGGTTTCTAAAGAAATATATACACAGAAAACAATGGACAGATGAGTTAAGAGAATATAGTATTGAGACACCCGTATTTGGTATAAGAGATATAAGATTTATTGGAAGGATTTATTAGAAGACAGATCAGCCAGTGGAATTAATACTAAAAAATATATTGCCATCTCCAACAACTTTTAGTGATATAACTATAGAAGTTTATGATGACGCTGGTAAGCCTTTAGATGATAGTGTATTAACTGGAGTTATAGGATAGCCAACAGATATAGGTATGAAAGTAATAATAAATGGCAACACATATCAAATGGTTCAATCTACGGCTGGGCAATAGAGATTTCAACTTTCTGGTAATAATATGATACAATATGATAGTGAAGGGAATGTTTTAGCATATAACCAAAAAGATTCTCAAGTTGTAGACGAAATAAGACCAGTTATAATGTACCACAATAAGAGTTTTTATGGTTCAGCTAAGATAGGATTTATAAAAGTTAGCCTTTATTGATATGAGGAGTTGATTATAAAATGAGTTCAAGAAGAGAGGTTCTTGTAAATACATATCCAAACAGATATGGGTTATAGTTAAATATAGATAACCAATAGATATATATGGAAAGTGGAAAGATAGAGTATCTTAAAACAAAACTTTTCAAAGTTGTGCCATTTTCTAAGTTAGAGATGGAAGATAATGGATATACATTAATAACTTAGAGTGGGACAGAAGTTCTTGAAGGTGAAGTTTATAAAGCTTTTCCTTTCAATGATGATACAGTTGACAAAACAAGAAGGTATTAGTATAAATATGATTTATCTAATCTATATTATGTGATAAAAGACATTAGAAACAATAATAGATATATAGACATTGAGTTTGAAAAAGTAATCATATTAGATAGTAATGATAACGATGTGTCTAATAATTTTGAGCCTATATTTATTATTAAAAATAAAGAAATAGAAATAACGGCGGGGTATTTAGCAGAAGTTCATAGATTATAGGATAACTTATATGTTAATGATAATGGATTTTTGAATAATTTTTATGTCTTAGCAGAATTTATTATGCCGTAGCAAGAAGTAGTAGGATTAGGTATCGGCGGCACAAATCCTTCTATATATGATTATGCTGAGTATTAGCCTATTGATTTATTAAATGGTTCTATGTTTGTTGACATGAAAGATGGTTATTTATTTACTGATCAAGAAATAAGATTAGGTAGAATGGATCAGTTTGAATAGGTCTTAAGTTCTACTATGGATTTTTATATGTTCGTAAGAGGTTATCTAAACGTTTGGGATAACCCAGAGGAATTTGGGACAATATATATTGACTACCCGTATTTAGAAAATGTAAGTGATTGGAAGTATCAAACAGAACAAGTTGGATTTTATAATGGTGAAGATTATTTAATATAGAATATATTCGTAGAGATTATTACTAATACTGAAGGCAAAAGACAACAAAACTATTATATTTTAGATTTTTATTCTAAGTTTATTGAAAGTGTCCCAGAAGTTATTGATGCAAGAAATATATATACAAGGAGACAATCTGGAGATCAAGAAGTTTTAATCCTAAATAAATAGTTTAATTCTTTAGGTGAGAGACTTGATAGCACTTATTAGGAAATAGAAGAGATACAGAAATAGGTAAATATGGATTTACCTACAAGTATTTCAAACAATGTTCAGCAATTATATGAGGACATTTCATAGCTAGAAAATAGTGTTGATGAAAAATTATTAGCGATGCAGTAGAGTGTTAATTCTGTTTTGAGTTATGCTAAAACTTTCCAAAAAATGGGTGATGTACTTAGAAGACCTACTATAACATTATATAATAGTATACAACCACATATTACAAATAGAAATAGCTTAAATATAGAATATGCTACATTATAGGATAGATTAAATGCTATAGATAAAGATATATATAGTAATGTTTTTAGTATTAAAGATATATTATCAAGATTATAGTATCTTGAATCGATGTTTAAACAATCTTAGTATAATGAAAATATACAAATAACAAGGAATATGGAAATTAATGGTTTTATAGAGTTATCGTCAACTGTATCTACTATAGACCATATAACTATAGAATATACAGAAGATTCTTCCTTAGATATATCTCAGCCGTCTTCATTTAATTTTGCGAATTATTATTGGGTAGTAGGGGCTTAGGGGCAAATAAGCGAGACAACTAGTGATATAATTGTTAGACTAGATAATAAAATAATATACCAGGATATCCCATTAGGTATTGAAACTAAATATACTATTGATAATGTGCCTATAATGGTATACAGCCATCAGGAATCATCTCCTGGGCTTAAACAGTTTATAAAGAATACTAAAGAAATTATATCACAAACAAGCACAGATCCTGAAAAAATAAACATCGCTTTTATAGATGATGACTTTATTGGATATGATAATATGTCTAGTGAACATGATTAGATGTATAATGATTATTCATTTGTTGCTGGAGATTTTTGGATTAGAGATATGGTATATTTTGATATAGAATAGGAAAAACGGTATTTACAGAATTCGCAATTAATGCTTTTTGAATTTTATCCAAACTCTAATGAGATTGGTAATGATCCTTATATGAAAAGTAATGGAGAATATATAGATTATAGTACATTTATGAGTTATATATAGGCAATAAGGGATAACTATGAAGATGAATCATAGACAGAAGATGATATATAGCCATGGCTACAGAGTATATTCCAAGGAAAAGATTTTATATATACTTTTGAGATAGAGAAAAATGAAGATGCTAATAAATATGATGTTAGATTTCATTATTTATTGAAAAAGTTTGAGATTTAGGGAGAACCAGAGTTATTAGATACAGATTTCTTTAGGGTTAGGTATATGAATAGAAAATTAAAAGGGTATTTAGAAAAAGAAGAATATGAAGAATATGTGAATAATTCTTGGTAGAATATACTTTTAGGAAACTATTCCAGTTTACATATTGATGCTGTATATGACGAAAACAATAATCAACATAATAATAAAACTTTTTATGTATTGAGAACTGTATCGTATAGGGCTAATAAGCTCTAGGAAGATGATACACGTAATCTTATAATTTTTATTGATGATTTTTCTTACAGGATAAGAAAAGATAGATTTTTTATTGATACTATTAATGGTGAAAAGTTCGAATACTATACTGTCTCTAATATAAGAACATCTTATTTATAGAGAAGTGAACGTGATTTAAATATACAAAATAATATAATTACAATGCCACATTATAATATATATTAGGGTACTTTAGGGGCAGAATAGGTTAGATCATATTTTGAAATAGCTAAAAGATTAAATATATATAAATCATAGATGATTACATAGACTCCGTTAAAAAACTTTTATGATGTTTTGATTCAAAATGGAGATACTGGCGGATATAACATAAATGTTAAAGGCGTAGTAGAAATAGATGCTATAACAGCTTTAGATAATAGACTTACAGAGTTTAGAAGTAGTTATGAAGAAGTTAATAGGATTATTTTTGGTACTATACTGTTAGTAGATGATACCTATATTTAGTTTGGGCAAAATCAACAAGCTTTTGGCGATGCCGTATTTAACTTAAGATTTGATGGTATTACAAATGATAAGTTATATTTAGATAGTCATCAATTATTTGCAGAAGGTTCTATTTTTGATATAGGATAGTAGGAGATTGATATAAGTTATTTGAGTTATGGCTCTTCTATAATGCATCTATATTAGAATCTTATAAGAAGCAACAATACTGGCACATATTCTATGACAACTGGTATTATACCTGGAGATTAGGTACGTTTAGCAACAATAATGGTATATAAAGATGTTAATCCAGAACTATGTTTTTTAAGAGTGGAGCAAGAAAATATATTTTATTCTCCGTTTAAAAATATATATACTTTATCACAACTTGAACAATCTTTTAATATGCTAAGTGAAGAAGTTAATACTCTTAATATGATGTTATTAGCTAACCCATCTTTTATAAATGCCGAATAGGTTGAAGAGATAGAAAATGGATACTATGTATTTGAAAGAGATAGTGTAGAAACAAGACTTAAAAGTTATTATGATTATATAGACGAGATTGAAGATCATATTAACGGTGTCAGTATGTTTGACCATGTAGGTAAAGAAATAACGGAAAAAAGTTTAATACCTTTTGCGATAACAGAAGTTGCTGATAAATACAATGAATCCGGTATTGATTATATAGAAATAAAAGAATGGATAACAGATATAGATATAGTAGTAGATGGTATTAGAATGGGTATACAAAATGATTAGGATTTTAGTGAACCTTTTTATCGGCAAGATGGATTTGGTGTAAATAAAATAACGATAGATAACTAGACTGAAGAACATTTTTGGGATGATGATAATAATGAATAGAGAACAAAATACTAGTATTCTGGAGAAATACTTAAAAAACATGATTATCAACAAAGAAGAAACTTTTTAGTAGAAAGATTTTATATACCAGCTGATTATGAAGTTAATGATTTAAGATATAGAGTTAAGTATTAGCCGGAAACTGGATATGTATGGAATAATTTTGCTATAGTAATGAATAAAGTAGAAGATTAGGATTTAGATTTAATGAGACAAGATTTTTATTTAATAGATAATGAAACGCAAGAATACGAAGCAATAGTGAATGAAGATGGTGAACTAGTTTTATCTTATAATGAGAATAAGCGTTTTCCATATAAAATATATCCAGAACAAGTTAAAGATATAGTTATTCGATATAGACCAGATATAACATCTCCATATGGATACTATTTGGTATATTCTTCCGATCCATCAAGAAATGTTGGTAGCTCTTTAGAAATTAGTTAGAATGGAGAGCAGTTAATAATAAGAGATTTACCAAATTTTATGGCTAATCAACAGCTATATTCTTAGTTTAATAGAGTTGAGGTATATTTTGAAGGTGTATTTTTAAGCAAGTTTGATGACTATATAATACGATCTGGAGCATATCTCAGGAACATTAATCCATCTACAGTATCGTTTGTTTATGATGATACTTCTGGATTTTATATGATGGATGAAGTTCCTGATGAAATATAGGCGCAACATATATTAAATAATTTCTTCTTTCAAAAAGGAAGATATATATATGCGTTTACAAGCGAATATGAAACTGACTATGGAATAAAAACTATACAGCAATTTTATAAAATACCATTAAATGTTATTGATTGTTCAGATCCGTAGTAGAATATAGAAATAATAGGTAAACCTGTTTAGCCGTATACAATACATGATACGTTTAGATACTCAATATATGGTTATGCTTAGAGAATGAGTGATAATATATAGGAATAGTTTGGTATAAACTTACCTGAGGATAGATTTGTTTATAAACTAAAAGCATTTAGAGGTTAGCAGTTTAATAATGTTGAAGATAACTATGTTTATGCTCCTATATTTTTCATGCATGTAGACATTGATTGGCAACAGGATAAGATAGTTCTTTTGGTTTATGATTAGAGTTTTAGTGTTTTGGACATTATTGAAGCAAGGTATTCTCAAACAAACCTTTTGTTATTTAGTGGTATAGGCAATAGGTTTGAATGGATAGAAAGTTATCTAAAACGTAGATATGAAGGTAATATAGGCGAGTCAATAATAAATAGTATGGGTGAAGAGATAGTTAACTTAGATATAAATAATTATACTAATAGTGATTTAACACAGTTTGAAAATACTTATATTAAAGTTGGTGATACAAGATTAATAAGGGATGACTCCTGGAAGTTTATAAAAACTATTTTTTAGGTAGTAGAAGATAATTTAACTATTCAGGGTAATACAAACTTTAATGAAAAAAGTTATAATGATGTTCCTATATTATTAGCTGATATAAAAATAGATGAAAGCATACAAACCAGTGGTGGGGATACGGATAGTTATACCAGTCAAGATGCGCATAAAAATAATAGTGGGAGAGAATTACAAAAAAGATTTGCGTATGCGGTATATTATGATGATTTAATAGCAATTGATAAGATTTCATAAGCCATTGGGTAGTTAAGCCCGATGGCATTATCTCTTTGATTTTGATGTTTTTTATGGTATAATATATATGAGAGGCGGTGCCAAAATGGAAATAACTTTTCCTGAAAAAATAACAGAATAGATAGATAGGGTTAGATATGAAGATTTCACATCTTCTAGTACTAACCTATATGACATTTAGTCTGGTGAAAGGGTACAAACTCAAGATGCTAATAGCGGGCAATTAAAAATTTTAGATGATGCTAACATTCCTATATCATATCAATATATTAATAGAATAGTTAGGATGCTAAATGATGTAGCTGTTAATCTTGGTTATGTTAGAAAAGATTATGGTGCTAAAAATGAAGGTTATTTTTAGGACATAGGAATAGTAGACGGCGATGATAGATTTCTTCAAAATAATATAAGTGTAGTTGATAATCTTATCAACTTAGAAGATTTATTATTAGTACAACATTATGGGTATGCTAGTGATGATGATAAATTTGGTAGAAATAAAAGTTCTTGGCATAAAGATATAAAATAGGATAATCTCGAAGTATTAGATGATGTGATTTTAAATGAAAATGCTTTAACAAATAACCAAGAGTTATTAAACTTACAATCGATTACTGATTATGGGTTAAAAGTATTAGATAAATCATTATTTCTAAATGATATAGTAGTTGGTAATAGGGAAGATAACTCAGCTAATTATTCGTCATTATTTATTGTAAATGATAACTTAGAATATGTTGGGAATGATTTACATATAAATGCTGATAAAAAAATATATTTTGGTTCTACAGTTAGTTCACGTGGTGTTAATGTCAGCGGTGGTAATGCTTATATATCAAAATATAATGAAGATTTAGCAATAGCTACTAATAATAGTGTTTTTATAGATATAGATAAAGATAATAATGCTAATGTCCAAAAGTTTAGAATAACACATAATAATATGGCAACAACTTTATTAGAAGTTATTGAAGATGGTAATATATCTATTAATGCCAAAAGACAAAATTTTGTTGTTAAAGATGGAACAAGTGTAAACTTATTTTCTATTAATAACACAACAACTTCTGGTAGATAGGGTTCAAGTTAGGTTTCTGGCGTTAATACTAAAGCTTTATTAAATGGTTATATGATAGTTGCTGGTACTGACGGTACTTCAAGCGCTTAGCCTTTAATAACTAATTAGAATAATCCGGCATATAATATATTTGATGTAGGATTAGAAGTAGAACATACTACTTATTTGAAAGGCGATCTTCATGTATAGTCAGGTAGTAGTGTAGTGCTACCGCATACTGATGATGTATCTTTTAGAGATGATGATACGAACTTAAGTACAAAAATGATGATTTTTTCAATGATTTTTGGTTGATAGGAGGTATAATAATGGTATTAACAAAAGGTATAGATCAAGATTTGATTTTGACAAAAGCGGCTGGTGAGAAGAAAAAATAGGTTTTATTTATAAGTTTATATAATCCTGGTACTGTTTAGCAAGAAGGTTCTATTTTTGTAAATAATACACAAATTTTTGGCAGAAACATACCTTCTGGAGAAAATGTTGTTTTTAGCACTGAAAGGTTATTATTAGAAACAGATGGAGATCAGTTAAAAGTTTCTGGTTAGGTAAATAAAGTTGTTAGTTATGCTTTATATCTGTAATAATGTTATTGTATTTACCCAAGCTTAATAGCGAGGGTTTAACATAGATGAAGGCGGTGTTGAAATGAAATCGTTATAGACAGATAGACACTATGGAAATCTTACTATAGTTGGGACTGGAAGGGAAGAAAACTAGACTTAGTTTCTAATTATAGGAGATAGTTTTGATAAAAATAGGCATTCTGCGTTAATCTTAAACTAGAGAGATGATTAGGGAAACATAACAAGTTCTTCGCTGGTCAATGATTAGAATGGGACACTAGTCTTAAACTAGAATAATAAGTTTATTATAAAAGATGCGACATTAGTTGAAAATGAATTACATTAGAAAGATACTATATTTTTTGGTAGTGCTGTTAGTGGGTCTAATATAACTGCTGGTGATGTTAAGTTATATAGATCGATGTAGGATACATTAAGAACAGATGATAACTTTACTGTATAGTTAAACTCAAGGTTTGATGGTAAGGTATTTGTTAATCAAGACGCATTTATTAAAACTGGTTCAAGTATTATATTCGGCTCTTCATAGACAGATAATACTTTTACTGCCGGGGATTAGAAGATTTATAGAAGTGCTTAGAATACTATTAGGACTGATAGCCATATTGTTATTGATAAAACATTAACTACCACAGGGAATACTTCACTTCAAGGAAATCTTCAAGTTCTTGGGTAGACTGTATTTGAAGATGATATACAAACTAATGCCGATTAGATTCTTGGATAGGATTAGGCTTCTATAAATACAATTAGAGGTACTGTTAATATATCAGATCCTTCGTATTTAACTACTATAAAAGGTGAGTTAGATGTAAATCAACACGCAGATTTTTTAAGTACTGTTAGTATAATAGGTAATACAGATGTAAGTGGTAATTTTGTTGTTAGAGGGAATACTACTCTTGGGGATAGTGTTGATGATACATAGACTATACTTGGTACTGTTAACCTATCAAGTACAGGAAAACCTACATCGGTAAAAGGTTCATTATAGGTTAGCCAAACTTCTACTTTTAGCGGTGCTGTATCGATCAATAATAGTGCTACTATAAATAACAACTTAACAGTAAAAGGTAATACGACGTTAGGGGATTAGAATACAGATGTTCTTACTGTTAATGGTGTTGTAAACTTATCTAGTGCTAGTAAAATGACAACAATAAAAGGTTTATTAACCGTCAATGAATAGGNNGGATAGACATAGATTCATAATAACTTAACTGTAGATGGGAATACAGTTTTAGGTAATTAGGCTACTGATACTTAGGATATAAATGGTATAGTAAATATATCAAATACTGGTGTAAAAACTACTATAGAAGGAAATCTACAAGTAAATGAATAGTAGGTACTTAAAAGTACCGTTGACATAGATGGATAGGTAAATATAAATAATGCGTTAATAGTAGATGGGATAACTGTATTAGGTGATGCTGCTACAGATTCTTCTACTATTAGAGGTACAGTTAACATATCTGATCCTGGGTATTCAACTACAATAAAAGGGACATTAAATACAAAACAATAGGTAGATTTTGATGGTACGTTAAACGTAGATGGATAGACAACACTTGGTAGCACATTGGGTGTTGTAGATGAAGCTACTTTTAATGATAATGTTTCTATTGGCGGTAATCTAAATGTAGCTGGTAATATAACAGGGACAATAGCTTGGTAGAACTTAATAAATGTCCCAGATCCTACAATAACTTTATCTGGTGATTTGTCTGGTTCTTAGACAATGACAGATTTAGGAAGTATTACAATAATTGCGGAAGTGTTAAATGATTCACATACACATGATACAAGGTATTATACAAAAAC
>MTKW01005571.1_pt1 | contig 38672 bp, 33 predicted proteins | sample 1042761 | NCBI WGS metagenome assembly MTKW01 (sample SAMN06205366, study PRJNA360243) | anaerobic digester metagenome | biome: Wastewater treatment plant; feature: Anaerobic digester sludge; material: sludge; isolation source: anaerobic digester fed with sludge from wastewater treatment plant ...
ATAATTCTGCTTGGATAGAGATTATCATACAAAGCGCGACTTTCGCGTAAAAATTCAGGGCTGAATAAAATATTGTCGCTTTGGAATTTGACCCTTGCTTGTTCCGTAAATCCTACAGGTAAGGTGGATTTTATTATCATAATTGCTTGGGGATTTACTCTAGTGACTTGCTGAATTACGCTTTCTACCGTTGATGTATCAAAATAGTTTTTTCCGGATCATAATTTGTAGGAGTTGAGATTATTACGTAATCCGCATTTTTGTAGGCTAAATCTCCATCAGTTGTGGCAGTTAAATCAAGATCTTTAGTTTTTAGATATTCTACGATTTCCTTATCAATTATTGGAGAAACACGGTTGTTTATCATCTCAACCTTTTCGGGTACTATATCAACCGCTGCAACTGTGTTTCGCTGTGCTAACAATACCGCAATTGAAAGTCCTACATACCCTGTTCCTGCTACTGCTATTTTCATATTTTTACCTCCTTGTTATAGTATTCTTTGTACCATTTGACAAACTTGGCAAGCCCCTCTTCAAGACTCGTACTTGGTTTAAAGTTGAAATCCCGCACAAGTTCATCAACATCTGCATAGGTCTGATAAACATCACCTGGTTGCATAGGAAGAAATTCCTTTTCCCCTGGTTTTTCTATAATTCCCTCTTTTATAAGACACTTCTCAAGTGTTTCAACGAAGTATAGAAGGTTTTCTGGTTTGTTGTTTCCAATATTGTAAAGCTTATAAGGAACTCCGCCCTCATTTTCATTTGGGGTCTTACTCATAATATTAACGACACCAGTTATTATGTCATCTATATAAGTAAAGTCGCGTTTCATATCGCCAAAGTTAAAAATTTGGATTTTTTCACCTTTTACAAGTTTATTTGTAAAACTGAAATAAGCCATATCGGGGCGCCCCATCGGTCCATATACGGTAAAGAAACGCAGCCCTGTTGTGGGGATTTTATACAGTTTAGAATATGCATATGCCATGAGTTCGTTGGATTTTTTCGTTGCTGCGTATAGTGACACTGGGTTATCAACTTTATCTTTCGTCGAATACGGTACCTTTTTATTCAATCCGTAAACGGAAGAACTGGAGGCATATACAAGCTGTTCGACGGGATTATGTCTGCAAGTTTCTAGGATATTAAAAAAACCTACTATATTACTGTTTATATATGCCTCAGGATTTATTATTGAATAGCGCACTCCTGCTTGTGCCGCAAGATTAACAACGATATTAAAATTTTCGTTAGAAACAAGTTTTTCTATAGCTGCTCTATCTGAAATATCTATTTTATGAAACGAAAACTTTTTGTAAGGTTCAAGGAGTTTTAGTCTTGCATACTTCAGGTTAACGTCATAATAATCATTAAGGTTATCAATACCTACAACTGTGCATCCCATATCGAGCAGGTGTTTTGATAGAAAATATCCGATAAAGCCTGCTGCTCCCGTAACAAGTATTTTTTTTCTTTTAATTCATTCATTTTATAACTCCTTTATATTCCTTCCGCACTGTTTCGCAACTTTCAAATGGGCCCATTTTTAATGGCATTTTCCAGATACCCTCATTTCAGATTATATGATATTTTTGATAAGGTTTTTAAAAGAAGAAAAATCGCTTTTTTGTATAATTAACATTTCATGTAATTTTACCTTTTCAATATGGCAGAAATAAAGCAAGAAACAAATACCGCAAATTAAATACGATATAACAGATGACCATGCTGCCGCAGCGATGCCCCCAATCGGTATTAGAAAGTAATTTCCAATAATATTAATAATTGCTGCTCCTCCAAGAAATAAAAAGTTAATCATTCTTTTTCCATTTACGACATTATACGAATACACCATTTTATAAAATATCATTCCAATAACACCAATTAACATAATTGCTAATATTTCGTAAGCGCCGACATATTCAAGTCCATATACAAAACTAATAAATGGCCTGCCTAAAACAAGTAGTATAGCCATAAGAATCAAGGAAACGAATAAACTCATCCGAGTTACTTTTGCAATTTCTTCAGAACCCTTACCAAAAATTAAGCGTGACATGAGAATATCCTTAAGCGCGTCAGGAATAAGCCATATTTTTTCGGCTAAAGCAATTCCCACTGAATAGATTCCTATTTCTGATTTAGGTATGTGAAAAATAGTATCTAGCATAAAAATATCTGTTTTATAATTCAATGTCATAAGTATTATGTATATTATTCATTCTAATTTTGCCTTCGATAAAATAATTAATAGATCAATAAACTCTCTACTCTAAGCAGTGACTATGTAATTTCCAACTATGCATCGAAGCTATATTATCAACACTGCTTTCTTATAATTCTTAAATATGCCGCTTTATTTTCTTAATAGTTTTTTATAAATAAAACGTTGGAACCAAAGTGGCATAATATAAACAGCAAGTTGAGCATATTTAACATTGATATAGTCCCACCAAGAGCAAAAACCTGCTTTCCAAGCCTTCTTCCTGATTTGGATTAATAATTTAGTGTTTACCCAACTTTTTCTCTTTTTATATGTACCTTCATCAAATCTAAACATCAATAAATAGTCAGGATGATTGGCGCATTTGCATCCATGTGATAACATTTTTATCCAAAGATCTGTGTCTTGGTTTTTTCTGTAATCGCCATATGGACCATATTCAATGACTTTGCTTTTCCTATACATAACTGTAGGATGGTTAAACGGGTCTCTTCTTCTGCAAAACTTGTAAATCGATTCATTATCTAAGGGAACATCGCGTTTTCCAACAATATTATCAATAGATCCAACAAACTCTTTAACAGGACACCCCACAATATCTAAATCATCATCCATCTCAAACATTTTAACCTGTTCTTCGCATCTATTTGGCAAAGAATAATCGTCAGCATCCATTCTAGCTATTAGTTCGTTTTTACAAGCTTTCAAACCTTCGTTTAGCGCCAGCCCTAATCCAACATTTTTTTCTAAACTTATTTGATTAATAACATTAGGAAAAATCATTTTCTTTTCATCAATCACTCTTTGAAGATCGTCCGTAATAGTATAATGTCCCCGGGATTTAAGACACAAAATTGACAAACTAAGTGACACCTGATAAAATAAAAACAGAAAAAGAAAGGTGTCATAGGNNGGGAGGAAAACACGCTAAGCGAAATCGCGGCGCGGGAAGAAATTAGCCGAGTCCAGCTTCAAAATTGGAAGAAGGAATTTTTAGAGAATGCCGGACGAGTGTTCTCCCAGAGCCGAGACGGTCGCGAGGCACAGCGGCGGATAAAAGAAACACAGGAGCGCGAACGAGATTTGATGGCGAAGGTCGGTCAGCTCACCGTTGAGGTGGACTGGCTTAAAAAAAAATCTGCACAAGTGCTCGGCCCCGACTGGGAGAATAAATCTGGTTACAAAAAACGCTGAAATCAGTGTCAAGCGACAATGCGAGCTGCTCGAGATCAACCGTACAAGCGTCTATTATAAGCCATCGACACCCACAGAGGTTGACGTTGAGAGAGAAGAACACATCAAGGCGCGGCTTGATTTCTGGCACACCAAAATGTGCTACCTCGGCGTCAGGCGGCTGGCAAAGAAGCTGACGGAGGAAGAGCTCATAGCGGTCGGTCGTAAGCTAGTCAAACGATACATGGCCGAAATGGGTATATATTGCGTTTATCCGAAGCCGAACTTATCAAAAAACGGCAAGGAACACAAGTGTTTTCCGTATTTGCTGCGCAATATGAGTATATTTCTGCCCAATCAGGTCTGGGCGATAGACATCACCTACATAAAAATGGGCAAGTCGCATATGTATCTGACCGCCGTTATCGACTGGTATAGTAGATACGTGGTCGGCTGGGAGCTGTCGGACAGCCTCGGCACCGCGCCGGTGATTGAAGCTTTAAGCAGAGCAATAACCCGATACGGCACCCCGGCAATCGTCAACTCGGATCAGGGCAGTCAGTTCACAAGCGACGATTATGTCGCCTTTCTCAAAGCGAACGGCATCCGTCAGAGTATGGACGGCAAAGCCCGGTGGGTTGATAACGTGATTATCGAGCGATGGTTCCGCAGCCTTAAATGCGACAATATTTATGTGAGTGAATACAATACCCCGAGGGAACTTCGGCTCGGTATTGCGGCCTATGTGGACGAGTACAACAACGAGCGCCCGCATCAAAGTCTTGATTACCGTTATCCGGTGCAGGTTTATAATTCAATTTTCGCCGCTTGATAGGTTAATACCCCGCGGTCGGCGTCGCGAAATTTTCCAAACTCCACTCCGCTACGCTCCGTTACGTTTGGAAAATTCCATTAAACGAGGTGTCATGATAAATCTGAAATTTGTGTCTTGACAAGGGGGACAGTTTATACCGATACTCGAAGGTCGGGGGCTTTCATCTAATCTCAAATCATTAATTAGAATATCATGTTGAGTTTTAAAACTGCAATAATTCACATCAATTAATTCCATATTAAAATTATCTAATGTTTCATTTATATTTTGAATTAAAAAAGCTGAATATAAATCTCTTTGGACTATATCACCGTTTGACAATTTTGCCCATCTTGTTGAAAGCGATTTTTTATGATACTCTTCACTTATGTGATCAAATTGACTGGCTTTAGCTTTTACTGTATTAATTTTAATTAGCCCTTTATTAAAAGACTTCAACTTATTGTCCAGAATTTGCATTAACATCGAAGGTGCTTTGTTAGAAATCGATTTTCCGAATCTACTTTTTCGTTTATATCTACCTGTTTTTTCTGATATTTCTGTAAGTTGCGCTCTTCTTGACAGTGCTTTTATGTTCATGTCTTCAATATAAAACTCATCACCAAGAATAATTAATTTGTTAGATAGAATGTTATGCTGTAACTTTCTAATGTCCGCCTGCTTTCGAAAAAGTTCCTTCTTTTCTTCAATAAGAGATAAATATCTTTTTGACTTTTTCCAGATGAGTTTCTTTCCTCTTTTTATTGTTCCGTCAGGGTTGAAATTATCGGGATTCGTTGCCCTTCGACTTCGATCAAGCCTGCGGTTTATAACCCTCAACTCTTTTTCGAGTGTATCAACTTTTGGTGCTAATTCTTCAATCCCTATTTTGCTATTTGCAACATATGCAATTGTACTTGTTCCAATATCAATTCCTACTCGTCCTTTTCCTAAAGGATACTTTAGCTCACCTGTTTGTTTGTTAATTTTCTTTTCGGGAGTTCCTTCAATAATTATTTGAGCATAAAAATTATATTTAGTTCTAACCCATTTTCTAACTATGCGTACAAATTTAACTTTATGTTCAAGCATTGTATTTTCATATTCATTATCTTTTTTTACTTTGCAACCAAGAGTCAGCCCATTCCACTCTATCGTATTGTTCTCTCGCTTAAATCTAATTTCTTTATTGGTTGGCTTACCTGATATAGTGTTTATCTCACCGTGTTTTTTAAAATGAATCTTTTTACCATTACCATAAAGTAAACTTTTAAAAGATGTCCAAGCATTATTTGCAATAGATTGTGCTGTTATTGAACCGATATTTGGTTTAAAGCATTTATACAACCTTGTCATATCGTTTGTAAAGCCGAACTCTGTAAAACCTTTTTTATCAAGTATTTGACTTCGTTGTTTTAGCAACATTTTAGCTTCATTTGAATAGCCTTCATTTTTGGAGTTTATTGGCAGCTCACTAAGTTTTAGTGTAATTTCCCTGTATTCAGGTAATTGTTTTACTTTATTTAGTTTTTTCAACTCAAAACCAATAATAGTGTTATATAAGTTTCTTGCAAGTTCAAATCTCTTGTTAAGACGGTCAATTTGCCATTTTTCAAGTATTAATGGCAATGTTATTGAACATGTCTTAGTACTTGATTTACTCATGATGTCACCACCGGCTTCAATTTAATTTTGGGCAAGCTCATCTCTAATATACTTAAGTGAAAGCAGTTTTTCCTTGACTTTCTCCACATCAAGCAGTTCAGTGTTGTTTGAGTTAAACTCGGTTAAGGGATTACGCTCTGTATCGCCTTCCTTAAAATACTTATCATAGTTCAAGTCACGCTTGTCGCAAGGAACACGATAGAATGCTCCAAGGTCGATTGCATTTGCACATTCTTCATTAGTTAAAAGTGTTTCATACATCTTTTCACCGTGACGAATACCGATAATCTTTATTTCCGTGTCTGACTTAAACAGTTGCTTAACTGCATTTGCAAGCGTTTCTATTGTGCAAGCGGGAGCTTTTTGAACAAGTATATCTCCGCTTATTCCGTTTTCAAACGCAAACATAACAAGGTCAACCGCTTCCTCAAGAGTCATTATAAAGCGTGTCATATCAGGGTCTGTTATAGTTATAGGCTTGCCATCCTTAATCTGCTCAATCCATAAAGGAACAACACTTCCGCGTGAGCAAAGTACATTACCGTAACGGGTACAGCAAATTCTTGTCCTGCTTGGGTCAACCGTACGGGATTTTGCAACAACAACCTTTTCCATCATCGCCTTGCTTGTCCCCATTGCATTTACGGGATAAGCCGCCTTGTCTGTTGAAAGGCAGATAACCGATTTTACCCCTGCTTCGATTGCGGCGGTAAGTACATTATCCGTTCCTATAACGTTTGTTCTAACCGCTTCCATCGGGAAGAATTCGCAGGAGGGTACCTGCTTTAATGCCGCCGCGTGGAAAATATAGTCCACACCGTACATAGCATTTTTGACAGAACTTAAATCCCTTACGTCACCTATAAAGAATTTTATCTTATCAGCAAGTGCGGGATATTTCGCCTGATATTCGTGACGCATATCGTCCTGCTTCTTTTCGTCGCGCGAAAAGATGCGGATTTCCTTTAAATCCGTATGCAAAAAGCGGTTTAGCACAGCGTTTCCGAATGAACCTGTTCCGCCTGTTATCATAAGAGTTTTGTTGTTAAAGTTTATCATTTTAATTACCTCTTAATAAGTGATTTAATCGTTTTTACCTCTTGACTATTTAATACAAAAATTAAAAATATTAGTGAGCTAACCATTATAACTAAACCCATTTTCACTATGAGGAATTCAATACCGCTTGGAAGTAAACGCAATAGAAAATAAGAACATAAATATGATGTTATAGATAGTAAGAAGTATTTGCTTTGAATATGCCAATACGATTTCGGTGTTGACATGAAAACATTTGAAAATAAAATTTTAGGTTCATACCAAAAGCTAGTTGTCAGTAAACTGATTGAGGTCGCCAAAAATATGCCTAACACTCCCCATATTAAGCCCAAAGCTATTGACATTAATTGAAATAAGCGGAAGCTTTATCATGCAGAATCCTGCACAAATTAGAAAACAGATCCATGGCAAGTCTTCAGACACACGATTTTCTTTGGGGGAGATTAATGGCTATACTGAAAAATATGCGGTAGATTTCATGTCCGCAAAAATTGATGACCTGCCCCAGAATAGCACAGTATACTTTATCGGCAGATATTCTTTTGACGTGAATCTGTTAAAGGAAAGCGGAATGTTCGAATGCCAATATAATAATGTTTCCGAATTTATTGATGTAAAATACAGTAAGCGCAAGGATCTTAAAATGTGCTTTACCACTGCACATAAATCAAAAGGATTGCAGGCAGATTACGTATTTATTATCAATAACAACAGTTCTCGCATGGGCTTCCCAAGTAAGATTCAGGATGATCCTATACTATCCTTGCTTCTTGACAATTTTGAAACTTATCCCTATGCCGAAGAACGCAGGCTTTATTATGTTGCCCTTACGAGAGCAAAGAAAAAAGTATATTTGTTAACTGTTAAAGACAAGGAGTCTGTTTTTGCACAAGAACTGAAAAATAGATACTCTGAGGAACTTAAGCGAGAGCAATTTGAATGTCCAAAATGTGGCGGAAAGTTGCTTCGTAAAACTGGTCCTTTTGGAGAGTTCATTGGTTGTAATAACTATAAAACTACCGGTTGTACTTATACGAGACAAATTCGGCGGAAATCATAATTTTGCTATAATAATTTGATTTCAACCAAATTATATTTAAGCATCACAGAAGTGTGGTGCTTTTATTTTTACAAGAAGGAGGTGACGTGAATGACAGACAATTTCGGCCTGCGGATAGGAATTGAGGGCGAGCGTGACTTCAAGAAAGCGATCGCGGATATCAATTCGAAGATGAAAGTCCTCGGCTCCGAGATGAAACTCGTGGAATCTCAGTTTTCATCCCAGGATAAGTCGGTTGAAGCTTTGACCGCAAGGAACGATGTCTTAAATAAAAACATCGATACCCAAAAATCCAAGATTGAAACGCTGCGTTCCGCGCTTGAAAACGCGTCATCCTCCTTCGGCGAAAATGACCGCCGCACACAGGCATGGGCGGTTCAGCTGAACAACGCACAGGCAGAACTCAATAAAATGGAGCGGGAACTTGAAGATAACAGTTCCGCCCTCAAGGATACCGGCAAAGGTATGGATGACATGGGAGATGCCGCCGATGAGATGGGCGACGATGTCAAAGAAGCAGGCAATGATGCCGATGAAGCGTCATCCCGCTTTGAAGGTCTCGGCGGTGTATGTAAAGCGGTAGCCGGAACGCTTGCCTTAGCTTTTGCCGCGGTATCCGCAGCAGCCATATCCGCCGGAAAAGCACTCATTGATATGTCTGCTGCAGGCGCAGCCTATGCCGACACGGTAATGACCGAATCGACCATCACCGGTATTGCGACCGACAAGCTGCAGGAATATATGTATGCGGCTTAACTTGTGGATGTTTCGACAGAGACTCTTACAAAGTCTATGGCAAAGCAGATTAAAAGCATGAAGGCTGTCCAGGACGGCACAAAGCTTTCCGTGGATGCCTATGAAAAGCTTGGGGTCCAGGTTTTGAACGCTGACGGAAGTCTTCGGGATTCGGATACGGTGTATTGGGAAGTCATCGACGCACTCGGTAAGATGCAGAACGAGACCGAACGCGATGCGCTTGCCATGCAGATCCTCGGCAAATCCGCACAAGAACTGAATCCGCTCATTACGGTTGGTGCGGAGCGGATGGCCGAACTCGGTGAGGAGGCAAGAAAAGCCGGATATGTGGTTTCGGATGAAATGCTGAATGCATACGGGAAGCTCGACGACCAGATTCAGTATCTGACTGTCGGAACAACTGCGGCAAAGAACGCACTCGGCACCGTGCTGCTTCCCGTGCTTACCGACCTTGCCGGTTCGGGTGTTGACCTTCTCGGAGAGTTTACCAACGGCATACTGAATGCCAACGGAGATATATCGCAGATGGGCAAGGTAATCGGGGACATTCTGCCGAAGGCAATCGATGTCATTATGGAGTATGTTCCGGTAATTCTCGACCTCATTTTCGCTCTTGTAACATCAATCGGAAAAGCAATCGTGGATAATCTTCCGATGATAGTTTCGTCGGCGACGCAGATAATCCTTTCCATCCTTGAAGGGCTTGTTTCAGCTTTACCTCGAATCGCTGAAGGTGCCCTTATGCTTGTTTCGGAACTCGCAATGGGGATCATAAACAATCTGCCGATGATACTTGAAACCGCTATGCAGGTAATCGTAACCCTTGCATCAGGAATTTCGGATTCGCTGCCGACGCTCATTCCCACAATTATTGCGGTCATCATGCAGGTATGTCAGACACTTATAGATAATCTGCCGCAGCTGCTCTCGGCGGTACTTCAGATCATCATGGGGCTTGCTCAAGGCATACTTGATGCGATTCCGGTTATCATCAATGCGCTGCCGGCAATCATAAACGGAGTCATAACATTTTTAATAAATGCCATTCCGCAGATAATTGAAACCGGCATCAAGCTGATTACATCTCTTGTAGCGGCACTTCCGACCATTATAGCCGCAATCGTAAACGCTCTGCCTCAGATTATAAACGGCATCATCAACGGTGTGCTCGGTGCGATTCCGCAGATAATCGAGGCAGGTATAAAACTTCTTGTATCTCTCATTCAAGCACTTCCGACCATAATTCTCACCATTGTAAACGCACTGCCGCAGATCATCACGAGCATCGTAAACGCTATCACTCAGAACATTCCGATGATCGTGCAGGCAGGTATTACACTGTTGACTTCACTCATCACGAACCTTCCTACTATTATCAAGGAAATCGTGAAAGCGATGCCGCAGATTATTTCCGGTATCGTGTCCGCTCTCGGAAACGGTGTGTCGCAGCTTGCCGATGTAGGAAAAAATCTCGTCAAAGGTTTATGGAACGGTATTCAGTCGCTTGCGTCATGGATCTGGGACAAAGTTTCCGGCTGGGCGAAGGATTTGTGGAACGGCATCTGCAGCTTTTTCGGAATCAAATCACCATCAAAGAAATTTGCCGAACTCGGTATGTATATGTCCCAAGGGCTCGGTATCGGCTTTGTGGATGAGATGAAAAATGTTGACAAGGACATCCTGAAAGCGATTCCTTCAGACTTTGATATCAACACAAGAACCCATCTCAATAGTGTCGTTGATGACCGCTCACTTGAGGCTGCGACTTATGCAAGGCAGACTTCATTCAGAAACACATCCGGACAGGTTGTGGTGCAGGTTCCGCTGTACCTTGACGGCAAGGAAATCACGGCAGCAACCGGCTCAATACAAAGCGGGTTCACTTCCTCCTACCGCCGTGCACTGGGGGTGACCTGATATGGATCTGATAATAAGAAGAACGGACAACACGATTGTTGCCACAGTATCAAGCGTGTTTTCCTGCACCATTAAAGAAAAGCTAACAACGGAGAAAACGCTGTCTTTTCAGGCACTCCTTGACGGCGGGCTTGAAAGCATAAACGACACCGACGGATATATCGTTCAGTACGGAAATGATTTTTATGATGTAGTAAAAGTAAAAAAGGAACTCTCCGGCGGTCTTTACAAAATAACTGCGGACTGCGAACACGTATCCTACCGCCTTACCGGATACATTAAGTCGGCCTTTTCCCAGACAGGTACACCTCGGGAAATCCTCAATACCCTTGTCCGGCTGACCGGACTTACCGTCGGGGATGTAGAACCGATTGAAACGGTTACCTACACAATGCCGGCGGACAAAACCAAGAGAGCAGCTATCTTGGACTTCTGCTCACACTTTGGTTGGGAACCGGAGTTCACAGGATACGAAGTGCATATCCGAAACCACAGAGGCAGTACAGAGATAAAAGAACTGTTTGAGAAAAATGTGGTTTCTGTTTCAAAAACGGTAGACAAAACGGGCAGCCAAAGAAGCTACTCGGTCTCCGTCCATAAGCCGTCAAACCTTCATCTCGGCGACGAGGTGCATATGAAATTCGACAGACTGGATATTGACGAGAATGTGCGTGTTGTCGGCATTACAAGAAATCCGTTTACAACCGATGATGTTCAACTTGAGGTGCACGATTACGCTCCTTCGGTGGAAAGAGACCTCGTAAATATCGAACAAAGTATGATTGCAAAGGGCCGAAACTATTACGGCCTTTCCATTACACCGGAGAGCGGTCTTGAGATTACCAGGGACGACAACAAGGCAAAAGTCGTGATGAACGCTGACGAATTTGCCATGAAAGCAGATGACGGGCAAGGAAATCTTATCAACCGGCTGTACTTCGACCCTGCCACAGGCGACTACAAGTTTGTAGGCACCGTCAAGATAGACGGCGGAGAAATCAATATCGGCGACAACTTCCGGGTGGATCAGAACGGCAACGCTTACCTCGCGGGAGACGCAACGATATACGGCGGCAGGTTTTATGCCGGACAACCGGGGGACGCGGAAGGTTTCTCGCAGATGACCTCAGGCGGTTTTGAGGTGTACAACGCCGATTATGATGTAAAGCTGCGGTTCGGATATACCACGGATGATGAGGACTATCCTTTCATCCAGCTCGGCTCGGGTTCCGGAGCGTCAGCCGACTACGGTCTTGTCAAGAAATTTTCAGACGGTCTGTGGATCGGCAACTCCGAACCGGAAGACGAAAGCGGAGACTTTGCCGCTAAGACCGGATACAACGGCATCTTCTTCCGCTTTTCTGATAACACTGCATATATCGTAAACGGTACGACAATGAAAAACATCTACACCGGTGCGGCAATCGCAAAGTTCGGATAAAGGAGGTGTGTTCCTATGGCCATAACACCATGGAGCTGGACCTCCTCCAACGGTACTGCAACAGCGGCCCAGACACAGGCAGCATATGCCGCGCTTACTTCAAACGGAAACACATCAAGCTTTCACCGGAATGTCTGGAATGACCTTGTAAATAAAGTCAACCAGGTACTCTCTGATTTGAATCTTTCATGGGCGGACACATACGGAACAATTTCAAACACCCGTATGAATTTCGCCTACGAGGATCTTACTGCGGCAAGATTCAACGCGCTCCGATACAACACAAGGTACAACTCATGGTCGTGGGCAATGAATCCGAGCCTTCCGGGATATGTCGGACGGGATAATTTCATCGGTATAGGCTCGGCCGGAGAAAACAATGCCGATGTTGTGTATGGCAGGTATTTTCTCGAACTTGCCGATCGCTTAAACGTTGTCATTGGAATAATAAACGGAACGACTCCAACTTGTGATTTAGATAAAAGCCTTATTGCCTGTCTTATCCCGGGAACAGAACTGTTTGCGGGTGTGGCGGCACAGGCTCAGGTTACAGAGTCGGGCATTCTCATTCCAACACCTACCCTTGAGTCAACGAATATCCCCGGCTGGACTCTCCATATTCTTGTGCCTTCACCGGCTTTTCACGCAGCCTTGGAAACCGATGATATGTCCTCTCGGTTTGCGGGATATTTATATATGTCCCTTGACGCAGGAAACCGCAGGCTTGTACGGTTGCCGCCAATCTCAATATCTGCTCTTATCTCGGGAGGACTTACAGCACAGTCGTTATTAAGAACAGTTCAAAGTCTCGGCTTCACCGCAGAGGCAAGCGGAATATCGTCAGTTTCCGGCGAGGTCAACAGTATCGCTTCCAGACTTATCGGCGGCTCCGCTCATTCCGTTCATACCGTAACGGGCAGCGGAGTATCTCTTCCGATGATCAATCCCGGCTGGTGCCACACACGGGTAAATCTTGATTTGCGCAACACACTCGCAGCAGAGATGGTCAGAGAATTTATATCTCTTACGGGATTGAAACTGAAAGCAGCACCGTCGATTATTACCCGTCAGCCGATGCTGTTTACCGCCGGAACGGATATGGTTTCAGATTCATCTCCGAACATTGAAACCACATCGCCGCTCGGTATCACGGTGGAAAGCATCATAAACTCTCCTATAATTTCAGCAACGGTCGGTTCCGCGCAGTTCATAAAGGATTTCTTAATAGAAACAGTAATTAATTCACCTGCCATGTTTGCGAGAATCGAACTCGACCATATCTCCACACTGCTGCAGGCATATCTGACTTTAGCGGCATCGGGTGATGCAAGGCTTGAGAACATCGAGCCGCTCCCGTTTGAGCAAGCTGCGGATATCATGGTTCCGATAACCTCGGAAATGGTTGCTGATTTCGCGCCGGCTATTGAACATCTCATAGAAATAAGCCTTGATATAAAATCTCATGCGCACAGCGATGTTGCCGGGATTCTGGAGAGATATACCGGAATTTCTCTTGATTTTAGAGGCGACGGTGTTGCCGGTGTCGCAGGGATACTTGAACCCGAAACGCATAATTACAAACTGAATATCATAGATACTTTGCACTCACCGCGCTCAATATTAACGGCGGCAAGGTCTGTGGCAAGACACACAACCGACGGTATTGTTCACACAGCGTGGTCCGTTCATCCGAGCTCTCATACCATACTGCCTTTCACACCGATTGCCGTTGCCGACCTTACCGCGATTTATGGTTTGAGAGAAATGTTCTCCGAAATCCGGATCGCGCACCATATTTCCGGCGGTATGGATGCTCTTTATCGGTTGGCATCAGCAGGTGCCTTGTCCGAGGTGAATGCATCCATAACAAGCGAACTCGGATATGTGTTCCACACAGACCTTACGGCTTTCGTTTCCATGAGCTTTTATGCAGACGGCGAAATGGCGACTGAGGGCGGCGGTGGATGGCAGTATCCTGTTTATCTGGGCGGCGATCTGACAGTTTATCAGGCACAGCTTGCCGAGAAGAACAGATCGCACATCTTCATAGACCCGATGGCTTCTGTTTCAAGATTGGCCATAACAAATGACATCGTCAGCACAGCAGAATATTGGATGACGATAGCCACCGGAGGAGAACTAATTCACGGGGTAAACACCTATTCATCCGTCGATTATTTGGACAGCACACTCTGGGAGCATTCGGTGAAAACAGAAAATGACCTTTATATCAGTCAAGCCGTTTCCGCAAAACAAAAACAGACATATAAATTGGAGGTGATATAGTGCCTAATGTACTATTGAAAAATGAGATAGGCGAGGACGTGGAGTACGAAAATGTGGACACGGTCACGCTCCGGAAAGTTGACGGCGGTACGGCCACCTATACTTACGGACTCCCCGAACCAACCGAGAATTGGCGAATGATTCATAATTACAGAGAAGCCGTTTCATCAAACCCCGGTGCTCCGCTCAGAAGCCTATATTCGGTTTACTCATGCCAAGTTGCAAATGGATTTCTTGTATCGTCAAGCCTTTCTAATTTCGGATTGTGGCTGGAAAGTTCATATGACGCAATAAAACTCGATGACCGGAACTTCACCAATATGTACCCGGTGACAGATGGAGCTGTTTTACTCACCGGTAACTCGATTTATTACTATGAAACCTTGTCAAGGACACTAACACTGATTGACGATCGATGTGGATCATATGAAAAACCGATAGCAATCGGCGATAAATATTTCATCGGCGGCTCAATCAGGTGGCTTATATTTAATCCAGGCACCAAAGAAACCGTGTGCATCCTTGACGGCAACGGAAAAACCACAAGTATGCGGCCGACAAGCTGCGATATCGGTGATAGCTGGCTTTTTTCATTTATTAACTATAACACCACTTATCCTGCGTTCAGAGGCATCTACCGGTTGAATAAAGAAACGCTTGAATTTGAACAGATCTTTACCGAAGGATACAGGTGGATGAACACCTACCGTTCGACAGGAGCGCTCAACAGCAGCGGCATAGGAACCCCGACCGGCGGAGGCTGCATAATGGACATGGGTGACGGAACGATACTGATTTCTTCCGCTACAACCTCAAATAACTCAGGCGGGTTTTTGCGCTATGACCGGGACACCGGTACCGTCACTCGAATCACAACCGAGGCATATTACTGGGCATATTACAGCTACCCGTATTATGCATATTCAATCGGCTACAGAGAATGTTCAACACATATTATTCACGGCCACGGGGTATGTCTGACACCGAACTCCGGCTCGAGTTCAACTGTCGGAGGTATGTGGTGGTATGACTTTTCCACTAAAGAGTTTACCCGAATAACCACACGCGGACGCTATTACTACTGGTATGAAAGCGATGATGTTGCTATCGGAACATACAGCTCCTACGGGTGTTCGGTCTATGACAAAACCACCCGTCAGTGGTTTACTCCCTCTAACTCAGGTACCTGCTACTGCGCTGCCGTATCGGAGGATGGAATTATTCTCGGAGGAGACAGTTCTACAACAGGATTGAAATACTTCGACTTCGAAACCGGGCAGCTGACAACGATTAATGCTTCAGGACCTTGGTACTATGCCTGTAAGGTGCCGGAGGGATTTCTTGTATCATCCGGCACTTCAAGTAAGTTAGGGGTATGGCTTTTTAACACTTCGGATAAATCTTTCACGCAGGTATGGGACAAGGGTTATGCCTGGGTTATGAAGCGTTGGAACGATACTGTGGTTCTTGGTTCATACCAAACCAGCCTTGACTATAACGGCATTCTGCTTTACAAGGACGGACAGATGAGCCTGATACAGAGCACAAACGCAACAAGAATGTGCTATATGGAAAGAGTCGATGATGGAATCCTTGTGAGCCGTGATACTGTCTCCTACTGCTACTTTGTGGATGGTACTACGGGTGCAATAAAGCAACTGTCCAATGACAACGGGTATTTCGGTCAGTATTGGTATTCATGGTATGGCCCCGGTGACTACAACAAACCGACATATGAGTTCAACCGCAAATTCGGAAATTATCGTGTAATCAGCGGTTATTCATCAGATGGCGGATGTATTTTTGATGATACTACTCATGAACTCGTAAAAATCTACAACTGGGCAAAAACATCGGATACACCGAGTACGACTTATACCACCCGGCTGTCCCTCAACCGCCCGTTTTTCTTTGAACTCGATAACAGCTGGGTTCTGATAATAGGAGCAACGGGTTATCCTGTTTTCTTTAACTACGAAACGGGCGCTGCATACAGGTATAACACCGATTCCTTCTATTTCGGAGATTCGATTGACCACCCCTTTTCACCATATATTGTTCAAATACCCACTGACGGAGGATTCCTGCTTTTCAGTAAAAAGTATGACTACTCGATTCAGGAAGGCAACGTTCTCGGTACATCCAACGATGGTATTTTATTCGTTGATACCATTCTTCATAAAGCGACAAAGGTTTTCACCACCGGCTATTACGACACCTATGAAGAGGCCCCCGGAGGACTATATATTTATCTCAAAGGCATGGAGTACGCCCAGAAACTCTACTGGGATGAGGCAAACCGAACCATGACTCAAATTATTACAGAAACATAAAAGGAGGAATTTTTATGGCATTCACTACTTACGGCAGCACACAAGTGCTGAACGGACTCATCGGCAGGAGCAGCACAGGGCCGCTCTCAAACTGCTACATTGCGCTTAGCACCACCGCCCCCAATGCGGACGGAACGAACTTCACGGAACCTTCGTCAGCGGCGGGATACGCGAGAGCGATCATCGGGCTTTCCGGAACAAGCGCGACGCAGGTCATGTCAGCACCTGCCGCAGGCTCCACATCCAACACCAGCATCATCTTCTTTCCGGAAGCGACTGCGTCCTGGGGAACGGTTACCCACTTCGGTCTCTATACAGCACAGACCGGCGGAAACCTGGTGCTTTACGGAACGCTTACCAACCCCATCGCAGTAGCGGCTAACTATGTTCCGCTCTTCCGTGTCGGCAACTTCTCGCTCACGCTTTCATAAGGAGGAAAATCAATGGATGAAAAGAAAAAGGAGCCGAAGTATCTCGACCTGTCGGCTCACGCGGAAGTAAATCTCGAAGAACTGCTCGAGCGGTTGATGCCTCCGAAACATCCGAAACCATCGGAAACCCCGGACAAGGAGGCAAAAGAAAATGACGGTAACAACTGAAACCATTATTACTGTGGCATCGATTATAACCTCGCTTGTGGTTATTTTCGGTGCTATTTTTACGATTTATCGTTGGTATCTGAAACAAGAGAAGCAGGACAAGGACATCAAGGATATTAAGGAAGAGCAGCTTATCCTCACAATGGGTGTTCTTGCCTGCCTCAAGGGTCTCAAGGAGCAGGGCTGCGACGGTCCTGTTACGGATGCCATTGGCAGGTTGGAAGCTCACCTGAATGAGCAAGCGCATAAATAAGGAGGAAACAAAATGACTATCGTTACAATTCCGGCCATAGCGGCTATCGTTTACACCTTGATTGACATCGTAAAAACGGCCTGCGGAGGCGATGAAAGGTTTAAGCGGTTTATTCCGCTCTTCTCCGCTCTGCTCGGCGCCGTATTAGGCGTCGTTTCTTTTTACGCTGTTCCGGGGGTGGTTGAAACGCAGAACATCCTCGTGGCGATTGTGATGGGAGCCGCAAGCGGGCTCTCTGCGACAGGGACGAATCAGGCAGTGAAGCAGCTGACGAAGGGCGGGAGCAAGCCTGACTAAGTAAATAAAAACTCCTCAAACAAAGCCTACCGTGGATTATTTCTGTGGTAGGCTTTTTTGTCTCAATGCACCAAACAAAGCGAATAAAAGCGAAGATAATTCTACCTATTATGGTGCAGCTGTTATCACTTATACCCTTGATAAATCTCGTGTTATAAGTGATATATATGTATAGAAACTTTAAAAAAAGGAGCTGTAAAGAAATGAAAAACAGACCACGTCGGGTAGCGGTTTACTGCCGTGTCAGCACTCTCGCCGAGTCACAGGAGGAGTCCTTTGAAACACAGTGCGCCGCATACGAAAAGATGATCTCAAACGACCCGAAACTTGAGCTTGTACGTGTCTACGGAGATAGGGGAATATCGGGAGCAACCATGAAGCACAGACCGGAGTTTATACAGATGATGGAGGACTGCGAGGGCGGGAAAATCGACATTATTATGACCAAAAGCATATCACGCTTTGCCAGAAACCTTGCCGATTGCATGGATACCGTTCGCCGCCTTCGGGAGCTTGGCATCTCGGTACTCTTCGAGCGGGAGGGAATCGATACCATGAGCGGTAGCGGGGAGATGCTGCTCTCAGTACTTGCCTCCATTGCACAGGAGGAAATCAACAACATGAGCCAGAATATCCGCTGGGCAGCCGAGCGGAACAATGCCTCCGGCAACCCTACCACTCCCGCACGGTACGGTTACCGTAAAGAACGCAAAGGAACAAAACATATATGGATAATCAACGAGCCTGAGGCACGTAGGGTTCGGTATGCTTTCGAGAAAGCTGAGGCGGGCTGGAAGTACTGTAAAATTCGCCGGGGGCTTGACGCAATGGAGGCAGCCGAGGGGACTGGGGTCAAATGGACGCAGTCACGTTTATACGGTATGCTTCGCAGTGAGAATTATATCGGAGACATACTGACGAGCAAGCGTTTCAAGCCTGATTATCTGCAAAAGCGGAGCCTGCCTAATAAAGGTCAGCACCCTCAGTACTATATCGAGGGGCATCATGAGGCGATTATAGAAAAAGAGCAATTTCGGCGGGTAGCGGAGCGGATTAAAAATGAAAGGGATAGAAAAAAATGAGCAGAATACCAACGATTGAGGTCATACAGCGGCAAAAGGCAGTAGGTACTACCACAGGCACAAAACCACAGAAAAAGCGTGTTGCCGCTTACTGTCGTGTCAGCACTGAATATGAAGAGCAGCAAAGCAGCCTTGAGATACAGATGTCAGCTTTCCGTGAGCAGATTGACGCACGACCTGACTGGAAACTTGCGGGGATATACGCCGACCGCGGGATAAGCGGAACACAGGTGCAAAACCGCACAGAGTTCCTACGAATGATGGAGGACGCTGAGAGTGGTCTTATAGATTACATCATTACAAAAAGTATCAGCCGCTTTGCACGGAACACCCTTGAGTGCCTTTCCTACGTACGTCACTTAAGGGAAATGGGCGTGTTCGTGTACTTTGAAAAAGAGCGGCTGGATACGAGTAGTAGCACCTCCGAGATGCTACTCTCCATCCTTGCCGCCGTTGCACAGGAGGAGAGTCGGAACATATCCGAGAACATAAAGTGGAGTCAGCGAAAGCGGTATGCCGAGGGTAAGCCTAAGTGGTCGGCTGTCTACGGTTACCAAAAGATTGGCGAGATAGAGTATATCATAGACGAAGAACGTGCCACAGTTGTCAGGCGCATTTTCGCAGAGTATATTTTGGGCGCATCCCTGCCTGAGATATCACGGGGGCTTGCAAGAGATAGCATTTCCTCCGCAACAGGCAAGTCTTGGTCACCAACGGTTCTCGCAAAGATACTCAGAAACGAAAAGTACTGCGGCGACGTTCTGATTCAGAAAACTTACACGGTTGACCATATAACACAAAAGCGTGTGGTAAACGACCAAGCAGTTGTACCCAGCTATTATGTGCGGGACCATCATAAAGCCATTATAGACAGGAAGACCTTTGAGACAGCACAAGTCATTCTTTCCCTTAAAAACCGACACAAGGGAGCGACACAGTATCCGTATTTCGGGCGACTTGCCTGCCCTGTCTGCGGCAAGCAAATGGTCAGGAGCTGCATTCGTGAACACGGTCATCCTCCGGTCTGGCGGTGCTCTGGAGAAAGCCGATGCCGAGCATATTTTATTAAAGAAAAGTATATTGACAGTGCCTTCTCCGAGGCTTATGCGGGTCTTGAGACAGAGGCTCTTGAGAAACAGGCACGACGGAGAGATGAGAAAATATCAGGGGCGGCACAGGCGGCAATCGAACTCAAAGAAAGGCTGCCCGAGATTGACAAAGTTGAGTATTATCTGCTTGACGCACTTGTGGAGCGCATTGTTTTTCCGAAGTGGGACACGATGGTGGTCGAGTGGACTTTTGGGCTTAAGAGTAGAGTGAGGATAGAATACCTGAGGGAAAGTGACATTCCGAACCACAAGGAGCAGCTGAGGTCTGTCGGAAGCAGAAGCTTATCTCGGATTGAGAGACGACCGAAAAAAACGCTCTCACCTACGGTGTTTGAGCGTCCTTGTATTTATGGATATGACAGTATTGTGGAAGGAGGGCTACAATGAGAATAACAAGAGTATATGGAGAACAGACAAAAAAGCGAGTTGCCGCCTACTGCCGAGTAAGCACTGACACTGCGGGTCAGCAGGAGAGCTATGACACTCAGGTGCGTTATTACGAGACACTTATCCCCTCAAATCCTGACTGGGAGTATATCGGTGTGTATGCCGACGAGGGGCGAAGCGGCACAGGGGTGAAAAACCGACCGGAATTTTTGCGGCTTATGGGGGACGCTGATAAAGGCGAAATTGACATTATACTTACAAAGTCCATCAGCCGTTTTGCTCGAAACGTGGTGGACTGCCAGCGGTATGTAAAAGACTTAAAATCAAAAGGAGTGGAAGTTCGATTTGAGCGTGAGGGCATCAGCAGCATGGACGCAGGGGCGGATTTCATTTTCTCCATGCTCTCTATGGTGGCGCAGGAGGAGAGCCGCTCAATCAGCGAGAACGTGAAGTGGCGGTATGAAAAAAACTTTGAAAAAGGCGTCTATCATCTGGGCAGCGGTCGCATCCTCGGGTATGACATGAATGAGGATGGAAAGTTGATACCAAATGAAGACGCCTGGATTATTCAGAGGATATTTGAAAGTTACGCTTCCGGGGAGAGTCTTAGCGAGATTGCAGATGACCTTAATATTTCGGGTGCAAAACGACTCCGATGTGACAAGCCATTTGACTCATCCCTTATCTGGCGGATGCTCAGGAACGAATGCTATGTCGGGGACAGGCTGCTGCAGAAGAACCCGCCGAGGGATTTTCTGACAAAGCGACCGGACGTGAGTACCGAGCATAAAAGTTATTATATAAGGGACAGCCACGAGGGTATTATTGACCGGAAGACGTGGGCTGCGGTTAAGGCAAGAATTGATGCCGAAGCCGCCGAGCGTTCCGTGGGAATTTATCGAAACTGCACTAATACTCATTTCCTATATGGGAAGGTGTTCTGCGCCGAGTGCGGCTCCCCGTATACACGACGGACATTTAAAAACCGGCAGGGTGAGAGTTACAAAGCATGGAACTGCCGTGAGCGCCAGAGGGGCAAGAAAGGGTGCAAGAATAGCAGTATAAAAGAGGATGTGCTGCTGGGGGCGATTGCCGAGGCGCTGGGGGTAGAACGGGTTGAGCGGGAGCCGTTTGAGGAGCTGGTGGAAAGGGTTTTGGTTGATAGTGGGAAGATTAGGGTTGAGGTGAGGAGGTAAGAAAAAATCCGCGTCCTACAATTAATCGCCATTCTTAATGTCCAGCGACCAGCCATAGTCTCCGTGATAAATCATCTGCCTTGTCATTCCGCCATCGATGCAGATATTTTCTCCGGTGATAAACCCAGCCATATCAGAGCAGAGATATAATACTATATTCGCAATATCAATCGGCTTTCCCACGCGACCTGCGAGATGCTGAACGGCGTCCGCCCCCTCATACACCTTACCGGCAGTATCTATCCAGCCGGGTGAAATTGAATTGACGCGTACCCGTCCGGCAAGGCTGCGGCACCTCTGAGCCGGGGGATAGCAAATGCCTCGTATGAGGATTTTGAGTATGCTCTGAAGGTCGGAGTTGCAGCACCCTTTTATCTTGCAAAACTTTTCATGCCCTACTTTGCCGAGGGAGCGTCGATTGTTAATATTTCCGCGCGACCGCATGAGTCAGTCACAAACCGAAAGCTACACAGCGGCAAAGGGAGGTATTTCCGCGCTCACTCACGTGCTGGCTGTGTCGTTTTTGAAAAGACCTTGATAATCGGTAATTAACTTTCTTATGCCATCTGCTGTTGATTCAAAGTTAATATCATATTATCACCAGAGGTGTAAGGATAGGAGTATTAAAATCTTTCATTATCTTTCTGGTATCTTCTACCATTAAGTCAAATATCGTTTTTTGATCTCCTTCACCAACAGGCCAACGAAATCTCTTCCCCTCAAACCCCTTTAACAGAAGAAAATCGTCAATCGGCAATACGTAGGCAATATCACTAATATCACCTATCTGGATTTTCTTGGGTTCCAGATTCCAAACCATTCGAAAATGCTTTCCGTCTTTTATCTTACGCGCAAAACGATTTTCTTCTAACTCACCAAAGACCATCCTCAGTTCCTTCTGATAAGCATAAGCATTATTCTTTTCAAATAAAGGGCTAGTTGCTTTCGTCTCAGAGAAATCAAAGAACCGTATCCGGTCCAACATAAAAAGAAAAATATCGCCATACTCATCTATGAGAGACTGCCCTACCCGCCGCAAGAAGGAATCGAAATCGCAGATTATTACAGCTGTATCTCCGAACTGTTTCATTCTTTCATCGGGTTGAACAAAGAAATCCGTATTTGGATCATGTTCAAGACAATATAGGCTATAAATCTTCATATACTGCGCTTCGTGCGAATCAATAAACGACACCTGCTTAACTACTTCCTTGAAGCCGGGGTCTGCTCCTTTTAGGAGCTCACAGTTTTGGATATCGGTGGTCACCGAAACAGTACCCTCATGGATGTCACCTCTGAAGTTGTTATTTAATACTGAGTTATCTGTATTCGAATTATTCTTATTCCAAATACCAAAGTCGTGCAGAGGGCGCATAAAGATTTCACCTTGCATCAATTTATCAGCCCATTGCTTATCTGTCACCTTTACTGGGATAAACTTTTGGTGTGTTTTTATATCCTTACCCTTTTCGCAGGCATTTAACATCAGTTTTACTCCCCATTTTCTTTATCTACATACTGAGCCCCTCTGATATCCGCTCCTCACGAATAGTCAGATGCATCTTATCACATTGTAATTTGATGTTCCTATCATACTTTTAAATTGACTCAGTATTTCCGCCATACCATTCTGTCAACCACACCAGTATAAGACTGGATGATTTTTACGACCTTAGTCGATACGTTTTCCTCGATGTAGTCCGGAACGGGGATTCCGTAGTCACCATTTCTGTTCATCTCAACCGCGGTGTCAACGGCCTGCAGCAGTGATTTCTCGTCAATCCCGGCAAGGATAAAGCAGGCCTTGTCAAGTGCTTCGGGGCGCTCGGTGGAGGTTCTTATGCACACCGCCGGGAACGGATGACCTATTGATGTGAAGAAGCTTGATTCCTCCGGCAGAGTTCCGGAATCCGAAACAACCGCAAAAGCGTTCATCTGTAGCTTGTTGTAGTCGTGGAATCCGAGCGGCTCGTGCTGAATCACGCGGCGGTCAAGCACAAAGCCCGATGCCTCAAGCCGCTTCTTTGAGCGCGGATGGCAGGAATAGAGAATCGGCATATCGTACTTTTCAGCCATTCTGTTGATTGCGTTGAACAGGGAGAGGAAGTTCTTTTCGGTATCAATGTTTTCCTCTCTGTGCGCGGAAAGCAGAATATATTTTTTCGGTTTGAGGTTTAGTCTGTCAAGAATATCCGAAGCCTCAATATCCTTGAGATTCGCGTGCAGCACCTCCGCCATAGGCGAGCCGGTAACATATGTACGTTCCTTCGGCAGACCGCACTCGGCAAGGTATCTTCTCGCATGTTCGGAATACGCGAGGTTCACGTCGGAAATAATGTCTACAATCCTCCTGTTGGTTTCCTCCGGCAGGCATTCGTCCTTGCAGCGATTTCCCGCTTCCATATGGAAAATCGGAATATGCAGACGCTTTGCTGAGATTGCCGACAGACAGCTGTTCGTGTCGCCGAGAATCAGAAGCGCGTCGGGCTTAATCTGGCTCATCAGCTTATATGAGCAGTTAATAATGTTGCCGATTGTGGCTCCGAGGTCGTCGCCGACTGCGTTCATATATACTTCGGGATCTTTCAGTTTCAGGTCACGGAAAAACACGCCGTTTAGGTTGTAGTCATAGTTCTGCCCGGTGTGTGCGAGAATGCAATCGAAATATTCCCTGCACTTATTTATAACGGCGGCAAGGCGGATTATTTCCGGGCGCGTACCGACAATAATTAAAAGTTTAAGCTTTCCGTTGTTATGAAAATGTATATCCGAATAATCAAGTTTCATTTCCATCTCTCACACCTTTTCAAAGTAAGTATCCGGCTTGTCCGGGTTGAAGCACTCGTTCGCCCACATAAATGTTACAAGGTCCTCTGTGTCGGAGAGATTTGTTATATTGTGCGTATATCCCGGAATCATTTCGACCACCTGAATCTTATCTCCGCTAACCTTGAATTCTATTACGGGATAGTCTTTGCCGTTCTCGTCCTTGCCTATTTTGCGCATCTGAATAAGTCCTGTGCCTTTTACAACGACGAATTTCTCATTCTTCGACAGGTGCCAGTGATTTCCTTTTGTTATGCCGGGCTTTGAAATATTTACGCTGAACTGACCGCGGTCGGGTGTGCGGATTATCTCGGTAAAGCTTCCGCGCTCGTCGCAGTTCATTTTCAGGTCGTAGATAATTTTATCATCCGGCAGATATGACAGCCATGTGCTGTAAAGCTTTGAGACAAGCGGGTCGGTGAAATCCGGCACGCCGAGAGAGGCGCGGATTTCGGGGAAGCTTTTTATTGTTTCGGCGATAAAGCCGAGTGTGGTTTCATAGTGAACGGGAACGGTGCAATATGCGCCGTTTTTCGTTTCCCTGCCTGCGAGTGCTCGGAGCATCTCTTCGACAAGGTCGTCTATGTAGACGAGATCCATCTGCACCGACGGGTCATTGACCTGTATGGGCAGACCGTTTGCGGTATTATGGCAGAAGGTTGCGATTGCGCTGTTGTAATTCGGTCTGCACCACTTGCCGAAAAGATTGGGGAAGCGGTAGACGAGCACCTTTGCGCTGGTTTGCTTTGCGTAACCGAAAAACAGTTCCTCTCCTGCCCTTTTGCTCTTGCCGTACTCGCTTCCGGCGTATCTTCCCTCAAGGCTTGCCTGAACAGAACTTGAAAGCATCACGGGGCAGGTGTTTTTATGCTTTTTCAGTGTGTCGAGCAAAGTTGTTGCAAATCCGAAGTTGCCCTCCATAAACTCGCTCTGCTCTTTCGGACGGTTTACTCCTGCAAGGTTGAACACGAAATCGGCTTTGGCGCAGTATTTGTCAAGCTCGGCAGGGTCGGAGTCTATGTCATAAAGATACAATTCTCCGATTTCAAGTTCCGGATGTGTCTTGTCCTTGCCTTCTTTTATATTTTTCAGCGTCTCGGTAAGATTCTTACCCACAAATCCGCGAGCGCCGGTAATAAGTATGTTCATTACCTGTTCTCCCATGCCGCGATTTCATCTCTGATATACTGCAGGGTAAGAAGTTTTGCCTTCACCTGTTCGACATTCAGAAGCTCTGTGTTGTTGGAGTTGAAGTCGGTCAGGGTGTTGCGCTTGGTATCGCCCTCTTTGAAATACTTATCATAGTTGAGGTCGCGTTTGTCGCAGGGCACGCGGTAGAAGTCGCCGAGGTCGATTGCGTTCGAGCATTCCTCGTTGGTAAGAAGCGTTTCGTACATCTTCTCTCCGTGGCGAATTCCGATGATTCGGATATCGTTATTCGAATGGAACAGCTCCTTTACCGCCTGAGCGAGCACGCCGATGGTGCAGGCAGGTGCTTTCTGAACGAGGATATCTCCGCTTGTTCCATTTTCAAAAGCGAACAACACAAGATCAATGGCCTCGTCAAGGGACATAATGAAGCGAGTCATATTTGGATCTGTAATTGTGATAGGCTTACCTGCTTTAATTTGCTCAATCCAAAGTGGAACAACGCTTCCCCGGGAACAGAGCACGTTGCCGTATCTGGTACAGCAAATTTTGGTCTTGTCGGGTGATACAGAACGAGATTTTGCGACAACCACCTTTTCCATCATCGCCTTGCTTGTACCCATGGCATTGACAGGGTATGCCGCTTTATCGGTAGAGAGGCAAATGACCGTCTTTACGCCTGCCTCAATTGCGGCGGTCAGCACATTGTCGGTTCCGATCACGTTGGTTTTAACCGCTTCCATCGGGAAAAACTCGCAGGACGGCACTTGTTTTAAGGCCGCCGCATGAAAAATATAGTCGACACCGTGCATCGCGTTCTTGACCGAAGCCAGATCACGCACATCCCCGATAAAAAACTTAATTTTATTGGACAGTTCCGGCATCCTAGCCTGAAACTCATGCCGCATGTCATCCTGTTTTTTCTCATCGCGGCTGAATACCCGAATTTCCCGGATATCGGAATCTAAAAATCGGTCGAGCACCGCTCTGCCAAAAGAGCCGGTTCCGCCGGTAATCATCAATGTTTTCCCGTTAAAGATCACCATAATTTATTCCTCTCTTTTTGCTTAAAAATAATCTCGCTTACGGCGAATAATACGGGCTAAGCCAGACAGAAATGTCATGACAATGTTTTTTCTTCTCACCCGTTCAATACCCAATTTGTGAATTGTTTTGTCAAACCCGTACCTTTGGTAAATCTGTTCGAATTTTATTCTGTCAGTGCTACGAGAAAAGGGTTTTAACAACTGTTCGTTATGAGGAAGCGCTTCTTCCAACGAACGCGCCTTCAAGCGCAGACCGGGAGTGCTATGCAGCAGGTCCTCCCCTCGCGGCGTATTCGCCAATACAAGCGAAACCTTATTCACCTTTTCCTGTTTCAAAAAGTCCGGGTCAATTCCCCAGAAATCACCGATGGTAATGTCCGAAACCCGTTCGGTTCTCGCGTATTGACACTGGTAACAGCAATCGTTAAATATAATGCCGTTGATAAAAGAAAGATAATATTCGTCCAAGCCCCCGTTGATTATTCTGATCTTTTGGGACATCGTCTCAAGTTTCATGCGGTATATGCCCTTATCCCGGAAATTTATCGATCGTATTCGGTTTTTCTCCGGCTTGAAATGTTCCCGAAAGTACTGTTGAGGCGGTGTTCCGTGACAGATTAAATCCACGGTATATAGCAACGGGGTGTTCCCCACCAGGCGTTTGATCGCCGCAACCTGACATGGCGTTCCGACAAACAAAACAGGCTTCCCGCTCTTGATTTTTTCCTGAACTTTTGTATATACATTCTGCCCGTCGCAGTGGACATATTTTGATTCTTTAAATAACGCAATATCCTCCTCCGAATCGGACAACTTCAAAAAGAACCGGCCACCTTCAAAGCAGGCACCGACAATTTCGCCGCCGGCGGCTAGAACTTTTCGGTACAGGAGCGCAGCAATTCCGCCCGAGGAGGAAGAAATGCGTTCATCCTCGTCAATTGCCCACCCTGCATAACAGCTAATCACCGGATTGAAGTCGCAATCACGATTGGAAGGACAATATTTTCTGCATTTACCGCAGGATGTACATACCTTATAATCGACACTGTACTTGAGGGCTCCGTGTTCATCGGGTTTAAGCGTGATGCATTGTGTGGGGCATATGGAAACACACAAGCCGCAACCGGTACACCGGCTTTTGTTACATATCATGGATTATCTCCTTGGGATTGAAAAAGAAGCCTGACTCTTCCCATAACCGCGTACAAATTTTCTCTTTGGAAGAGGAGCGAAAAAAGCAAGACCAAAAGTAGGGACACCATGCCGACAACACAGGAATTAATCACCCACATGATGATGGTCAGCTCTCCGAAACGGATATGGGAAGAAATCCAAAAGGTCGCCGCAATGATCAAAACGCTAAAAAAGACATTTTTCAGCGTGCTTTTCCAGCTTTCGTTTACAATATTCTTTGAGATGTAGATAACAAAGTCGACTGCTCGATACCCGTTTGACAAGATACCGGCAAAGATCACCCCATAGAGGCCCATGCGGAAAACGCCGGTAAAGAGTATCCCGAATACCAGCAAGATAGCCCCTTGAATGATGGTATGAACTTTTGTTTCTTTGTATAATCCCGCCGCAATCACCATCATGCCCTGGGGTGTTTTTACACTGAACAAATAGCCGTTGACGCAGAATAATATGCCAAGCAACGGCAGGATGTACTGCTGGGAGTCTTCAATTCCGGCAGTGTACAGTTTAATGAAAGGCATGAACATGGAAAAGGTAACGGCATAAATGACAGTCAGCGCAGAATAGAAAATGAAGGTGAACTGCTCGTAAGAGGTTTTCAGCAGCTTTTTTTCGCCCAAAACCAAAATCTCGCCAAATGCAGCCTGCAATCCCGACATGAAGATGGAAACCAGGTTGTTTATCCCATAGATCACAAAGTTAAAAATGGTATAAATGCTCACCTGCACAAAGTCCGTGAAGGCCGTTACGATCACAATGGGCGCACCGGACTGCAATGTCCATAATACCTGCATGTACAAGGCGTCCCATCGCTTATTGAGGGCGGTATAATCGGGCTGAGCATGCACATTAATCTTTTTATAATGACGTTTGAAATAAAGGTGCAAAACTATGGAGCGGGCAAACACGGTGAAAATGGCAATAATCTTCAGCCATACGATGCTAAGCCCCGCCAAAGCGCAAACAACCGTTACAAGGGCATTCAATGTTGTCCCCAATATGGTGGCCCAACACAGAACATAGGTCCGCTGATCTGCTGTAAGCAGCACCCTGAATCTTGCCATGGTAAAGAACTCCAGGGAACCGGATATTCCCATGGCCATGACCAAGACAAATATATCCAGATGGGAAAGGCCTCCCACTTTGCTAAACAGCGTATAAGCGACTGCCAGTACCGCGGATAACCCGACAACAGCAAAACCCAGTTTGCGATAAGTTATTCTGGCGGCTGAAACAATCCTGCTGATTTGATGACTGTCATCCTCGCTCAAAGGTTTGTACAGATAATAGATTATGGAAGCGGAAATTCCGGCTTCAATCAGCGCAATATATGATACAAGCTGCGTTATCGATGATACCAGGCCGTTAATTTCCGAACCATAATATCTTAAACAAATGTTTGGAATGATCAGGCCAACGAAAAACAGTACAATTTGTTGAAGAGCGCTAACCGATGTGTTTAAGGCAAACAGTTTTGTACGACTTTTCATTTTTTCTAACAGTCCCTGAGTGCACGATGCAAATAGTCTTCCCCGTTTTTGCGGTAGGCGGAAATAACCGCATTGACCGCACAATAATCGATATGGGAATCCTCTATATGATCGGTATCCGGAAAAATCTTTCTGTTTTCTAATTTGGTTTCCTCCAAAAGATCGGATAACCTGGTTTGGAGTCCTTGATTGCGATTTTTTGAAGAAACCACGAAAAATGGTTTATTCAAGTTAATTGAAAGGGCGGTCGCATGAAAGGAATTGGTAATAATGCATTTTGCGCCGTTCAGCAAATGGATAAAATCGTTCGGCGCAATGTCATACCGATACTCCGTCGGAATCTTTTTAGGAAATTTGATATTCGTATAAGGCAAGCAAAGGATGTTATACTGTTTCTCTATAGCATATCGGCTGATCAATTCCACAATGTTTGAATTTTGCTCATTGTAATTCAGCAAATACACCAAAATATAATTGCCGTGCGGATGCTTTTCAGTCGGCAGAGTCAGCCATTCCTGTTTATCAAGCAGGAATGTAGGGTCGATCACCAGATGGACTTTCTTTTCAAGGTTCGGCTGCAACCAAACAATCGTACTTTTTTCCCTCACGGAAATATAAGCAATCGATTGAATGGAATCGCATATTCTCCGAATCTCCCGGTCGGTAAACTGGTTAAAAGCAACGCTGGGGGCATAGGCTACTTTTTTTGCCCGGGTTTTAAAATTCAAGTAATATACCTGGTCAAAATTGTGCACGATGGGGTTCCATATCTGATCGCTATCGCACAGAAACACATCGTAGGGCATATTAGGAACCGCCTTGATAAACGCCTCTTCGGAGGAGTAACGCTCTGGACTTAGCCGGAGGAAGTCCGATACAAATTCATCGAACATTTTGTTGCGGACAGCGTTTCCCTCATCGCTCTGATACAATTTTTTGGATTTAATAAATGCGTTATTTATTTTCTGCAAGACAATTTCGGAGATCGTCTTGTTTTTTTCCGCTTCAAGGATAGCAGATGGCGTATAATAGCTTGGCGGCTCCTTTTTATACCGGATTAATTCCTGGTCATAGCCCATCATCTCAAGTTTTTTGCTGATTGCATATGCCTGTAATACAGCACCATAATTTTTTGAATAGTATGTGGTTAATACCCCTATTTGAGTAGGCAATATCGTCTCCTCCTTTTTTAATAGCAATCTACTTCAATAATTCGTATAACTTATTGATTTCGTCACGATTAGAATAATCGGTTTGCGAAACATTCTTTTTCAGCGAATCCAGATTAATTCCACCCGAGAAAACCCGACTCATCATATCGATAATCGCCTGATCATTATTCTCGCAGATCAAGCCGTCTTTCATATGGCTGATCTGACCTTTTGCTGAAGCGTAATTGGTAACAAAAGGAACAATGCCATTCATCTGTGCCTCTGTAACCGACATAGGTTTGCCTTCATATCGTGATGGCAAGAAAAATATATCTGATCTTCTCACATATGGATGTGGATTTGTCTTTTCTCCCAGCAAAATAATTTCGTTCTCTAATCCCGCAGCGCTGATTAGTTCTTCCAGCTTTGCTTTGTCCGGACCATCGCCAATAATAAGCCACTTGAACGTTTTGTCCGGATAACGTTCTTTCATTTTTTGGAATGCATGAACACCACGATCGTGCCCTTTATGATTAAATACGATTCTAGCAACCGTAACAAATGTCATGTCGGAGTTGTAATAGCCTTCTTCCGGGGAATAATCCTGTGCCAACCCACTGATAGTCTTTGCAGAAAGAATGTTATATATAGTGTGTATATCACCCTTTGCGGGGAGTAATTTTCTTAAATTCTGCTCGCATTCTTTCGAAACAACAACGACAGCATCCGCGTCCATATACATTTTTTTATCATATTTCATATCTAGCTTTGCGCCAAGATAATCAACATGCAACCACAATATTTTTTTCGTTGCGCGTACATTCGCATGAACATAATTGCTGGGCCAAAATTCCAAATAAGCAATAGCAACATCGTATTGTTTCTCAAAAATTGGTTGTTTTTTTGTCATCTCCCGCGACATAATTTGAGAACGAATCAACGGATTTTTCTTAATCATGCTTTTCAGATAAGCCTTTCCGAAAGCAAATGCGTAGGAGAGAGTCTTCTTATTTATTTTAAGATAAAAATTGTCAATAACGTTTACAGCGGAAGGAATTTGTCGGTCAAGCACGCCTCCCTTTTCCAGCAAAAGCAGATCAACGTCATATTGGGAATAATCAAGCTCATTGAGCAAAGACAGCAGGCTTGTTGTACTTCCCCCAACGATCATTTTGCTATAAACGATCAAAAGTTTTTTTTTCATGATGCCCTCCTTCGCCCAAACAATTCCTTAAATACCAGATAGAGAATAAAGACATAAAGTGTCCGCTTAGCAATAAACACAACGTCTACAAGGTTACCACGGACATAAATCCAAACACCATAAGAAATATATACACTACTGCATACAGCAAACAAACTATGTTTGTCGGCATTGTTTATTACATTTTCCATTTTGCTTAGCAACAATGCGTATAGTGGCGAAAGTAGTAATGCATAATACCCGAAGTTTATATACATTTCACCAAACAAGGAACCGCCTAGTGCTCCTCCGGAAGGTGAATATGGATTAAGTATGGTTTCCAATGAAAAGTAAGCTTTTAATTCAGGAGCAATCACATCAGACATTGGTAAAAATACCGATAAAGCGCCTAAATACGACTTGCCCTCAAGAAATCCGTTTGATAGCGAATAATTGCACGATAATACTGTTGTTGTAAACGAGCTTCCAAGCTCAGAAAGAATTTGCACAATGATATTTTTTTCTCGAATAAACTCGAAGAAATCCATATTACTATAATCGCCACGGCCGTAGGATATAAAAGATATCATAGACAAAAGGAGAAAGCCTGCGATGGCTATCCAAATAATCTGCTTTCTTTTGTACTTTTTTATAAAGTGATGCTTGCAGAAAATATATAACAACAGGGGAATCACAAAAGTCCCTCTTTTACCTGTCAAAATCATCAACAGCAGGCAACGACCTATCGCATAATAGTACATCCATTTCCAACCATTTTTTTGGGGATCACAGCCGAGTAAAACCATGATTATTGCAAGCGGGAAATAACTATTTGCTGCTGCCCATGTAGACAATACACCTGAATTTTCATATAGACCAATATGTCCAAATTGAGCCGTAATCGTGATACTCAAATAGTCATATATAGTCACCGGAATCAAAAGCACAAAAAAGAAGATAATACCAAAATTGAAGATTAACTTTCTGTCAAATATTTTTCTCTCATTTGGAGTTTCGTATAGTGCCTCTCCCATATCCTTATCATTCTTAGAAAACAGAATCCAGAATAACGCAATTAAGTTATAACTTACTAAGGAAAACACAAGCATACTGTATATAGCTTGTTCTTGGTACAATGAAAAAACATCATATGAAATTGTTTTATCTACTTCTCCACCAAACGCATACAGCCATGCCTGTCCGAAATGAAACAACGCCAAAAAGAGCATAAACATCGTTGTAATTGTAAATGTCTTCTTGACAATATAGATGAGAAACAACATGATGGCAATTGTGCTGAAAAGCGAGTAAAAAGACAGTGCTTTCAGTTGACTGGAATCAAGCATTGTGAACAATACGGCGACGAGCAGATTGACAAACTGCGCAAAGATAACAAGGAATGCTTTGCTCTCCGACTTTTTTTCCTTATAGGTCATGTAGGTCATATTGAATCCTCATTAAATCGAGCACCTTCTCGACTTGTTTTTTATAATTTTTACACTCTGCCGCGAATTTTTTATTACTGTCTCCGATCAATGCCAGTTTCTCTTTTTCCATATGTCCGTATTGTCGCATTATGTCTTTCAAGCCTGTTTCCGTTTCCGGAATATAACTGAGATAGGCATCATATTCCTGCGGAATTCCTGGCAGTTTATAGGCAAGGACAGGCTTACCGGCAAGCATATATTCAATTGTTTTTGAAGGAAAGGAATACTTTGTAAAAATCCCTTCGGAAGATCTTGGATTTACGAGAATATCTGCCGCTAGCTGTAAATTGATGACTTCTTGAAGGGGTAAAACACCGAAGTACCGAATTCTCGGATCTTTATCTGCTGCCTTAAGAACGTATTCTTTCCCGTTTCCGTCACCGCAAATCCACAGCCGGAAATGCTCATCCTCAATTTCACCGAATGCAGTCACCAGCTCTTTGATTCCATACTGAACGTCCAGTGTGCCGGTGTAGGCAAAACAGATATTTTCCTGCCGACGAATATCCAAGTAAGGATTCGCGCCTACCTCTATCCTTTCCTTGGGGTTGCACATGCACTCCACGACACAGTATTGATCCTCCCGTAAAGAAAGAGCAGCCGCCATGTGCTTTGTAAGCAGAACAAAATAATCCACATAGGGGAGGTTTTTATAGGTGATGTGAAACATAATCCGGCTGGGAAGCGTCTTTATTCTGCCCGGAAAGGATTTGGGCCTGCTTTGTGATAATTCGGGCATGTCCGTTATTACACAAGAAACCTTTAGATCGGGAAATCGTTTTTTTGCCTTTCCGATTGCCCGCATAAATCCAGCATAATGGGAGTAGACGATTACATTTCGGTTTTCCGGGGAACGCTTATACCATTTTGATATTGCTTTCAAAATCTTTATTGATTTGATATATGTTTCGATGCCTTTTATGTTCAAAAAGCCGATAATCTGATAATCGGCGGTATCGTCCTGTACGGTAACCCCCTTGATCAGGGCTTTTTTGTAACCGGTGGGATAATAACCGATAAAAGGGGCAGTAACCACCTCTGTTTTTTGACCGGTGACTTCTTTTATTCCCAAAATGATATTTTTTTGAAGTTTATCGGCGGCAATCTGCGGAAGACCTATGGAGTTTTCAAAATATTCCTTTTCAAATGCAGGTGGAAAGCAGCCGCAAACCACAAGAATTCCGTCAGCCATTTTAAACTCCATTTCTTAACCTATTGTTTTTTCTACTGCTTCATGAAACGTATTCAAAATTTTCTCCGGCGCATGGTTTTTCATACCACAAGCACAGGCATTTTTCGCGTATTGATTGAGGATTTGGGGATTTTCTGAAATATCTTTTAAAACTTTTTCTATTTGTTTTTCATTACATGCTGTCAGGGCCGCATCGTTCTCGATAAAATATTCGATTGGGCAAGCCTCCTTGCTTCCGATCGCAAGAATCGGTTTTCCGCAGGATAGATAATCGGTTATCTTTGTAGAGAATGAAAGCCGTGCGCTGTTGATAAATTCACCGGAAAGAGCCTCCAAAAACAGCAAAATATCCGTTTTTTGCTGCTCTTTTAGCACCTCGCTTTGAGGAATGGGTGGATGGAGCCGTACATATGGCTTATTGAAATGTTCCCTCTCGTCTTCCTGCAGATCAGTTGCCGTGTAAATATCCAGCTCAAAAAGCGTTTGATCGTAATTTATCCGATCTAAGACTTTGACAAGCGTTTTGAGTGCTTCGTCTCTGCCGATAATCAAACTGCCTGTATAAAGAATTTTATATGGCGGCACATACTCCCTTTCTTTATATTCCGGGATCGTATGAAGCGGTTTTGTCAACACCGCCGAATTGATATGAAAGAAAGTGTCCGCTTCCCGTTTGGTCCGCTCTGTAATGGAGAAAAAGTTATCCGTTTTCTTTGCCAGCTTTTTCAGACTCCTGCGCTGAAAAAACCTGTAAATCTTAAAACCGAGAGAGGGGGACACCTTGTAGGTAAAATTGTCGTCCCATATATACCCAATCGCTTTTGAAGACGTCCTGCGGATAGCATACAGGACGATTCTATTCATATGAATATAGCCATCCATTGAATGCAATATCAAATCAGGCTTAAAATCGTCCAGAAAACTGTCAAATTCTCTGGACTTCCACTTGCCAAGCTTCCACACCGCTTCTCTGGCCAGAAGCATCAGATAATTGCGCTTTTTTTGGTATTTGGAATACCTGCTTTTCTGCGCTGAAAGGTCAGCGAGGCTTTCGGCATACAGGTCCGGCTTCACCTCATAGCCCGTCCTGACATTGCGTTTGAAGATGGATTTGATAACCCTGTTTTCGGAAATCGTGAAATATCTGCCGCACACGGGACTGTCCGGTACCTCGTCCCGAATGCTGACACAGGCTATGTTACTTGCCGGATAGGATTCCAGCAGTGTGGCCCAGCTGTTTGCCCCCACCTTGCTGTTCCATGCGGGCACCGAAAAGACAAGTATTTTTATTCTTTTTTTGGCATTACCTTCATTCATTATTTACTCCTGCCAATTGACGCATTTCAATATGTTTTTTGCCCAAAATCCGAGAATAAATCTCATAAATCCGATTTCCGCAGGATTCAATATCGAGCATGTCTCTGACAAGCTCTCTGCCCTCTGTAGCCAGTTTTTGCGCTTCTTCTTTATCATTTAATAGTGAAAGAATAGCGCTGCTGAGTTCCTGGGGATTTTTGGGCGGCACAGTCAAACCCGTGACATGATCCAGCACAATGTCCGTAAATCCACCTACCGTTGTAGATACCGTAGGAACGCCTGCGGCAAGGCTTTCGGCAGCGCCGCCGAGGTTCTCGCTGTGCGACGGATGTACAGCCACCGCAAGTTCGCGGTATACTCTTTTTAAATCATGTCTCATCCCTGTAAAAATGATGCCCTCAGGGCACACCTTTTCGGCATATTGGCGCACTTTCTTTTCATAGGATTCGGCGCCAATCCATGGGCCGCCGATGATCACGCCGATGACCTGGGGGTTTGTTTTCCTTACGATGGATATTGCATCGATGAAATCTTCATGCCCCTTTATACCCCGGCGTTTTCCCAGATACCATTTCGGTTTGTAGAAATAGCTGACCATCCCCACCAAATCCGCATCTCGGTGTATACCATACTCCGCATGAAGAATGCCGGTATCCGGCGAGTACTCATCACAAGCCTGGCCGCCGTAACCACCATAATAACCTAAAAAGACCCTGTCGCTCTCTATTCCCGCATTCAAATAATATTGGCACGTTTTTTTACAGGCTCCTATCCAAAAGTCGCTTTTTTGTGATGTCGAGATCTCCAGTCTGCGAAAAAAAGAAGATTCCAAATGAAGCGGCCCGGGAACCTGAAAAATACGCGGTATGCGGAACTGTCTCAGGGCTATTCTAACCATCATTGCATTGGTCACAAAATGCATATGTATAATATCCGGCTTTACGGAATCCACGATTCTCTTTATTTCTTTTATTCTTGAGACAATTTTCCATGGTTTTGTAACAGGAAGGGAAAAATCGCTGACAATAACTTCCATACCACTGTCGAGATATCTTTTTGCAGTACTTCCATCCGTATCCGGCAGTATGGTTATAACGGAAACGCCTTTTTCCGATAAGTATTTAGCTTGTTGGAACGCCCAAACAGCGCCTGATGATGTTTTAACAATTTGTAATATTTTCATTTATTCAATTTCCTGGCAGGTATTCCAACATAAACGCCACTTGTCGTGATATCTTTTACGACAACGGCACCTGCTCCTATTACACAGTTTTCGCAAACGTGGATATTGTTCTTTACCGTTGCGCCGATGCCGATATGCGTCCCTTCGCCCAAGCGCACCGTGCCGCCCAATACGGCATTCGGAGAAATATGCACAAAATCTGCAAGTACATTGTCATGTTCAACAACCGCGCCCGAGTTTATGATGCAATGACTGCCGATTGACGTACACGGATTGACAACAGCACATGCCATAATGACCGTTCCCGACCCGACCGTCACCTGTGTCGCGATGGAAGCTGCGGGATGTATCAGCGACACCCAATTGACAGAATTTTGCTCGGCAATCAATTTTCTGACGGCATTATTTCCGATTCCGATAACAAAGTCTGTTTTCCCGTCGTCAAAAGTTTTGAGGCCGGCCACGGTTCCCGCAATGGGAAAACCCATACATAGACCCTTCACGTGATCATCCACAAAAACAATATCCGTATATTTATTTTTTAAGGCTATATCCGCAACCACTTTTCCATGGCCACCGGCACCGATGATAACAAGTCTGTTCATTTTTATTCGTCCGTTCTTAAACTTATTCGCACCTCAATGGCAGGAATGGATTATGTTATTTTTTTAACAATTCCTTGACACCCTGATATTCTTCCATGGTCATACTGGTGCCGCTGCTTATTGCTTCTCTTTTTAACACAATTAATACTGTCTTAATCAGGATTTTTATGTCACCAAGAAAGGTTATGTTATTAACATAGTCGATATCATATTGAAATTTTTCTTCCCACGAAATTGTGTTTCGCCCATGGACTTGCGCATAACCTGTCAGACCCGGACGAACATCATGTCTTCTCCTCTGGTGTTCGGTATAAAGCGGTAAATATTTTTCAAGCAACGGTCTTGGACCAACCAGCGACATATCGCCCTTTATTATATTTATCAGTTCAGGCAATTCGTCTAATGAGGTGGAACGAAGAAACTTTCCGTATTTTGTTAGTCTTTTTTCATCAGGTAAAAGATTTCCATTCTCATCTTTTTCACATGTCATTGTGCGAAATTTAATTAAGCGAAAAATTCGTTCATTTTTACCTGGCCTTGGTTGAACATAGAACGGATTACCCTTCATTATGATTGCCCCTATTATTGCCAGAATAATCATTATGGGTAAAAGAATAACAAAAGCACAAAGCGCTAAAACAAAGTCAAGGGGACGCTTTATATATTTTGCATACATTTATGAATCCCCTTTAAAAACAACTTTTTATAATCTCAATGACTTCTTGTTGTTCTTCTTCTGTCATTTTTATGTCTGAAGGCAAACAAATTCCACATTTAAAAATAAACGAACTTACATCTACCTCGTCAACAGTGATGTAGTCTCTGTCGGCATATATTGGCTGTAAATGCATCGGTTTCCATATAGGCCGTGATTCTATATTTTCTTTTTCCAGTGCAAGGCGAATCTTTTCTGGTGTACAAAGATTTAGGGCATCATGGTCGATTGTAATGCAACTTAGCCAAAAATTTGGATTACTACATTCGGGATAAGGATTCATCTGGATAGGTAAGTCTTTAAGTCCCTCTTTGTAACGATGATATATTCTCTCTTTGAGTTGCTTGTGTTCTTCAACATGTAATAACTGCCCTCTGCCAATACCGGCTATAACATTACTCATGCGATAGTTATAACCTATTTCACTATGTTGGTACCACGGAAAAGGATCGCGGGCCTGTGTCGCCCAGAACCTTGC
>MTKW01005110.1_pt2 | contig 38622 bp, 35 predicted proteins | sample 1042761 | NCBI WGS metagenome assembly MTKW01 (sample SAMN06205366, study PRJNA360243) | anaerobic digester metagenome | biome: Wastewater treatment plant; feature: Anaerobic digester sludge; material: sludge; isolation source: anaerobic digester fed with sludge from wastewater treatment plant ...
CTGGAAAATTCATTCACCGCTGTTTCCAGCAGTTTCGACGGATATTTTTCAATATTCATGCTCTTGGGTTTTCAACCTTAAAAGGTGATGCTAAAATTCAGGAAACAGGTTAATCTAATTTGCGAATCACCAATCCCGAACGAAGCTTTGGTTCGAACCATGTCGTTTTCGGAGGCATGATATTTCCGCTGTCGGCTATATTTATGAGCTGCTGCATGGAGACCGGGAACAGAGCAAATGCAGCTTTCATCTCTCCGGAATCAACTCTTCTCTTCAATTCACCAACTCCGCGGATTCCCCCGACAAAGTCAATTCGCCGGGAAGTGCGCAGATCCGTAATGCCAAGCAACGGCTCCAAAATTTGCTCCGACAAAATAGTTACATCCAGAACACCGATAGGATCGTCATCGTTGTATGTCCCTGGTTTAGAGGTCAGCTTAAACCAGCTGCCTCCCAGGTAAAGACCAAATTCATGAAGCCGGGTAGGCTTAAATAATCGGTTATCAATATTTTCAACAACAAAAGCTTTGTTTAGTTCCGACAGAAAACTTTCTTCCGAGAGTCCGTTCAAATCGGTTACCACCCGGTTGTAGTCTATGATTTGCAGCTGATTGTCAGGAAAATGTACTGCCATGAAATAGTTGTATTCCTCGTTGCCCGTATGGTTTGGATTTTGTGCTTTTCTTTCCATACCGATACGTGCCGCAGCAGCAGTCCGATGATGCCCATCGGCAATGTATGTACAGGGCACTTTGGTTGCGAACAACTCCTGAATCTTACCATTGACTTCTGCATCATGAATTGTCCAGAAATGGTGTCCAAAACCATCTTCAGCAACAAAATCGTAGTCGGGTTCATTGGAATCGACCCACTTTTTTACAATTTCGTCAATTTCCGGCACAGCTTTGTAAGTAAAAAACACGGGCTCGATATTGGCATTCAGCCTGCGGGTGAGCACCATCCGGTCTTCTTCTTTGTCTGGCCGTGTGAGCTCATGTTTTTTTATCAGCCCTTTTTCATAGTCGACACACGAAGCGCCGCCCACAATGCCATACTGGGTGCGTCCGCTCATGGTTTGGGCATAGATATAGTATTTAGGCTCATCATCCTGCAGCAACCACCCTTTTTCCTGAAAAGTATTAAAATTCTTCAGCGCTCTGCCGTAAACTTCATCTGAATGAATATCCTCAATCCCGGGAAGTTCAATTTCGGCACGGGTGATCCGCAGCAGTGATTTCTCTTTCCCTTTTGCCATTTGAGCTGCTTCTTCGGAATTCATCACATCATAGGGGAGACAAGCCAGCTCACTCACAATCTCTTTTGGAGGCCTCAATCCCCTAAATGGTCTTATATCTGCCATAAAATTTTATTTGAAGAGTGAATGGGACTCCTGCACTCTTTTTATCTGTTTTTTTCAAAATCCTGCATGGTTTCCACCAGCAACTTCACACTCTCAACAGGCATTGCATTATAGATGGAAGCCCTGAAACCGCCAACTGAGCGGTGCCCTTTAAGTCCGACCATTCCCTTGGAGATGGTAAAATCAAGGAACTCTTTTTCCAGTTCAACATATTCGGGACTCATCACAAAAGTCACGTTCATGCGTGAGCGATCTTCAGGGTTGGCTACAGTTGGAACGAAGAGTTTGTTTCTGTCCAGCTCATTGTAAAGCAGGTTTGCCTTTTCAATATTTATCTTTTCAATGGCTTCCACTCCTCCGTTTTCTTTCAGCCACCGCAATGTTTGAAGACATGAAAAAACCGGGAGGGTTGCCGGGGTATTAAACATGGAACCGGCGTCAATATGAGTTTTGTAGTTCAGCATTGTCGGGATGGGACGATCCACCTTCCCTAATGCATCGTCTTTAACTATTACAAGGGTTGCACCCGAGGGTCCTAAATTTTTTTGCGCACCGGCATAGATGAGGTTATATTTTGCCACATCAACCGGACGGCTTAAAATATCGGAAGACATATCGCCTACAAGCGGAACAGCCACATCAGGGTCTGAGAGCATCTCTGTTCCAAAAATAGTGTTGTTGGTAGTAATATGCAGATAATCGGCATCAGCCGGCACTTCATATTCTTTTGGGATATAGTTGAAATTAGCATCCTTTGATGAAGCAACTTCCACCACTTCACCAAAAATCTTAGCCTCTTTCATCGCTTTGGTAGCCCAAGCCCCGGTATTCAGATAAGCTGACTTTTTCCCCATCAAATTGTAGGGAGCCATTAAAAATTGCAGGCTGGCGCCGCCCTGAAGAAAGAGCACGGAGTATCCTCCGGGAACCTGAAGCAGCTCTTTGACCAGCGACCGTGCCTCTTCAATTACAGCAACAAACTCTTTGCTGCGATGCGAAACCTCCATCACCGAAAGGCCGGTTCCGGCAAAATTTAACACAGCCTCAGCTGTTTCTCTTTTCGTAAACTCAGGCAGAATTGAAGGTCCTGCGTAAAAATTATGTTTCTTCATTCTTCAAAAATTTTTGGTGAATTTATAAATCTTTTAAATAAATGGCAGCTTTACAATGTGAGCAGGGATTATTTTATTTCTGATTTTAACAAAAATTTCCATTCCGGCAGCAGAATGCTCTTTTGGCACATATCCCAAACCTATTCCCTGATTTAATACAGGCGAAAGTGTTCCCGAAGTTACTTTTCCAATCATCTTGCCCTGAGCGTCAACCAGTTCATAACCCTGCCGCGGGATTCCTCTCTCTTTGAGCACAAATCCGCGAAGATGCCTCATAACTCCCTGCTCCTTTTGCAGCATGAGATAATCGCGGTCGATAAACCAGCGGTTGTCACTGAATTTGACAATCCAGCCAAGTCCGGCTTCAATTGGCGAGGTGGTGTCATCAATATCGTTACCATACAGGCAGTATCCCATTTCGAGCCGAAGGGTATCGCGTGCGCCCAAACCAACGGGTTTGATACCGTACTCTTTCCCAGCTTCCAAAACCGCATTCCACAGGTTCACAGCATCTTCATTGCTGCAATACAATTCGAAACCTCCCGCACCGGTATATCCGGTTGCCGAAATGATTACGTTCTCAATTCCGGCAATCATTCCTGTTACAAAACGATAATTTTTTATCTCCTGCAAACGAATATCCGTGAGCTTTTGCAATGCTTTTTCTGCAAGGGGCCCCTGAACAGCCAATAAACTGAACTGCTCTGTTGCGTTTTCAAGAGCAGCATCAAATTCATTCTGAATTTTGATCCATTCCCAGTCCTTGTTGGTGTTGGAGGCATTAACCACCAGTAAATATTTTTCGGAATCAAAACAGTAAACCAACAAATCATCCACAATGCCTCCCTGTCCGTTTGGAAAACAGGTGTATTGTACCTGTCCGGACTGCAAAACCGATGGATCATTTGACGAAATTTTCCTGAGTAAATCCAACGCACCCGGACCTTTAACCCAAAACTCTCCCATGTGGGAAACGTCAAAAACTCCGGCGGCATTACGCACAGTCATGTGTTCATCTTTAATACCGCTGTATTCAACCGGCATTTCATAGTCGGCAAACTCTACCATTTTTGCCCCTGCATCTCTGTGCACCTGGTTTAATGCTGTTTTTTTCATAATTATGCAATTTGTTAATACGACAAAGTTAAGGATTATAGGCATTATCAAAAATGAATTTTATCATTGACAGAAAATAAATTGCTGCCAAATAATTTTTAGGAAAAATGGAAGCGCGATGAGGCTGAAAAATTGAATCTCTTGGTAATTCTTAGTATTTTTGTCTTTTGCAATAAAAACACTTTCCGGAGCGGACTCATGCCTTAACTGTTTGAAATATTCAATTTTGGTTTCTCAAAATAAGAAAACATGAAAACAACAGAACAGAAAATTGTGGAATGGTTTTTAAGAATCGCACTAAGCCTTGGATTTCTTTCAGCTGTGGCGGACAGGTTCGGACTGTGGGGCAAAGAGGTTTCTGCATGGGGAAACTGGGAGAATTTTATTGCCTACACCCAAAAGCTTAATCCCTGGGCTCCTGGCTCTCTGATAAATATTGTTGGCGGATTTGCCACACTTCTCGAAATTCTTTTTGGAATAGTTTTGTTAACAAACTTCAGAACTTCATTAATTGCAAAAGGAGCAGGTTTCCTGTTGCTAATCTTCGGACTTGCCATGGCTTTTTCATTAAGTGTGAAAGCGCCATTGGATTATTCTGTATTTGCCGGCTCAGCAGGTGCTTTTGCTTTGAGCCTGCTGACAAAAAAAATAGATCCGGCACGTTAAAAACCGGTAATTTAACCTGCTCAAAAAACTATGGAAATTTTGTTAATTTCACCACTTTTAATTTTAAAGATGAAAAATCAACTCAAATATGTAAACCTGCAATATGTTGAAAATATTTCAGATGGTGATTTATCATTTAAAAAACATTTGATTGAAATTTTTTTAAACCAAATACCGGAATTTATCTCTAACCTCAATAAATTTTTCACTGACGGTGATAATGAAAATCTTGCCAAGGAGGCGCACACAATGAAATCGTCGGTTTTGGTGTTTATGATGGAGGAAACCGGGCAAAAACTAAATGAAATCCAGATACTTTCAAAAACCAACCGTTTAAAAAGAGTTCCATTTCTGATTGAGGGGGTTGTGGAAAGTCTCGAAAATGCTGCACAGGAACTTGGTGAATACCTTGCCAATGCTGAAAAAACGAAGTAATTCTGAAATCTATGTACTTTCGTGAAGTCCGCACTCCTTACCGGTATTGCGTTCCCACCACCAGCGCCCGGCGCGAAAATCTTCTCCGGGCTTAATGGCACGTGTGCACGGTTCGCATCCGATGCTGACAAATCCCCTGTCGTGCAGCACATTGTAGGGAACATTATTCTCTTTTACATATTTTTTCACCTCATCGAGACTCCATTCAAGGAGCGGATTATATTTCAAAATATGGTTGCCTTCATCCCATTCAAAATCGTGCAAATGGCTACGCACTTGTGATTGCTGGGCACGCAATCCGGTAATCCAGATTTCATGTCCCTTTAAAGCACGCTTTAATGGAATCACTTTTCGGATGTGGCAGCACTCCTTCCGGTTTTCCACCGATTCGTAGAAACTAAACGGACCCTTTTCAGTCATCAGTTTTTCAACTTCTGCTGTTGGCGGAAAATAAACTTTTATGGTTTTGCCATATTTTTCCCGGGTGCTGCGAAACACCTTATAGGTCTCTTCAAACATCCGGGCAGTGTCAATGGTAATTACCTCCACCGGCAGATCATTTCTGAAAATCATGTCGGTTATCACCTGGTCTTCATACCCAAAACTTGTGGTAAACACAACTTTCCCGGGATAATTTTTCACCAGGAATTCAATTTTTTCAAGAATTGATTTTCCTTCCAATTCGGAATGTAACTGTTCTGCTCTGATTTTTCCTTCCATTTTCTATAATTTTCTTTCATCAACCGATGAGAAATAAAATATTTTTCATTCAACATAAAGCACCAGCTCTTTCAGGTATTCTCCCGCACTGCAATGAAGCCAATCTGATAATGTCCGATTCCCAAAAACTCATCTTTGTTGGAATAGACAGCAACCAGGTCGCCTTCGGCAACCTCGTCATATATTTTCTTGATGGCTCCCGAAAAAACCCAGGGATGAAAGCGTTTCAAAGATTGGCCCTTCCCCGATTTCAGCATAACCTTTATATAATTCCTGCTCATTTTCCTAATAATCCGGCAGGTGTTGATAAATTTGCAGGGCAGCCCAAGCGTCTGTGGCTGCATATTTTTTTTGAGCTTCCGACAAAGTGTCGGCTTCCCAGTTGGAGAGCTGCTGCGATTTGGAAATACGAAATCCCATCACAATAGCTGTCATTTTCTTCAGGCTGAAATCGTGAATTCCAAGTTCCTTTGCATAATCCTGCAACTCCACAAAGCCATTCGGATTAAATTGTGCAAATTCCTGAAGCCCTTTCAGGTCATCACGAATGGCAACACCCGGCTTTATAATTCCGGGATTGGTTAAAATTTTTTGCAAAGATTTGGGTAATCCGATTTTGTTTATCCGGATTAAAAACGCCTCTTTCAATGTTGACAACTGAAGCAACGCCACTTTATTCACCACTCCTTTTTTGAAAGAGGGCCTGGTTTCGGTATCAAATCCGATAACCTGCTGCATCGATAAAAATTCAGCCACGTCAGCCACATCATCCACCCTGTCAATCACATAAATATCCCCCTTAAACCATTTCAAGGGGAGCTTTATCAACTCCTTGTCCGTTATATTTTCTTTAAACATCATTCTTATCTTCATCTTCGTCGGAAAAAGTGCCCCAAAAATTGTCCAGCCATTTAGGGTTTCCCTCTCCGGGTTTTATTTCATTATTGCCTTGTCTCTCTTCCGGGAACTCTGTTCTGTCAATAATCAGCTTATGAACAGGACGCAGCACATTCACCAGACGTTGTCCCCAAAACTCCTCAAAATTAAGCGAACAGACGTACAAAGCATCGTTCATTATCTCTTCATTGCCTAAACTATAAGCTATTAAAAAATCTTTCAAATCCTGATAAATATCAAGCAAACTTTCGGAAATACCAGCCGTCACGGTTTCTTCACCAAACTGAATATCCGGATCAAAAACTTCGTAATAGCTGTCATACTCTCCCAGCAACACCAGCCATCGCTGATGCAACACATTGTAGTCAAGTTCTGTTACGTACTTTTCCAATTCTTCTTCCAGATACATTTCCGTTTCGGGAAGCATTACAGCTTTTAGATAAAGCAGAGGGAGCATTTTCTGGAGTGTTTTCAAATTTTGCTTTGCCGAAAAGCGGCTGACATTCTCAATCAATCCGCAAAATTCATTGGCAACCGTAACAAACTCCACCACATTTTTGCTATACACAATCGAATGTAAATCCCCGTCATTCATAAACTCGTAAAATCAAAATTGAGGTAAAAGTAATAAAGATTTTTGGAGTTGCTGCCTGCATCTGATTTTGAAACATCAATTTTTCCACTCCAATTTCTGGTCAACACGCAGCAGAATATTTCGGTTATCGAGCAGCCATTTCAATACCTCCATTGCTTTTTCGCGGTCGCCTTTGAGTTTGAGCAGCACACTTTCATAAGTACGGGGAGTTTCCAGAAGCTTTTTCACATCCTGACTGATAGCCTTGAATTCAAAGGCGCTCAGCCCGATTTTATGCATTGCCCGGCACACATCGCAAATGCCACATTCGGGTGAATCTGTTTCACCAAAATAGTTGAGGAGCAACTGACTTCGACAGGTTATTTTTTCTGTGGCATAATGAATCACCGCATCTACCTTTTCCTGAAAATCATTTTTCCTGAAATCGTAGTTTTTTCTGGAAATTTTCAGGCGGTTTATGTTAATTCGTTCTTTACTGAAATAAATATACGGATTTTGGTTTCTTGGCACATAATCAATAATTTTTGATTTGCGAAGATGTTTCAGAAAATTATATACCGTTTCCAGATCGATCCCTGCGCGTTTTGCCAGCAACTCCTCGCTGATATAAACATATCCATTGAAAAGTCCGGTATATGATCGTAGGATCAACTTAATAAACACATCGAAAGTTGCATTTGCCACCTGAAATTTATAGAGGTCATCGCGCGAAACGATAAAATAAACACGCGAAGGACTGTCTGCTTCTTCAGTAAATTCGAGATAGCCTTCCTGCTGTAAAATTTTCAGGCTGTTGTAAACCATTGTCTGCTGAAATTTGAATGCCTGTGAAAATTCATGAAGGCTGAATCCGTAGGACTGCCCTTTGCCGAAACCTTCGGCAATTTCAAGATAATTGCACAACGACTGATAAATCCGTTTTATATTTTCGATTGCAGGAAAAGCTACCGAGATATGTTTTTTTAGTTTGGTTTTGTCCGGATTGTTAAACAAAAGCACCGCTGCCGCTTTCTGTCCGTCGCGCCCAGCTCTTCCGGCTTCCTGAAAATAGGCTTCCAACGAATCGGGCGGGTCAAAGTGCACAACAAACCGGACATTGGACTTATCGATTCCCATTCCAAAAGCATTGGTAGCCACAATAACTCTGGTTTTTCCGGAAAGCCACTCATCCTGTTTCTGATGACGGACAATGGTGCTCAGCCCGGCATGGTAAAAATCTGCTGAAATTCCGTTCTTACGCATTTCTGCCGCAATTTCTCGGGTTCCTTTTCTGCTTCGTGAATATACAATCCCCGAGCCTTTTGTCTTTTTCAGCGTTTCCAGCAGATAGCCAGTTTTATCTTCGCGGAAACGTACTAGATAGCTCAGGTTATCGCGATGAAAAGACATTTTCAGCAGATTCGGTTCTTGAAATCCCAGCTTATCCTGAATATCGGTTGCAACCTTTGGTGTTGCCGTAGCAGTTAATGCCAGAAAATTCACCCCGGGCAACAATTCGCGCAAGCGGATAATATTCAGATAACTTGGACGAAAATCATAACCCCACTGCGAAATACAGTGTGCCTCATCCACAGTAATCAGGTTTACATTCATTTTTTGAAGCCGCTCCCGAAAATATTCCACATTGAGCCGTTCGGGAGAGATATATAGAAATTTGTAATCGCCCCACACTGCATTGTCCATAGTCACTTTTATCTCCATGGGAGACATGCCGCTGTGAATCTTTAACGCCCGGATTCCCTTGCGGCGGAGATTTTCTACCTGATCTTTCATCAGTGCAATGAGCGGTGTAATAACAATGCAAATCCCCTCCTGTGAAAGAGAATAGACCTGAAAGGTAACTGATTTTCCACCACCGGTTGGCATCAATCCCAGCGTATCTTTGCCGGCAGCAACAGATTCAATAATCTCCAGTTGCAGCGGACGGAAATCGTCAAATCCCCAGTATTGCAACAATATTTGCCTGTAGTCTTTCATTTCGTGAAATAAAAATAGGAATTTTTTTGACAGCTGCATCTTTCCTGTCGCCTGACTGAAAAATAAAGAATCTTAAACCAGCGATTTTAAACTTGAAGAACGGCTTTAAACCTTTTAGCTTTAAGCCTTTTAATTGTTACGGTCATGCTTCTTCAGAAGTATTTCATACATTTCAGCATAAACCGGGGTCTTTACATTATATTTTTTCCCTTCATTTATCACATAACCGGTTAACGTTTCCAGCTCGGTTTCGGGTTTTTTATTTTTGTAGTCGGAGTGCATTGAAGTGGTGGTTTCAAACTTCAGCGCCTGCATTGTTGCAATTGTTTTTTCGGCAATATTTTCCGGAATAGTAACCCGCTTTGCCAATGCCAGCTGCTTCACTTCTTCAACCAGATTTTTTAATGTCCGGAAATTTTTCTCGTCAGCAACAATTTCTCCTGCCGTTTTATCACAGGCAGATGTGAGGGTTGCAAGAGATGACAGAAAAATATATTTTTTCCAAATATCTGTTGAGATGTTTTTCGACAAATGGGATTCAATATTTGCTTCTTTAAAAAGAGAATCAAGAATTTTCAGTTTTTCATCGTCATAATTATTTAGACCGAAATAGAGTTTCTCAACACTTCCGCTGTTTTCCACTACCCCGGGTTCTTTTATGCGCGAAACAATATATACACAGCCATCCGTCACAAGGTTATCGGGATAAATCTTCTCGATTTTTTCCCGAATATCTACTCCATTTAGTAATGGAAGAATAACAGTTTCCCGATTTATGCACGGCTGCAACTGCAATAGTACAGACTCTAAATCATAACTTTTCGTGGAGATGATTGCATAATCAACTGTCCCGATTTCCATCGGATTATCGGTTGCAATTCTTGGATTGCAAATAAATTCACTATTGCCCTTAATCACTCTCAGCCCGCTCTCCTGAATGGCTTTTAAATGTTCCCCTCGGGCTAAAAAACTGATTTCCACCTTTTCATGCATTTGAAACTGTTTGGCGAGCAACCCACCGAAGTAGCCTCCCACTCCACCAATTCCGGCTACAACAATTTTAATTTTCTCCATTTTTCCAAAATTTCAGGGAACTGGTTTGTGATGAGAATTTCTATTGAAAAATCAAAAACCCTCTTTCACAATTGAAGATTCTGCAACACCTAACGATGCCAGCTGTTTTTCTACAGCATCCATCATGGGATCGGGGCCACATAAATAATAGTAACTGAGATTGTTGTCAATATGCTTTTTTAAAAATTCGGCAGTAATATAACCGTGTGCATACCCCGCCCGCTCCTCATCCGACAGAATATTGATGAAATTCTTCCCTAGAAGTTTACTGAATTTTTCCTCAAGTATAATATCCTCTTTGGCTTTGTTGGCAAAAATCAGTTTGCTGTTTCCAATTTTATTATTCTTTTCCAGATTTTTAAAAATGGCAATGAATGGGGTAACTCCTGCTCCACCGGCAATAAAAATCCCTTCTCCTTTATAGTGGATATCGCCAAATGGTTTATGAATAATCAGTTCATCTCCTTTACCAAGCGAAAGAAGCTGATTGGTAACTCCATTGCGGAAAGGATAAGTTTTAATGGTAAATTCAAGATGATTATCTTCAGGTAATGAAGTGAACGTGAAAGGTCTGAGAACATCTTTCCACTCCGGATTATTGATGGAAATATCTACTGCCTGCCCCGGGATAAAAGTAAGTCCGCCCGGTTTTTCTACAACAAGTCTTAGAACATCATGGGTGAGATGTTCGCTGGAAATTATTCTAACTATTTGTTCCATAATAAGTTATTTTATTTTTTAAACATGAATTTCAAATTATACCTTTAGTGCCCGATGATTCAAAAGATGAAAAATTGCCAAACAAAAAATGTGAAGTAGAAAGCACCAATAAAGTAACAACTCAATATCCATTAAAGTTGAACCAAAGAAAAAACTGGAATTCACACAACTAAGTTTTTAAATACCTTTAAATTCAATTAATTTGTCATTTGGTTTTAAAATGGAATAAGATGGAAATAAATCTAAAGAATTTTTACTGGATTAACAAGCCTAAAAAATACTCAACTGAAAATAATGTTTTGAAAATTGAAACCGAACCCGGAACAGATCTCTGGCAGCGAACTCATTATGGCTATATGAAGGCAGACGCCCCGGGGCTTCTGACAAAAATCGCAGGCGATTTCACATTCAGTGTAAAGAGTGTTTTCAACACCCGGGCAAAATATGATCAGTGTGGGGTTTTATTTTTTATTGATGACAACAACTGGGTGAAAGTTTCTGTGGAGCACGAAAATGATCAATTTGCCCGTTTGGGCTCGGTGGTCACCAATCTGGGCTATTCCGACTGGGCAACTACGGATATCCCCTTCCCGGTTAACCAAATGGTCTATCGGCTGAGCCTTAAGGGGCAGGATGTCTTTATCGAATATGCAGAAAAAAACAAGGAGTTCAAACAAATGCGGATTTTACATCTTCATCAACAAACGCATAATGCCGGAATCGGTGTTTATGCATGCAGTCCGCTGAACTCATCATTTGAAGCAAAATTTTCAGATTTTGAAATGGGCGCATGCATCTGGAAGATAAATTAACAGAAAATCACAGTTACAAACTTCCGTCATTCAGGTATTCAAGCTTATAATCACCGATGTTCTTTTTACTTAAGTCGATGGTTTTTCGTTGTACGAAAAAATTAAAAATGCCATAAACAGCAATGATTATAGCAATACTAAAGAAAGAAATGCTGATGATGGAATATTGCATATTGAAGAACTGTTCAATACTCAATCCGGCAACAAAAAAGTAGAGCGCCGTTCTGAGATATGAGAGCAATGTGGTTTGGTTAGCAAGGTGAGTTCGCTGGATTGCCAGTTTTTCTCTTAAAATCAAATCCTTGTTCATTCCCTTTTTCTTTTTTAAAACACAAAGTTACAATATCGTGGGGTTTTATTTCAAAAGCTGAAATTCACTACCGGTAAAATTAATATCTGAAATAGTGAACATACAATGAAAACCTTTAGTTTTTGAAAAATTAATTTTTCTGTTAATTATCTTTGCACTTCAAATATTTAAAATGAATTCCATGAAAATCACTGTTCTTATTGACAATAATCCGCACCCTGAACAAAATTTGCTCACAGAGCACGGGCTCAGTATCTATTTTGAGGCTGATGGCTTCAAGTGGCTTTTGGATGTTGGCGCCTCCGGGCAATTTCTCACAAATGCTCAAAAGCTTGGAATTAATATCGGGAATGTTGATTATCTTATTTTGTCGCACGGGCACTCTGACCACGCCGGCGGACTGGACTATTTTTTAAATGCCAATAAAAAGGCAAAAGTTTTTCTGTCTGCCCATGTTGAAAATAAAATTTTTATTTCGACGCGTAGATCTTCAAAACGGGATATCACTATGGATCATAACATTGTTGCTCAAAATCCGGAACGTTTCACTTTGATTAAAGATGATTTTCAGGTCAGCAAACAGGTTGGCATAATCTGCAATATTCCAAAAATTTATAACTCCCCGAAAGGAAACAGCAAATTGCTTATGGTTGATTCTAAGGGTGAACAACCTGATGATCTTAGACATGAAATGGCAATAGCAGTAAATACGGAAAGTGGAATTGTGGTGTTTTCCGGATGTTCGCACAATGGAGTCTTAAATATTCTGAATAGCAGCTCAGCTTATTTTGGGAATGAGCAAATCTCTGCATGCATTGGCGGCACACACCTGATTGACAGCAATTCTGTCAATATTTATGAATCGGATGCAGAAATTTCTGAAATCGGGAAAACAATTCTTCGTATCTATCCCGGCATGCAATTAATCACCGGGCATTGCACCGGAATAAGAGCCCAAAAGATTTTATCGGAAATTTTGAATGGAAATTTTCAGTTACTCCACAGTGGGGCAACTTTCATGTTTTAGGCAAGATTCAGGTAGAAAGCACAAAAATATCTGCCGCTGAACTTCTTGAAGTAAGCCGGATTTCAAACTTTTCAGCCAACGGCAAATGTGCATTTAATGCCAGGTCTGGCGTATTGTTTTCAGCTGAAAGATGGCTCAGAAAAACACATCTCAAGTGTGAGCCTGCATTTTCTTGCAGCAACCGAAAAGACTGCACGTTAGACAGATGCCCCACAGAAGAAGAAATACGCTGTTTCAGATAAAACGGATAAGAACCTGTTTGCAGCATTTCATCATCATAGTTTGATTCCATAAACACAGCATCGCAAAAACCGAGATTAGAAGTCACGTTTTCGCAGGGCTCGCCAATATCGGTAAAAACACCAATATTTCTGCCCCCATGTTCAATCCGGAATGAACATGGCTCTGATGCATCGTGCTTTTTCAGAAACGAATGGATGGTAAATTCATCAACAACAATACTTTCACCGGGATTGAAAAAACGGGGATAAGCCGGACGAAGCGAGCGGTTTGCGGCATAGAATGTTTTTGGCGAGAAATATACGGGAACATGGAGTTTTTTTGCCAGAACGCGTGCGCCGCGAAGATGATCAATGTGTTCATGAGAAATGAAGACAGCCTGTATTCGGGCAGGATTTAATCCCCTTTCATCCATTCTTTGCAAAATCTGTTTGCAGGAAATTCCGGCATCAACCAGCACTGAACCACGCTCATTTCCTATATAGTAACAGTTTCCGTTACTTCCCGATGCAATTGCACATATTTCAAGCATTCTTTTCCAATTTTTTGTGCCAAAAATAGCCATTTTATTGCTAAAAAATTGTCCGATGTTGAAAACCGGTGAGCCCCGATTTCGGTTTGGTGTTGTTTATCATTTGCCGGACAGATAGTGTTGCTGAAACATTCCGGTAGCTAAGATTTTATATAATGTCAGAAAACTGCCGGTTAAACTCGTCGAAATCATAAGGATAATCCTCATTTAAGTTTTCCTTGTATCGTGAGGCAAAGGACTCAAACCTAAATCTTGCCTGATGTGCATTATTTGTTTGTCTCAATACCCACACCTGCAGCCAGACTGCCTCTTCATTCATCTCGTCATATTCCAGAATTCTTTTGGCAAGATTGTCAATTTCTGCTATTTTCCCTTCGCTTTTAAAAAATAGTGCAAGTTTGAGAAGATTGTCAATAACCAAAGTTTCGGTGAAACCAAGTATTTCATCTAACCATTCCCAGTTCAATCCCTGAAGAAAAGCTCCTTTGCGGGTTAACTCATAAAAAGTTTCCAGCTGCTTTTTATTCATTCCGCCCGGAATATTGCACAACCGGTAAACTTCAGCATAATCACATGAAAATGGTTCCTGCATCTGTGCCTGCAAAAAGCCCTCAAGCGTGGAAATTTGTATTCCATCCATTAATTGCAGAATATTCCTTAGTTTATTTAGTGTTACCGCTCTGTTGTTAATAATTTTTTTTGCAGGAAGCCCAAACCAGAGCTGGCGGTCAACATCGGAAACTGCTGCTCCCTGTTTGTTTTTCAGGGTTGCCAGAAATATGAAAAGGAAAAGCTCCTTCACTTTGGGAGTGAATCGTGCAGATATGTCGTTTCCTTCCCGGTCAAAAGCCTGAAAACCACCAAAAAGATTTATCCGGTTAAAATTACCTGCCGGAGAAATATGAACCGGCGCCGGATGTTCCGGTTTCCGGCTTTTTCTGAAAATAAAAAGCAGCAATGCAGCGATAATAAGAGTAACAAATGCAAAAACTATCAAAAGCTCAGAACTGAAAATAGGTTTTTTCACAGCGGAAACCGGCTCACTCACAGATACAACCACAACCGGCTCATCCATAGCAAGACGCACTATTTCATCAACACCCAGCGGGCGGCTCCAGATATAAAGATTATCGATATATCCGTGAAGATTCGCACCCTGCAAAAGAGCGCTGCCTAAATGAATCTCACCGGTTCCCGAAAAAGGGGGATGTCCGTCGGAGCTTCCGATATTCTGACCATTAAGGAATATTGCCTGTTCGCCGGTTTCAATAATGTATCTCCAAACCAGATGATACCAAACATTTGGCTGAAGTTTTTCTTCGGAAACAAAATCGTTTTCCCAAAGTCCGAAGTAGGGATGCCCTGAGCGCAAAATTAAATGCAGCCCGCGGCGATATTCGGTTTCAAAATTTCCTAAAATCGCATTGTCGCCCGATTCGAGAATCTCATAAAACTTCACAAAGCAGCTCACCGTAAAACTGCTGTTGCGCAAGCCATAAAGCTCCGGTGAACCAAGATTGACACTCGAGTTTTCGGGGAGCTTCAAAACCATTTCCCGTTCAATATCCCGAATGAACGAAAAGTTTTCTCCTTCATATTGCTTTGAAGGCGAAATGTTATTCCTGATGGTTTCATCAAAATAAAAACTTCCGGTCAAACCATCATCAATTTTCAATGGTTCCGCGATGATGTGATAACTCTCCGGCACTTCCATCTCACCGGTAACAATAATCTGCTCAGGGGTCATGCCGTAGCCCGGCACAAAAGGGGTCAATGTCAGCTCATCACCTCCGCGATAGGGAAAACTGAACTTTCCGCCGGTGATTGAGATTTCGGGATTTCGCCAGTAAACTCTTTCCAGGGTTTTGCCCAAACCTCTGATAATGCCGTTAATCCATGTGAATGAGCTGAGCTGGGGAAGAATGAAATCAAACTTCTGAAAATCTTCGCCCACAAAAATAAAATTGGGTCGTTTCCCGTATTTTGTCCAGGATTGAAGTAGGAAATTGATATAATCCGGCACTAAATTTCTGAAATTTCCGGTTGTGGAAGCGGATACCGGCAGCCTGTCAAAATCTAAAACAGCCAACAGTTCCAGATTTGATTTATTATCATAGCGGCTACCCGGAACAGCAGAAATACGATGAATGTAATCAACCGTCCGGTGCACATTCTTCCCGGGAAGTTCAGTCTCTCCCGAAACAAAAAACAGGATGCGGCGATTCGCATCAATCAGATGCTCTAACGGTGGCCATGTTTCGCCATGAGGAAGAAAAAAAACAGAGGATGAAATTTCGGAATTGGCAATAACAGAATCAAGCACAGAAAGCAAACCGGAATAATTGAGAAAAACGGGAACAATCCGGGTGGAGTCCTTTTCTATGCACTCATTCAGCCAGTGTGCCAAAAAATTAAATTCCCGATTCCCGGTTGTGAAAAACACCTGCCTGTTTTTCTCAAAAACAGTGACTTCAATCCCCAACCGGTTGTTTGATTCCATGAAATCAATGAATTTTTTGCTTTCCAACAATAACGGATTCACTCTTGCTATGGTGAAAGAGGTCTCCGTAAAGTCTTTTGCAAAAACCCTTACAGTGGAAAGCAAAATAATCGTGACAAGAACAAAAAATAGTTTGTAAATTGTAGAATTATATCGGTGCTTCATTTCTGTCAATCTTGTTTTCTAACTTAATTCCTCATTATTTTTCAACCAAAAATAGACTTTTTTATGAAGATTAAAACTTTTTCCATTTTTTATTAAATAATTATACACCAAATGATTCGGGCATTAATTAATGTTTAATTAATTCGCGGATAAGAAGGAATTATAACTTCAGTTAAGAAGCAGCTAATTTACAATGCTTAATATTGTTTAAAACATTCACAGAAATGACTGACAAGACATTTAAGCGCAGGCACTTTATAATTTTCATATCAGGTGGTCTGACTGTTATTCTTTTTTTGGCACTGTTCAATAAAGCTGTTGATTATACTTCGACTGATGAATTTTGTGCATTATGCCATGCTCATCCCCATGCTGATGCAACGTTTAAATTGTCTGTTCACAACAGCAACCGCTCGGGGTTTTCCCCTAAATGCACCGATTGCCACCTTCCGCCTGAAGATCAGACTTTTAAGTTTCTCACAAGGAAAGCATATCACGGATTTCATGATTTATTTGTTTTAGTGACAAAGGATTTGGACGAGATTGACTGGGAAGCGAAACGAACAGATGAGGCTGCAAAGCGCTTTGTGTATGAAGATGGCTGCAAGAAATGCCATACCAATCTGTTTCCTTCCACTCTTGATGCTACAGGCGCTGAATCGCACCTTAAATATCAGCTTGACCCGGAAAACAATTCCTGCGTAAAATGCCATCTTGATGTAGGGCATTACCGCGGTGAAACAACTCTTGTTATAGAAGAGACCGCCGCATCACCTGACGAACTGTTTCAGGAGCCGGCAACAGTAACCGCCTTCGAGGATTTCATTGAAAAAATACCGGGAACGGCAGTTTCCTTTGAAATGAAAGCTATTCCCGGTGGAAAATTTCACATGGGCAGCCCGCCGGAAGAGCCCTACCGTCGTGCTGACGAAGGTCCGGTGCGCGAAGTGGAAATTAACAATTTTTGGATGGCTGAAGTGGAAGTGACATGGAATGAGTATATTGCATTTTTCAATGCCACCGGCTCACAGGGAAGAAAAGAAGCGGAAGCCGATAATTCTGATGAAGAGACAGACGGCATTACAGGCGCCACGCCGCCGTGGGGTGCGCCCGATCAGGGCTGGGGAATGGGAAGACGCCCGGCAATTACCATGACGCACCATGGAGCGCAAACCTACTGCCGCTGGCTTAGCAGCGTTACCGGAAAAAAATACCGACTGCCCACAGAGGCGGAATGGGAATATGCAGCACGCGGCGGAACGGAAGGGGCATACTTTTTTGAGGGTTCGCCAAAAAGTTTTGAAAAAGAGGGACTCTGGAACAAACTCTTCGGGCCGGATACCACAATAATCAATTCCTATGCAACCTATCAGGAAAACAGTCCGCACCGGACACAGACCCCGGAATTTGTCCGGGCAAATCCTTTCGGACTGAAAAACATGCTCGGCAATGTAGCAGAGTTTTGTCTCGATTTTTACGACCCGCAGGTTTATGCAAAGTATCCGCCGGGAGTGGTAAACAATCCACGGGGACCACGCGATGGGATGGAGCACGTAATCCGGGGCGGCTCATTTAAAAATACAGCAAAGGATTTNNTACCCGAACCAGGGAGTGGCTTGAAACAGACCCTCAAATTCCCAAAAGTATCTGGTGGTATTCAGACTGCACCCACGTAGGGTTCAGAGTTGTATGTGAATATGACCCGGATTCATTGGCTCAGGAACAGAAATAAAAAAATATAATGAAAAAGAATCAACTCTCACGAAGAAATTTTTTAGAAAAGTCGGCACTTGCAGGTGTGGCCGGAATAGCCGGAATCAGCGCTCTGAGCTCCTGCAGCAAAGGAGCCAAAGGTGTTGATTATGATTTCCCGCCGCTTTTGAACAAAGCGCCCGACGGGGTGAAGCTTCGCGCCGGACTGATAGGGTGCGGAAATCGCGGAACCGGCGCAGCGCTCAACTTTCTGGCAGCCGGCAACGATGTGGAACTGGTAGCTCTTGCCGATGTATTTGAAGATAAGGTATGGGATTGCTACAGCAAGCTTGAAAAACAGAAAGTGGAAATTCCCAGAAACAACTGCTTCTGGGGTTTTGATGCATACAAAAGAGTCCTGGATATTGATTTGGATGTAGTAATTCTTGTTACACCGCCACATTTCAGACCGGAACATTTTGATGCGGCAATTCAGGCAAAAAAGCATGTATTTATGGAGAAACCACTGTCGGTTGACGCAGTTGGTGCAAGACAGATAATGGCAACTTCAAAGAAAGCGGAAAGTATGGGTCTGACGGTAATCACCGGAACACAGCGCAGGCACCAGCGCGATTATCTCGAAACTTACCGGCAGGTTGCCTCAGGTGCCATCGGGGAAATTACCGCTGCCAAAGCATGGTGGCTACAGTCCCATGTGTGGTTTCGCACACGGGAAGAGGGCTGGAGCGACATGGAGTATATGCTCCGCAACTGGAACAACTTCTGCTGGCTTTGCGGCGACCACATTCTCGATACTCACGTACACAACATTGATGTAATTAACTGGTTTATAGGAAAACACCCTGAAAGCGCCATCGGTTTCGGAGGGCGTGTGAGGCGGCTCACTGGCGATCAGTACGATTTCTTCAGTATCGATTTTGATTTTGGAAACGGGGTTTTCTCACACAGCATGTCGCGCCAGATTGACGGTTGTGCAAACACCTTGGGAGAGCTGGTTGTGGGAACCAAAGGGTATTCAAACTGCAAAAACACCATTTTCAATCCCGACGGAAGCATAAAGTGGCAATACGAATACCCCAGAAGCAATGAAGGCAAATCTACCGGAATTGTGGAAGTATCGCCTTACGTTCAGGAACACATTGATTTGGTGACGGCAATACGGACAAATAAACCTGTGGTTGAAGCCGAACGCACCGCTATCTCAACACTCACGGCAATCATGGGAAGAACTGCCGCTTACACCGGACAAAAGGTTACCTGGGAAGATATGCTCAATTCTACTGAAAGACTTGGTCCCTCCACCTATGAAATGGGACCCGTAAACATGGAGTTTCCTACTCCGCTTGCAGGAACACAACACAAAGCTTAAAGGGTTGAATTATGATTGCTGTTGTAATTCCTTTACTGAATGAAGAACAACTGATTGAGCGTCTGCTCCTTTCGCTTTTTGAAGCACTGGAAAACGGAGGCGAAGAGTTTGAGGTAATCTGTGTGGACGACGGAAGCACTGACACTACATTGCAAAAACTGTTAAAATTTCGTGAAAAGGATAACCGTCTGAAAGTTCTGTCCCTTTCGCGTAATTTTGGACTGCAGGCTGCTTTGTCTGCCGGAATCAATTATGCAAAAGGCGATTATGTGGTTATCATGGACGGTGATTTTCAGGATCCCCCGGAGCTTGTTCCTGTGCTGATTGAAAAAATCAAAGCTACCGGCGCCGACATCGTTTCTGCAGTTCGGGAAGCCCGGAATGAAAAGCTCGGTAAAAGGGTTTACATCAATATTTTCCATCGTATTTTTGGCAGACTGACGGGCGCTCATCAGGTTGAACAAACCGGCAATTTCAGTATTTTCAATGCAAAGGCACACCGGGCAATTCTCAGGTTTTCAGAGCAAAACCGTTACTTTCCCGGCATACGCAATTTCATCGGTTTCAAACATGAATTTATACTCTACGACAGGCCGGACAGGCCGGAGGGGAAAGCAAAGATGAGCCGGCGCAAACTGTTTTTGCTGGCTGCCGATGCCATCTACTCCTTCTCAAAATGGCCTATAAAATTCTGCCTCTATTTAGGCTTATCGGGAATTCTTATCTTTTTTGCTGCTATTGTTTATGCAGTGGCTTCAAAACTGCTGGGATTGGCACCAATCGGCTGGTCATCAACTTTTTTGGCCATCAGCTTTTTTGGTTCGGTTCAGCTCACGTTCTTAGGGTTAATAGGTGAATATATCTACCGGATTTTCAAGGAAGTACAAAATCGTCCGCTCTATTTCATACGGGATATTTATGATTGAAACGCGGCGCATATTCACTCCGAAAAGAAATTTTTTCTACGCTCTTTTCATTATTGCCGCCGTCCTGATAGTTCTGGCGCCAAAATCGGCAGTTAATGTGGATGAGCAGCTGCATTATCCCCATGCCAAAAAGGTAGTTAACTGGTATTTTACCGGAGGGAAAGATACAAGCTGCCTCGACACGCCGAAAACAAATCTGAAATATTACGGGCAGTCGGTTGACAACTTCACAGCACTTTTTAACCGGATTTTTCTGGTCGAAAATGAGTTTTTGGTGAGGCATTTTACGGGTGCGCTCTTCTTCTGGCTGCTTCTGCTTTTTTCAGGGTTACTGGCACAAAACTTAAGCGGTTCGTGGAAAGTGGCAACAATCACCGTGCTTTCGCTGGTTTTCATGCCACGCCTTGCAGGCCAGGCATTTGGCAACCTGAAAGATATTCCGTTCACCGCTGGCTACACTGCCGGTTTGCTGCTGATTGTTCAATTTCTGAAGGAGATGCCCCGTCCGCACTGGAAAACGGCAACCTTGCTTGGTATTGCCATTGCGTTCACAGTTTCTGTGCGGGTAGGAGGCTTTGTGCTTTTTGCATATTTAGCACTTGGAATTCTTGCTTTACCGATTTTAAAGCCCTTACTTTTCAAACAGATATTTTCAAAAAAGTCAGTATTAATAAGGTTGCTGAGTCAGGGAATTGTAATTCTCCTAACCGGTTATTTTGGAGGATTGCTTTTCTGGCCCTACGCATTGCAAAATGTTTTTTCGCATCCCATGGAAAGCCTGCACATCATGGAACATTACAAAGTGGGAATCCGGCAGATTTTTGAGGGAGAAATGTACTGGAGTGTTCAGTTGCCATGGTATTATTTGCCAAAGTGGTTATTGTATTCCACTACTCCTTTTGTATTGACAGGGTTTGTTATGTTTCTCATTTATTATTTCCGGGATTTTTCCCGGAAAAACCAAGCAGCAGAAAAACAGTTTTTTGAGGGGTTTATCCTGTTTGCCTTTATTTTTCCGACGATTTATGTGATTGCCATCAAGTCAAATCTCTACAGTGGTGTGCGTCAAATGCTGTTTACCATGCCGCCGCTTGCAATTCTTTCGGTTTTGGGAGTCAGCCGGTTTATTTCTTATTTTGGGAAGCACAGAAAAACTCTCAAAACCGGTGTTTCAGCTCTGTTTCTGGGGCTGCTCGTTTTGCCTGCAAAACATCAGATTCAAACATTTCCGGTAGATTATATCTATTTCAATCCGCTGATTGGGAATAAAAAAGCATGGGGCAATTATGAATACGACTACTATTTTCACAGTGTAAAACAGCCCGCTGAAGATTTGATTAAATTAGCAGATAAAAGGGAAATTACGGTTGCCATGAACTGTAATCTGTCAAACTATTTCGAGAATTATCCAAACATTAACTATGTATATACCCGCTATCTGGAGCGCAGTTCGGTGGAGTGGGATTATGCAGTTTTGGGGATTGACTACATTCATCCCTTTTTGTTGAAAAATAATCTCTGGCAGCCCGAAAATATTATTGAGACCTATTATCACAAAGGAAATCCGGTTGCCGTGCTGATTGAACGGAAGAGCAAAACCGATTACGAGGGAATTTCTGAAATTAAGCGTGCCAATTTTGCAAGGGGAATAGAATTACTTGAAGATGCTATCAAAAATGACCCGAAAAATGTCTGGTTGTTTGTAAATTTGCTGCAGGCAAAATTAGCTTTGGGTGATTTTACCGGTTTCCCGGAGATATTAAAAAAAGGAAAAGAGATACATCCACGCTACGAACCGTTATATTTGCTTGAAGCAAAGTATTTTTATATGTTCGAGAATTACGAAGAATCATTCCGGAAACTGAATGAACTTTTTGAAATAAATCCGCGATATCTACCTGCGGAACAACTCTATAAAGACGTGAAAGAAATATTGAACAAAACAAACAAGTAAAATTTAAAAATTAGAAAAATGAAAACATTGAAAAATTTTATTGCAACTCTCGTTGGCGGAATTTTAAGTCTCCCCTTTATTGCTGCAGCACAGGATCAGGGAACTTACATTGACAATCTGGGGGTGCAGGACAGCTCCTATATGGAGATGGATCTGTTGGCAGAAGGAACACAAAGCAGCAGCTCCGGCAACAGCACGCTGATTATTATTATTGTTGCAGTGGTTGTGGTTGCTGCAGTTGTTTTTTTCTTATTGAAAAAGAAGAAAAAATAAAAAACTGTGTGCCTTGTGTGCCTGATGTGGTTCAAAAAAAGAACAAACCACAACAGACACGATAGAAAAACACAATATGTCTGACTTTATAAAAGAGAATGAGTTTTCTGTGGTCATTGAGAAGATGACACCAGAGGAGATTGAGAACGGAGGAGAGCTCCTCTCAGTTGCATATGAATTTCAGACTTATCCTTTCGGGCTTTCTATTGTTGCAGCCACCGGGAAAGGAGTCTGCTTTCTGGCTTTTGGCAAAAGTGAAGAAGAGCTAAAAAGAGAACTGCTTCAGTATTTTCCAAAGGCAAAATACATGCGACAGCAATCCCCTCATTTTGAAGGAGTTCGCAGAACATTTAAACAAGGCCCAAAAGAGACTTTTCAAATAAAACTGCATCTGAAAGCGACACCATTTCAGCTTATTGTGTGGAATGAATTGCTCAAAATCCCAACAGGCAGACTGACTACATACGGAGATATTGCCCGTAAAATTGGCAATCCCGGTGCATCCCGGGCAGTGGGTACAGCAGTGGGGCAAAATCCCGTTGCTTTCATAATTCCCTGCCACAGGGTTATTCGTACAGACGGGAAAATGGGCGGTTATCGCTGGGGTATTGACATCAAAAGGGCAATCATTGCCCGGGAAGCATCACGTTGAATGGGAATTGAAAAAGGCAGCTTTTGCAAGCTGCCTTTTAGCCATGAAAACAATTAAACAATGTTCAGAAAACAGAAAACTAAATAATTATATGGTCATAATATCTTTTTCCTTAGCCTCAACAAGGGCATCAACTTTTTTCACAAAATCGTCAGTAAATATCTGGACTTCATTTTCAGTGTTTTTCTGAATATCCTCCGACAAACCATCTTTTTGTAATTTTCTCAGACTGTCATTGGCATCTTTTCTGGCTGCCCGGATACTCACTTTGGCATTTTCGCCCACCTGGCTCACCTGTTTCACCAGTTGCTTTCTCCTCTCTTCAGTCAAAACGGGAATATTAATGCGAATGATTTCACCGTTATTGTCGGGGTTGAATCCCAGATTGGCAGCCAGAATGGCTTTCTCTATAACCGGAATCATACTCTTTTCCCACGGCTGAACAGAAATGGTGCGTGCGTCGGGTGTTCCGATATTTGAAACCTGATTGAGCGGAGTAGATGTTCCGTAATAATCGACAAACACTTTGTCTAACATAACAGGTGACGCTTTTCCAGCACGGATATGAAGCAGCTCTCTCTCGAGATGCTTAATTGCTCCCTCCATCTTTTCCCTGCAATTTTCTAAAACAAAAAAAACCTCCTCTTCCATTGGTCAAGTAATCTATTTGGTTGCTGAAAGCAAGCAAATATAGAAAAAATATGATAACAGTGAAATTTTTTAAAAATTTTTGTCTTTTCTTTTAGCCGGAAAACTTCAGGGATGCACAATGGTTCCGATGTTTTCGCCCGAAATAATTTTTTTCAAATTTCCCGGTTTATCCATATTGAAAACCAGTACAGGGAGCAAATTCTCCTTGCATAAGGCAGTTGCGGTAAGGTCCATTATCCTCAGATTTTTGGCATAAACCTCATCAAAACTTATCTTTTCAAATTTGACAGCATCGGGATTTTTTTCAGGGTCGGAAGTGTAAACACCATCTACGCGCGTACCTTTCATCATGATTTCCGCTTCAATTTCCACTGCCCGCAAAGCGCTTGCTGTGTCGGTTGTAAAGTAGGGATTTCCGGTTCCCCCGGAAATTATGACCACTTCACCTTTTTCAAGCGCATCAATCGCTTTTTGTTTTGAATAGTATTCACCCACCGGCTCCATGCGAATTGCTGTAAAAACGCGGGATTTCACACCAAGAGCTTCTAAGGATGAACTCAAAGCCAGACTGTTAATCACAGTGGCAAGCATTCCCATCTGATCGCCTTTCACTCTGTCAAATCCTCTGCCTGTACCACTCAGTCCACGAAAGATATTTCCACCGCCAATGACGATACCAACCTGAACACCCATCCGTACAATTTCTAAGATCTGTTCTGCGTATTCCTGCAGGCGGTTTTCATCAATGCCATAATTTTGCTCACCCACCAGCGATTCGCCGCTCAGTTTTAGAAGAATCCGTTTATATTTTGTCATAATCCTGAAGGTTTAAATAATTTCAATTCCTGCTTCATCACACCACTTTTTACCTAAGCGGCTTAATTTATATTTCTGAATTTTTCCGCTTGCGGTCATTGGAAAATCATCGACGAAAAAAACATATTTCGGAATTTTATAGCGGGAAATATTTCCCCGGCAAAAATCAGTAACCTCTGCTTCGGTGAGTGTCTGATCCTCCTTTACCTTTATGAAAGCACCAACTGCCTCCCCATATTTCGGACTGGGAATTCCTGCAACTTCAACTTCCTTAATCTGCGGCATTCTGTATAGGAAATTCTCAATTTCGCGAGGATAGATATTTTCACCGCCACGAATAATCATGTCGTTAATCCGCCCGGTGATTCGATAGAACCCATCGCTGGTTTTAACGGCAAGGTCTCCGGTGTGAAGCCAGCCTTCACTGTCAATAGCCTTTTGAGTAGCTTCCGGCTTTTTATAGTAACCACGCATCACGTTATAGCCGCGGCAACAAATTTCTCCCTGTTCTTCAACTCCGCACTCCACCCCCGTTTCCGGATCAACAATCTTCACCTCCACATTTGGATATTCAAAACCCACGGTTGTTGCCCTTATCTCGGGTGAATTACTGGTGCGGGTTGCGGTTATTCCCGGCGAAGATTCCGTTTGTCCGTAAACGATAATGATGTCTTTCATGTTCATTTTGGTCATCACCTGGTTCATAGTTTCTATGGGACAGGGCGCACCGGCCATAATTCCCGTTCGCAATGAGCTCAGGTCGAACATGTCAAACATGGGATGATTCAGCTCTGCAATAAACATGGTGGGCACCCCATAGAGCGCCGTGCATTTCTCCTTCTGAACAGAAGCCAAAACCATCAGCGGATCAAAATCTTCGGTGAGCACCATTGTTGCTCCGTGGGTAATTACTGCACACAATGCCAGCACACACCCGAAGCAGTGAAACAGTGGAACACAAACCAANNTTGTGATGGGTCAGCATCACACCTTTAGGAAAACCTGTGGTTCCCGATGTGTACTGCATGTTGACGACATCCTGACAGTCCAGCGTTTCCTTAATACTTTCCAGTTCAAAGTCATCCACATGGCTTCCCAATAAGATTAATTCTGAAATATTAAACATTCCCCTGTGTTTTTGCTGACCGATAAAAACAACATTTTTCAGCAACGGAAAATCTTTGCTTTTCAGCTCTCCCCTCGCTTGTTCCTTCATTTCCGGAACCAAATGAAACATCATTCCTACATAATCGCTGTCGCGATATCCCTCAACAAGAAAAAGGGTACTTATATCGGAATCCTTAAGCAGGTATTCCAGTTCAGCAAGTTTGTAGTTGGTGTTGATTGTTACCAGAACCGCACCGATTTTGGCAGTGGCAAACATTACCGTTGTCCAGTCGGGAACATTTTTTGCCCAAATTCCCACTTTGTCACCCGGTTTAATTCCAATGTAGAGCATCCCTTTTGCCAGAGCATCCACCCGCCTGTTAAACTGACGGTATGTGAACCGCAAGTCCCTGTCGGGATAAACGATAAACTCTTTGCCGGGTGTTTCAAAGTCCCATTTTTCCAGGATTCCCCCTAAGGTGTAATTGAGAAGCTGCATGTAGTTTGATTCTAATCTTCAGTTTTTTAAAATTAAACCGGACTGTAAACAACGGCTAAAATTTTTGCAGACTTATCACCCGCTGCATGTACATTATGGAGCACCACTGAATCGATATAGATTGAGTCGCCATTGTTGAGAAGATAGACATCTTTCCCGTAGTTAATTTCAACACTGCCTTCCAGCACATAGATAAACTCCTCTCCCTCATGGGAGGAGAGTTTGTAATCCGATTCTTTGGAAGGTTCTATTTCCACAATAAAGGGCTCCATGTGTCGTCCGGTTTTATCCTGAGCCAGGGAAAAGAAGTTGAGATGTTCGCGTGAGGTTTCATCTTTGGTGGAGAAGCTAAGAAATGATTTCTCCTCTCCTTTTCTAACCAGCACGGGCCCGATATATTCCTGGTCATCAAGGAATGTTCCCACCCGCACACCAAGTGCACGGGATATTTTAATCAAATGACCCAGCGAGGGCATAACGCCCATCTCTTCGATTTTTTTCATCTGGGCTTTATCGAGATTGGCTTTTAGCGCCAGGTCATCACGGGTGATTTGTCTGAATTCGCGAAATTCTTTGATTTTTTTTCCGGGATTGTTAACAACCATAATTGCCACATTTTACAACCATTTCACATATTTGAAATCCTGCCTGTGCGGTAACCCCGGGTTTTTCGGATAAAGTCTGATTCCGTAATTAAATGAACCCGGATGCTCCGGATTGTAATTCAGCTTAAAACAACAAACAGTGCCTTCGCGTTTTTCCACTTCACATTCAAGCTTTTCAACAATTAAAGGTGAATTGTTTTTTTCGCCAAATTCTACTACAATAAACTCCAGTCCCACATCATTGCAATCAAGTCCTTTCAAGTCAATTTCAACCCGAAGCGGATATTCGTTCCCGATTTTCAGAATATTGTTAATTCCATCGTTGATTTCCGTTTTTATCAACTGAATGGAATCCCATGCTTCAACAATCTTCTGTTTCCACACTGCCATCTCCCTGGCTTTTTGATAATTATCACTGATAATACTTCTGCTTCGCTCAATCTGAGGCAAGTAATATCTGTCCATATAATCTTGCATCATGCGCCCTGTTGTAAAGTTGGGACCAACCAGAGCGATGGTATTTTTAATCATGTCAATCCATTCAACAGGAATCCCTTCGTTATTTCTTTCATAGAATGACTTAATGATTTCATCCTCAAGGATTGAATAGATAGTTTCGGCATCCAGTTCGTCCTGAAAATCATGAACATCATATGTGCGTTCAGAAGTCAATGCCCATCCGGCATTTTCATGGTATCCCTCAACCCACCATCCGTCCAGAACGGAAAAGTGCAGGGTGCCGTTCATCACTCCTTTCATGCCGCTTGTGCCGGATGCTTCAAGAGGACGGGTTGGTGTGTTCAACCAGACATCAACTCCCTGTAGCATCATTTTGGCAAGATTGATATCATAATTTTGAATGAATAGTATTTTTCCTCTGAACTCGGGCAGCTTAGAAATTTCGACAATGCGTTTTATTAAATCCTGCCCTGCTCTGTCTGCCGGATGCGCTTTCCCTGCAAAAAGAAACTGAACAGGACGATTGGGGTTATTTACAATTTTTAACAATTTTTCCAAATCACTAAAAAGCAAGTAGCCCCGCTTGTATGTTGCAAAGCGGCGGGCAAAACCTATGGTGAGGGCTTTGGGATTCAGCTTTGACAAAACTTCCGAAATCAATTTCGGGTTCTCATTGCGCTTTATCCAGTTATCTGAAAAACGTTGTTTTATATGATTGATTAACTTTTCGCGCAAGCCATTTTTAAGCTCCCAGATTCTTTTATCCGGAACGTTGTAAATATTCTTCCAGACATCGAAATCGAGTTGATTAAGGGGAAAATGTTCACCAAAATACTCTTTGTGAATTTTCTTCCATTCCTGAGCCGTCCATGTTGAATAGTGCACTCCATTAGTTACATATCCGATACTGATCTCCTCTTCCAGATATCCTTTGTAAAGTGACTTCAGCACCGCTTTGCTGACCTCTCCGTGAAGCTTACTTACGCCGTTAATACCCTGGGACAGGTTTGAAGCCAGATAGCTCATATTGAAGTGGTCTTCATTGGCTTCTGCTTTTCCTAATCGGATAAAAGCATTCCAGTCGAGACCAAGTCTTTGGGAATAGGGTTCCAGATAATATCTGAACATATCGTCATGGAAAGAGTCGTGACCGGCGGGAACAGGAGTGTGAGTGGTGAAAACCGTTGATGCCCTGACCACCTCCTTGGCTTCCCTGAAATTCAGTTTTTGATTTTCCATAAGTTCTGCCAGACGCTCGAGTCCGATGAAAGCGGAATGCCCTTCATTGCAGTGAAAAAGCTCGGAGCATTGTCCCAGTTTGTTCAGAACTCTTATTCCTCCAAACCCTAAAAGAATCTCTTGCTTTAAGCGGTTTTCGTTATCGCCGCCATACAAATGGTGGGTGATTGAGCGGTCCTGTTCCTGATTTTCCGAAATGTCGGCATCCAATAGAAAAAGCTTAACAGCACCCACATCGACCTGCCAAACACGGGCATAAAGTTTGCGCCCGGGCAAATCCACATCAATAATCACAAAATTTCCATTTTCGTCAAGTAACGGATGAATCGGGATTTTTGAAAAATCCTGAAATTCATAACTGGTCATTTGCTCACCGTGCAGGTTAAGGTTTTGTTTAAAATAGCCATAGCGATAAAGCAAACCAACAGCAACAAGATTAACCTTCATGTCGCTTGCTTCTTTCAGATAGTCTCCGGCAAGCATTCCCAATCCGCCCGAAAAAATTTTCAGGGAATCGTGCAATCCGTATTCCATGCTGAAATATGCAATTTTTGGAGAATTGGGGTTTTCCCTCTCTTTCATATATTGACGGAACTCGCTATATACCTGTTCCATTTCCGAAAGGAAATAGCTGTCTTCACAAAGCTCCTTATAGCGTTTATAGCTCACTTCGTCGAGCAGCACAACCGGATTGTGTGCATTTTCTTCCCACAATTCATTGTCAATGTAACTAAACAGAGCAGAAGCTCTTGCATTCCATGCCCACCATAAGTTTTTGGACAATTCACGCAGTGGATTAAGGGATTGGGGTATATCGGATTCAACAACAATTCTTTTCCAGTCCGGCTGGACATTTTCAAGCAATTTCACCTGCTTATTCTCATTTTTCTTCATCTTTTTTCAGTTGACTTTCAGTTGACTTTTAATATAGCAAATCACAAAAATAGACTTTCTGACGACATGCCCGATTTTTTAATGGTTAATTTGAAGTTTAAGGGTGCTGAAATAACATATCCCGCTATTTCCTTTTAACAGATTTTGTTTGTGCCCTGTGTTTTTGAAGCCTATGCAATTCTCCTTCCAGCTTCTTTATTCTATTCTCTTTTTCTTCAACCAGCTTGTGCAATCCGGCAAGTTCATATTCAAGTTTACTTTCCGGAACAACAGCCTTCAGCCGCAATTTAAAATCGCTCAACACATTCATGTAATTAATAAATGCCTCGAAAGGAGATTCAAAGGGATTAAAATGATTGACCGATTCGCCGTGTGAGAAAAACTTTGTGGACATATAGTGAAAATGGTCGCTGGACTGAAGGTAATTCCAGTCTTTCAGCAGTTCTGAATTGACACATTGCGAAATACGCTCACTCAGGTCGTAAAGTTTCCCGAAGGCTTCTCTTTGCATATCATTACCCAACCATGCGGTGAGGTCTCTCTCCTCATCAACCCATGAGATTGGATTTGGCACACTCACTACCGAAACGGGCTGCAATTCTTCAATTACCTGAGACGGAGTGCTGAACTTGAAGTTTTTTTGTTTTAACACATCCGGAACCCAATGTTCCATGAATTCAAAAATCCCGCTTTCCTCGGGATGGCGTTTCCCCAATGAGTCGTATCCTAAAAACAGGTTCACAACCTCTTCCCTGTCATCAAGCCCATTCAGCCATCCGGTAAACTTGCCGGCAGTGAGCGGATATTCCGACCAGGCGGGATTGGAAAACCGTAAAGCGAGATCATCGCTTAGCTTAAAATTACGCATCAGCACTTTGAGTCGCGGATTTTGGGCATTGACATAGAGAAAGTTAGGACTTTTCCAGCCTAAAACATGGCGTGCGCCCTCGGTGAGCATTGCCTTGTAGCCCATCTGGAAAATCTGTGCCCCAATTTCATCTGAGTATATCATCTCGGTGTTTCGGAATACTTTTGGCTTTTGCCCGAAAAGTTCAAAAATCTTCTTTTCGTGCAGCCTGACCTGATTTTCAAAAGTTTGTCTGTTTTTCAATGAAGAGAGTGAATGTGAATAGGTTTCTGTGAGAAACTCCACATGTGAAGTCGCTGCAAGTTTTTGAAAAGATTCAATGACTTTGGGAGCGTAGAGTTCAAACTGATCCAGAGCTGTGCCGGTAATAGAAAATGAGACCCTGAATTTCCCAGCCATCTTTTTAATCAGTTTCAGCAACAATTTGTTTGCCGGCAGATAGGATTTATCCACAATTTCCCTGACACTGGTTGCATTGGCATAATCGTCATAGTAATAATGATCATTCCCGATATCAAAAAATCTGTAGCGCCGGTGCCTGAACGGTTGGTGCACTTGAAAAAACAAACAGATCGACTTCATATATTTCTCTTAGATTTACAACATTAAGCTGTCAGGTTGTAATAAACTTCCCTGACTTTTCGGGCTGACTGCTCCCAGTTCATCGCACGTACCTCTTTTTTCCCTGACTCTTTCAGAAATTCCGACAAAGCCGGATAATTCAGCAATCCGTAGATAGAATCAGCCATAGCGTAGGTATCCCAAAAATCCACTTTTATGGCGTGGTTCAGAATCTCGGAAACTCCCGACTGGTTTGAAATAATAACCGGCACATCGGCAAGCATTGCCTCAAGGGGAACAATTCCGAAAGGTTCTGAAACCGAAGGCATCACAAAAACGTCTGTCAGCTGAAACATTCTGTCCACATCGGTGCCTTTCAGAAATCCGGTGAAGTAAAACTTATCGGCCATTCCCAACTGGGCAACCCGGGTTATCATCTCATTCATTTTATCGCCACTGCCAGCCATGACAAAGCGCACATTATCCATCTTTTTCAAAACCAGATAGGCAGCCTCAATAAAATATTCAGGCCCTTTTTGGATGGTGATTCTGCCTAAAAAGGTGACCAGTTTCTCGTTTATGCCTTTTTTGATTTCTGCTTTTTTTTCGCCAGAATCGTGATTAACAGCATTATAAACTGTTGTGATTTTCTCCGGTGCGATTCCGTATTTTTCAATAATTATTTGCCGGGTAAAGTTGCTTACGGCAATAATTTTATCGGCTTCCTCCATTCCGTGCCGCTCAATGGCATAAATTCTGGGATTTACATTTTCGCCGCTCCGGTCAAATTCGGTGGCGTGAACATGGACTATAAGTGGTTTCCCTTTTATCCTTTTAGCAGCAATTCCAGCCGGGAAAGTCAGCCAGTCATGAGCATGTATCACGTCAAAATCATTTTGAGCTGCAATAAGCTCTGCTATCAGGGCATAATTTCTTATCTCATCCATCAGTCCCGATCCGTAAGAGCCGCTGAAATTAACATAAAACCCTTCGGTGGTCTTAAGAAAACGCGGCTCAGAGGAGAAATTCTGCTTTTTAAGCTCCCAGAACTCTTCTTCACTCATATAAGGAACAATTTCAGACTGAACCTCAATATAATCCATTTTTGCCTGTTCTTCCCTGAAAATAAACTCTTTCTGCGAAACAGGCACTCTGTTTGCTCCAATGAGCTGAACTACAGATTGATCTTCGTCTCCAAAAGCTTTCGGCACCACAAAAAGAACCCGAACATCATCCAAGCCTGCAAGTCCATTGGTAAGCCCGTAACAGGCTGTTCCCAAACCTCCGGAAATATGTGGTGGAAATTCCCACCCGAACATCAACACTTTCATAATCAGAATTTTAAATTGTGTACTAAATGCAATGTATAAATAATGCCTGCCACATTGCATGCCTGCGAAATTGCGCCTTTAGCTTTGTGTGGCGGATCGCCCTCATACATTTCCGAGAGTGTTCCCACGCTATGCTCTGTTATGGTTTCTTCAAATCCTTCGATCAGCTGTTTTATATACGGCAGTCCGCTTCTGCCATGAATATCCAGATAGGCTTCAGCAAAAAACTGTAAGAGCCAGGGAAATACTGCACCCATGTGTATCGCTGCTTCACGCTGGTCCTGTGAACCAGCCACAACCCCTTCATACCTTAAATGGTTGGGTGAAAGGGTACGAAGTCCGCGTTTTGTTACCAGCTTTTGTTCAGCACGAGCCAGAATATGCATTTTCTGCTGCGGGGATAGAGGTGAATTTTCAAGTGCGGCAGCAATTACCATATTGGGTCTCACCGACCAGTCGGCAACCTCCTCTTTTACCACATCTGCGAGATGTTCGCGCAAATCGCTCCAAAATGTTTTCAAAAATGCCGCCTGAATTTTTCCGGGCATTTTCTCCCATCGCTTTACAAACCGCGTATCGTTGGTTAATTTCGCCATTTTCAGAGCAAAAACAATGGCATTATACCAGAGTGCATTTACCTCAACAGCCAGCCCGGCACGCTGAACCACCGGTTTCCCTTGGCTGTAGGAATCCATCCATGTCAGCGCTCTATTTTCCTTTTCTGCATAAATGAGACTGTCAGCTGTCAGATGGATAAACTCCGGTTTGGACTTCCGGTATGCTTCAAGAATCTCCTTCACAGCAACGCTGTAGTTCAGCCACACGCCTCTGGGTGAGCGCTGGGTTTTTGCATATTGCTGAACTGCCCAGATAAACCACAGGGAAGAATCGGCAGAGGTGTAAGACGGCTCTTTACTATGAATATTATCCGGGAAGAGTCCGTTTTTCAAATATTTTCTGTAGGTGCTCAGCACCTCCGGGAAAAGCTGCTTTTTGCCGGTTCCGGCAACCAGCCCGGGCAGGGATATGAATGTCTGCCGGGTTATACCATCATACCAGGGAAATCCCGCAATAATGCCGGTTTCTGTGCCCTTCTTGAAAATAAACTGATCGGCTGCACTTTTCAATGTGTTGAGAAAAGTGTAACGCTGCACTCTCTTGTTCATCTCCTTGGTAAACCGCTGTTTCAGTGCAACAGGAGCCGCAAGTCCGGTTCCGGCTGAAAAAATGATGATTTCACCCGGCTTCATAGTCAGCTCAAAATAACCGGGAACAAATAAATCTTCAAGATATTCGTATCCGCGGTTCAGCTCTTGCAGGTACTCAATATTATAATACCAGTCCGGAACAGGAATAAATTCATTCTTTTTGCTGAATTGCATGTATAAATCGGGATATCCTTCATATAACCTGACACTGATTCCGTTTTTTAACGGAGTGAACTTTCGGTTCACAAAAAGGTTAGCCTTGCTCAGGCTGTGAAAATTCCGAAATGCCAAAAACGGCTGAAAGCGCAAAGTAACCGGTTCGGGAGACTCTTCCAGAGTATAACGGATCAATATCTCTTCTTTATGCTCATCCAGCACCCTTTCCATAACCAGAACAGTGTTGCCTATGCGATAGGTTATTTTGGGAATTTGCGCAAATTCAATGTCCTGAATATATTTATGCCCCTTTGGGTCATAAACGCCTCCCTTGTATCTGTGAATTCCCAGCCTGAATTCCTCTTCTCCCTGAACGACAGAAACATCAAGTGATGAAAGAAGCACATGCTTTTCGCCTCCGAAATTACTAATCGGACAAACCAGCAGCCCATGGTATTTTCGCGTATTGCAGCCGTTAATGGTAGTACTAATATATGATCCGCCACGATTCGATCTTAAAGTTTCGCGATTGAGTGAATACTCAAGATTTATCAACTGTTCCTTATCAAATTTCAGGTAACTCATAATCAGGATTCCAATTCTTTTAATCTATTTTCTATATCAGCAATTTGCTTTGAGAAGAAGCCCTTTTCAAATTCGAGATTAATATACAAAAATTCAGCTTCAAGTGAGCAGGTTTTTTGTAAGCTTTTTTGAAGAAAGCGCAGATGTTCTTTTGTAACCCTGTTGAAAGGTTTATGTTCAATTGCTGATATGATTTTTTTTACCTCCGCTGAAATTTTCAGACTCTCTTCTTCAATCAGGGAGTTCTGAAACTTCTCCCAGATATGGTTCACGGCAGAAGAGGAAAGATGGGTCATATCTTCGTCATAAAACCTGTAATCCCTCAGCTCGTCCATTACAATTTCGTAAGCCGGAAAATAGCTACAATGCTCTTCTCCCAAATCCTCAACAAGCTGATCAACAGCCAGCAACAAGACAGACTTGCTTCGCTGATTCTCAACGGCGCCATCTCTCAGGTGCCGGATAGGGCTAACTGTAAAAACAACTTCCAGACCGGGATTAAAATTTCGCAGTTCAGATAGCAAATCAGTGAATTCTTCGACGATTTTACCGGTTTTCAGCCGATAACGACTAAATTCCTTTTCGGGAATTTTATGGCAGTTGGATACGATTTGTCCGGTAGGTTTATATTCATACACCCATGCTGTTCCAAATGTTACAAACAGGAAATCTGCATTTTTAAGAAATTCCTGTGATGCACAGAGCCGTTCATTTATGGTTTCCAGCGATTGGTCAGCGTTTACAGAAGAAAAACGGCTGTGATGATAGAAACTATGCCACAACCCGTTATGTTTTATCAAATCAGATTTGCTAAATTTCTTGTTCCGCATCAAAAAACGGATTCCGCTGGCAACCGAAACCGGATTATACAAATTTCCAAACGGATTAATATCCACCGGGTACTTGAGTGCAGACATTTTCCCGCCAATATTTTCAGTAAAACATGAGCCAATAAACATACTGGGGCTCCGGTATCCTGTCTTCCGTCTGAAGTCAGGAATTCTTACTTCTGTCCGGAACTTTGCGCTCATTTTTACCTGACTTTAGGGAAATCAACTCTTTTCAGAACAACTGCCGTTCGTGCAGGAAGGTAAAGTTTCAGGTAGTGCTGACTGTTTAACCCGCCACTGGGGAGTGTGTAGTACGGAATATCTTCCTGAATGCGGTCATAGCCTCCAAATTTCCCGGAATCGGTATTCAGTTCAATGGTATATTTTCCGGGGCCTAACGGAATTCCATAATCGGTAAACGATTGGGTTGGGTGAAAATTGAAAACAAACAAAAACAGACCCCGGTGGTATGCCAGCACTTTATCCGGAATATTCTCTGACACAAAATCCACCGATGGTACGGTAAGCAATTTATGATCGTTAATAAAACGAATCATCTCTTTATCAAAATCATAGAGCCAGTGGTATTTTAGCTCGGGGTCATCGGCAATGCTCCAGAGTCTCCGGCAATGTTTGTAGGACCAGTTGTTTCCCTCTCTCGGAAAATCAATCCATTCGGGATGCCCAAACTCATTTCCCATAAAATTCAGATAGGCGCCTCCGGCGGTAGTAGCAGTAATCAGCCGGATCATTTTATGCAGTGCAATACCTCTGTCAACGATCAAATTTGGCTGATCTTTTCGCATGTTGAAATACATCTCTTTATCGATAAGCCTGAAAATGATGGTCTTGTCCCCCACCAGCGCCTGGTCGTGCGATTCGGCATAGCTCACCACCTTTTCGTCCAATCTTTTGGAAGTGAGATTATAAAAGATGTCGCCTACCTGCCACTCTTCATCTCTTTTTTCCTTAATGAGTTTTATCCAGTAGTCGGGAACGCCCATTGCCATGCGGTAGTCAAAACCCATTCCGCCGTGTGATATTGGAACAGCAAGTCCCGGCATTCCGCTCATATCTTCGGCAATTGAAACAGAATGCGGCTTCACCTGCTTCATCAGTTTGTTTGCAAGCGTAAAATATGTTGTTGCATCTGTGTCCACATTGGCATCAAAATAGTCATCGTAGCTGGTAAAGGCTTTTCCCAAACCGTGGTCGAAATAGAGCATACTGGTTACTCCGTCGAACCGGAAGCCGTCGAAGCGAAATTCTTCAAGCCAGAATCTGACATTTGAAAGCAAAAAATGAAGTACTTCATTTTTGCCATAATTAAAACAATAGGAATCCCATGCCGGATGTTCGCCTTTTCCGCCTTCGTGAAAAAACTGATAGCGGGTACCATCATATTTACCAAGCCCTTCCACCTCATTTTTCACTGCATGTGAATGAACAATATCCATAATCACCGCCATTCCCATGCCATGCGCTTCGTCAACCAGCTGCTTCAGCTCATCAGGTGTTCCAAACCTTGAAGAGGGTGCAAAAAATCCAGAAACGTGGTATCCGAAACTTCCGTAGTAAGGATGCTCCGGAATAGCCATCAGCTGCAAGGTATTGTATCCGTTNNTCCTCTTCGCCCGACATGCCGATATGCGCCTCATAGATGAGAGGCGACTCTATGGTTCCTGCAAAATTGTTGTTTTCCCATTGATAGGGAATTGGCGGATTCCAAACCTGCGCATTGAAAATGTGGGTTTCAGGATCCTGTGTTACGTAATTTGCCCATGCCGGAACCCGTTTGCCATAATCTATCGCCCAGTGCATGGAAAGAGCATATAGATCACCATGTTTCAAATCGTTTTCGGCAAGCTGCAATTCCCAGATTCCATTTTCAAGAGAATGAAATGCGTAGTTTTTATGTTCTTCCCAATTGTTGAAGGTTCCTATCAGATAAATAGAAGTGGCATTGGGTGCCCATTCGCGTATAACCCAGCCATTTTCTGTTTTATGCAGCCCAAAATAGAGATACCCNNAGTAAAGCGTCAGGGATTTTAAAAAACAGTTGAAAAGCACAGAAATATTTCCGGGTTAGATTCCCAGTTTTTCTTTAACCAGCTGCGGTATTTTTCCGGGCTCGTTTGCAACCGGCACTCCCGCTTCACTAAATGCTTTTATTTTTTCTTCTGCCGTGCCCGATCCGCTGGAAATAATTGCTCCGGCGTGCCCCATGCGTTTTCCGGGAGGAGCTGACTGCCCGGCAATGAATGCAACCACCGGCTTGGTCATGTTTTCCTTGATATATGCGGCAGCCTGCTCTTCGGCATCTCCTCCAATCTCACCGATGAGCACAACAGCATCGGTTTCCGGGTCGTTTTCATACATTTCCAGCAGGTCTATAAAATATAATCCGGAAACAGGATCGCCGCCTATTCCCACACAGGTTGACTGCCCAAGCCCGCTTTCCGTGAGCAGGTTAACCACTTCATAGGTGAGCGTTCCCGAGCGTGAAATCAATCCTATATTTCCCTTTTTGAAAATCATTCCGGGAAGAATACCTATCAGGCACTCGTCCGGTGTTATCAGTCCGGGACAATTGGCGCCAATCATATTGGTGCCGTTTTGTTTCAGCACATGCGATACTTTCATCATGTCCTGAACCGGTATGCCCTCGGTGATACAAACGACCAGTTTCACGCCGGCATAGCTGGCTTCAATGATTGCATCGGCGGCAAAGGGAGCCGGAACAAAAATAACGGATGCATCGGCGCCAGTGGCATTCACTGCATCTTCAACAGTATCAAAAACATGTATGCCGCCCACGTCGCTTCCCCCTTTCCCTGGAGAAACTCCACCTACGATGTTTGTACCATAGTCTTTCATTTTTGCTGTATGGAAAGCTCCGTCACGTCCTGTAATTCCCTGTACAAGAACTTTTGTCTCTTCATTTATCAGAATACTCATTGCTTTTGGTTTTTTTTCTTTTTACTTAACTCAATGGCTTTTTGAGCAGCTTCGCTCATGGTTGAAACAGTGGGTAGTCCATATTCCCGAATGATTTCCAGTCCTTCGCGGGCATTGGTTCCCGACAGGCGAATGACCACGGGAACTTTCGTTTTAATCTCTTCCAGTGCAGTTACAAGTCCGCGCGCCACGTCATCACACCGGGTGATTCCGCCAAAAATATTAATCATCACAGCTTCCACATTGCTGTCACTCAGCAGAATATTCATTGCCTCAATCACTTTCTGGGGACTGGATGAACCGCCAATATCAAGAAAGTTTGCCGGCTCACCGCCATAGAGCTTTATCATATCCATTGTTGCCATGGCAAGTCCCGCTCCATTAACCATACAACCGATATTGCCATCCAGTTTAATGTAGGAAAGCCCTTTTTCCTGAGCATCAATTTCTTTCATCTCATCTTCGGTTGCTTCACGCATTTTAAGAATTTCAGGCTGACGAAAAAGGGCATTTTCGTCAAAATTCATTTTCCCGTCAATTGCCACCACCTGCTTTTCAGGAGTAACCACCAGCGGGTTTATTTCTGCCAGTGAAGAATCGGTTTCCACATAGAGACGGTACAGCTTCATTAGGATAGCTGCTACCTGACGCATTTCGCCCGGACTGCTGACCAGATTAAGCGCAACCTGCCGCGCCTGCCAGTCCATCAT
>MTKW01001630.1_pt1 | contig 38516 bp, 54 predicted proteins | sample 1042761 | NCBI WGS metagenome assembly MTKW01 (sample SAMN06205366, study PRJNA360243) | anaerobic digester metagenome | biome: Wastewater treatment plant; feature: Anaerobic digester sludge; material: sludge; isolation source: anaerobic digester fed with sludge from wastewater treatment plant ...
TGGGTGGTATGCGCGGTCTCATGTCCGACCCTTCCGGGCGAACCATCGAGCTGCCTATTAAGGCAAGTTTCCACGAAGGCTTGACCGTTCTGGAGTACTTTACCTCCACCCACGGTGCCCGCAAAGGCGCAGCCGATACGGCTATTCGTACCGCCGACTCGGGTTATCTCACCCGTCGCCTAGTGGACGTGGCCCAGGATGTTATCGTACGGGAAGAAGATTGCGGCACTACCGCCGGCATCTATGTGGGTGATATCGGCGAAGACCGATACATCATTGAGCCCCTGGCTGAGCGAATCGCCGGACGGGTAGCAGCGGAAGATATAGTTATGAGCGGTTATCGCGACCCAGTCAGCGGTGAAATACAGGAAGACGAAATACAGCTGATAGCAAAAGACCAGATGTTCAGCGACGATTTAGCCGAGCGAGTGGCCAACTTTGGCGTTATTGTGGCCCCGGAAGAAGGCGTGCTTACCATTGATGAAGATCGCCTACTGATCAAGGGAGTTAGCGGTAAAGAATATGTGTTCTATAAAGCGCTGCCGGACCAAGAGGTTCTAGTAGCTGATGGAGCTTCTGTCGCCCAAGGCCAGCCGTTGACCCGTGGCCTGATTAGGCAGGTGAAGATCCGCTCGGTCTTGACCTGCAAATCGCGACATGGCGTCTGCGTGAAATGCTACGGCCGCAACTTGGCCACCGGTAGTATGGTTGAAGTGGGTGAGGCCATCGGCATCATTGCCGCTCAATCCATTGGTGAGCCGGGTACCCAGTTGACCATGCGTACCTTCCATACTGGTGGTGTGGCTGGTGGCGACGATATCACCCAGGGTCTACCAAGGGTGGAAGAGTTGTTTGAGGCTCGCAAACCGAAGGGGCAGGCAGTAATTAGTGAAGTAGCCGGTGTGGTCACCGTAGAGGATAGCAAGGGTGTACGTACGGTTCACGTGCAAACCGACGATGGCGAAACTAAGAGCTACTCCATCCCCTATGGTGCGCGCCTGCGCGTTAAGGATGGTCAGGTGATTGAAGCTGGCGATGAACTAACGCAAGGACCGGTGAACCCCCATGAGCTGCTGGCGGTACGTGGTATTCGCGGCGTTCAGACCTACCTCTTGCAGGAGGTACAGAAGGTCTATCGTATGCAAGGGGTTGAGATTAACGACAAACACATCGAAGTTATCGTGCGTCAAATGTTGCGTAAAGTGCGGGTTGACGAGATGGGCGACACCGATTTATTGGCCGGCAGCCTAGTAGATGTGTTTGAGTTCGAAGAGGAAAATGCTCACGCAATGGAGGAAGGCGGCGAGCCGGCGGTAGCCCGCCCAGTATTGCTGGGAATTACTAAGGCATCCTTGGCCACCGACTCCTTCTTGTCGGCAGCTTCCTTCCANNGGACTTAAAGAAAATGTCATCATCGGTAAGCTTATCCCGGCAGGAACGGGTATGGGTGACTATCAGCATGTGGTTTTATCGGTGGCCAACCAGCAAGAAGATTTGGTTGACAGCGATGCCACAGCAAACTATAATGATTAAGTGTGCCTGAGTTTACCTAATATGGAGGGAGCCAATTTGTCGGCAGCTTTAACCCGTTTAAAGTCCGCCCATGACAAGGTGGTTGGCCTTAAACAAACAATGAAGGCAGTGCAGCGCGGTCAGGCAGAAATCGTCTTCTTAGCAGAGGACGCAGAGCCGCATGTGCTTCGTGACTTACAGAAACTATGCGAAGAGCTGGCAGTACCTATTGAGTGGGTAGCTAGTATGCATGAGTTGGGAACAGCAGCTGGCATTCAGGTTAGTTCTGCAGCCGCCGCATTACTACGTGTGTAAGATGAGCTGCCCCTGCTTTCAGCGGGGGCAGCCAATTACCTACTAGCAGCGCGTTAGCGCTGCGGGTAATAAAGNNTGCGGGTAATAAAGCGATAATCGCAGAGCGATTATCAGTTTGCACCTACTAACAACGCCTTAGCGTTGCGGGTGATGAAGTGATGATTGCAAAGCAATTATCATTTTATGCTTTGTCTAATTCAGGAGGAAGGAGGTGCTTGCATGCCAACGATCAATCAGTTAATCCGTGGGGGCCGCAAAAAAGTACAATATAAGTCTAAGGCTCCTTCCTTGCAGAACTGTCCACAAAAAAGAGGAGTTTGTGTAAGGGTTACTACTTTGAGCCCTAAGAAGCCTAACTCCGCTATTCGTAAGATTGCTAGGGTGCGCTTGGTTAATGGTGAAGAAGTTACAGCCTATATCCCAGGCGAAGGTCATAACCTGCAAGAGCACTCCGTTGTTCTAGTACGGGGTGGTCGTGTGCGCGATTTACCTGGTGTTCGCTACCATGTGATAAGAGGCGCTCTCGATGCGGGTGGTGTTCAAAACCGTCAGCAAGGTCGCTCTAAATATGGTACTAAGCGAGCCAAAGCTAAGAAATAAACTTATGGCAATCTAACTCTTATAGATAGGAGGGAAAAGGATGCCCAGAAAAGGTCCAGTGCCGAAAAGAGACGTCTTACCAGACCCGATTTATGGCAGCAAGTTGGTGACTCGCTTCATTAACAAGCTGATGAAGGATGGTAAGCGTGGTACTGCCGAGCGCATTTTCTATGGAGCTATGGATTTGGTTCAAGAGCGCACCGGTAAGGATCCTAAGGAAGTATTTGAGACAGCGCTCAAGAATGTTGCTCCTTTGCTAGAAGTTAAGGCCCGCCGTGTGGGTGGTGCTACTTATCAAGTGCCTATGGAAGTTTCCCCGGAGCGTCAGCAGATGCTAGCGATCCGTTGGGTTGTGCAGTATGCTCGTACCCGTGGTGAAAAGACGATGATCGAGCGCTTAGCTGCCGAGTTGACCGACGCAGCTCAGGGAGTAGGTAACTCCATTAAGAAGCGCGAGGATACCCACAAGATGGCCGAGGCTAACAAGGCCTTCGCCCATTACCGCTGGTAATAACACATCTGGCAAGCAACGTGAGAGAGGAGGGGTATGATGCCGATTAACTTTGCACTAGACAAGATAAGAAATATTGGAATAATGGCCCATATTGATGCGGGAAAAACGACCACCACCGAGCGCATTTTATTCTACACGGGCAAGGTGCATAAGGTTGGTGAGACGCACGATGGGGCCGCTACGATGGACTGGATGATACAGGAGCAGGAGCGGGGCATTACCATCACCTCAGCAGCTACGACTTGCCAGTGGCGTGATTGTCAAATCAACATTATTGATACGCCCGGGCACGTGGACTTCACTGTAGAAGTGGAACGTTCTCTGCGAGTACTGGACGGTGCTGTGGCGGTCTTCTGCGCCAAGGGTGGGGTTGAGCCCCAGTCAGAAACCGTATGGCGTCAAGCCAATAAGTACGGAGTGCCACGGGTTGCTTATATCAACAAAATGGACACTCTAGGCGCCAACTTTATGCGTGTTGTAGAAATGATGCGCGAGCGCCTGGGGGCCAATGCTTTGCCGGTGCAATTGCCTATAGGCCAAGAGGAGTCATTCCAAGGCATTGTCGACTTGGTTACAATGCAAGCTATTTATTATTTAGATGATGAAGGCACTCAAAGCGAGGCAAGGCCTATCCCCGAGGAGATGCAGGCAGAGGCGCGACGCCTCCGTGTGGAGCTAATTGAAGCTCTAGCCATGGTGGATGAAGACCTGATGATGCGCTACCTCGAAGGGGATGAAATCACAGCGGAAGAAGTCCGTAAAGTGTTGCGCAAGGCCGTACTGTCTCTGGCAGTTGTACCGGTTTACTGCGGTTCATCTTACCGTAATAAGGGTGTGCAGCCTCTGCTTGATGCCATCGTCGAGTATCTGCCTTCGCCGCTAGATGTGCCGGCGATCGTAGGTTCCGATGGTGATGGTCAATCAATCTCGCGGGCTCCCAGGAACGAAGATCCCTTTTCCGCCCTGGTGTTCAAGATTGTGGCCGATCCCTATGTGGGCAAACTCGCCTATTTGCGTGTTTACTCGGGAGTGCTTCAATCGGGGAGTTACGTTCTAAACTCCACCAAGGGGCGCCGGGAACGTATTGGCCGCATTTTGCGCATGCATGCTAACCATCGGGAAGATGTTAGTGAAATTTCAACCGGCGATATTGCCGCCGTTGTTGGGCTGAAGGAAACGGTGACGGGGGAAACTTTGTGCGCAGAAGATGCGCCCATTATCTTAGAGAGTATGCAATTCCCCGATCCGGTTATCTCTCAAGCCATTGAGCCCAAGACCAAGGCCGACCAGGATAAGTTGACTGTTGCCCTAGCCCGTTTGGCCGAGGAGGATCCCACCTTCCAGACCTATACGGACCAGGAGACGGGTCAGATCATTATTCAGGGCATGGGCGAATTGCATCTAGAAGTTATTGCTGATCGATTGCTCAGGGAGTTTAGGGTCGGTGCTAACCTTGGAAAGCCCCAGGTTGCCTATCGAGAAACAATTAAGCAGGCCGTTAAAGCTGAGGGTAAATTTGTTCGACAGAGTGGCGGTCGGGGCCAATATGGACATGTTTGGATCGAATTCGAGCCCTTACCCCAGGGGAGCGGCTTCGAGTTTGTTAACAAGATTGTTGGCGGCGTGGTTCCCCGTGAGTATATTGCGCCGGTGGAAGCAGGGATTCGCGAAGCGATGCAAAGCGGTGTTCTGGCTGGCTTCCCCACGGTAGATATACGGGCTACGCTTTTCGACGGAAGTTATCATGATGTGGACTCTTCGGAAATGGCTTTCCGCATTGCCGCATCCATGGCTTTCAAGAATGGGATGGCTAAGGCTAATCCAGTTCTTCTAGAGCCGGTGATGAAGATTGAGATTGTGGTGCCCGAAGAATATCTGGGCGATGTTATCGGCGATCTCAATTCCCGGCGAGGTCGTGTCGAGGGTATGGAGGCCCACGCTGGTGCGCAAACCATTCGTGGCTTTGTACCTCTCGCCGAAATGTTTGGTTACACCACGTCCCTGCGTTCATTGACCCAAGGCCGTGGAACCAGCAGCATGGAGTTCCATGCGTACGAAGAAATGCCTAAGAGTTTAGCTGAGGAAATCATCAAGCTTGGACGTTAAGTTTTATTATTAGAGGAGGTCAAGGAAATGGCTAAGCAAAAATTTGAACGCACTAAACCCCACGTAAACGTGGGTACCATCGGTCATATCGACCATGGCAAGACGACACTAACTGCCGCATTAACCACTATCATCTCTACTACCGGCGGCGCCCAGAAGATGGCCTATGATCAAATCGACAAGGCCCCCGAAGAGCGGGCTCGCGGAATCACCATCAGCACTTCGCACGTCGAATATGAGTCGGATAATCGTCACTATGCCCACGTGGACTGCCCTGGTCACGCCGACTACATCAAGAACATGATCACCGGTGCAGCCCAGATGGACGGTGCTATCCTAGTCGTATCGGCAGCTGACGGCCCGATGCCTCAGACCCGTGAGCACATCCTGCTAGCCCGTCAGGTTAACGTACCTCATATCGTCGTATTCCTGAACAAGGCTGACATGGTTGACGACGCCGAGTTGCTCGAGCTAGTTGAAATGGAAGTGCGCGAGCTACTCAGCGAGTACGAATATCCGGGCGACGACACCCCGATCGTAGCTGGCTCTGCCCTCAAGGCTCTAGAGTGCGGCTGCGGTACCCGTGAGTGCCAGTGGTGCGGTAAGATCTGGGAGCTAATGGATGCAGTCGATGCCTACATCCCGACCCCAGAGCGCGAAACTGACAAGCCTTTCTTGATGCCAGTAGAAGACGTGTTCACCATCACCGGTCGTGGTACAGTGGCTACCGGCCGTATCGAGCGTGGTACCATCACTCCTGGCACCGAGGTAGAGATTGTTGGTCTGTCCGATGAGCCTCGCAAGACCGTTGTAACCGGCGTAGAAATGTTCCGCAAGCTGCTGGATCAGGCCGAAGCTGGCGACAACGTAGGTCTGCTCCTACGCGGTGTAGATCGTGACTCCATCGAGCGCGGTCAAGTATTGGCCAAACCCGGTTCCATCAAGCCGCACACCAAGTTCAAAGCAGAAGTTTACGTCTTGCGTAAAGAAGAGGGTGGCCGTCATACCGCATTCTTCAGCGGTTACCGTCCTCAGTTCTACTTCCGTACAACCGACGTAACTGGCGTAATCAACCTACCTGAAGGCGTAGAGATGGTTATGCCTGGCGATAACGTAGCGCTCGAGATCGAGCTCATCACACCTATCGCCATGGAGCGTGGTGTTCGCTTCGCTATTCGTGAAGGCGGCCGCACCGTTGGTGCCGGTGTTGTTACCGAGGTTATCGAATAAACTCCTCCGGAGAGTTGGCTAGATATACTGCGGCCACTTCAGGGCCGCAGTATATCCTAGTGATAACAGAGGGCTAGGCTTCATGTTTTGAGTCTGGCTAGTCCATAGCATGGACAAGAGTGATGATGCAGGAGGTTGCTCATGGCGGCCATGTCGCCAAAGGGAATTCCTGCGGAGCAGGTCCGCTGTTCAAGCGGGCGCTGGGGAATAGGGTTCTGCTCCATTCCTGACTAGCAACGCCTTGGGCGTTGTGGGCAATAAATGGTTGCGCAGGACAGCTTGTCCCGATAGGGGTTAAAAGGAGGGAATCAAGTACATGGCACAGCAAAAGATCAGAATACGTCTGAAAGCTTTTGACCATAAGATTTTAGATCAATCTTCCGAGAAGATTGTAGAAACTGCTAAACGAACTGGTGCTGGTGTTTCTGGCCCAGTCCCGTTGCCTACCGAAAGGTCGCTGTTTACAATTTTGAGAGCTCCTCACGTGGAGAAAGACATCCGCGAGCAGTTCGAAATGCGAACCCACCGGCGTTTGATCGATATTTTGGAGCCCACCCCCAAGACTGTCGATGCTTTAATGCGCTTAGACTTACCGGCTGGCGTAGACATTGAGATCAAGCTCTAGGCCCATTAGGAAAAGAAGTAGGTAAATTTGTTGTGGAGGTGGCATACATGGATAAGGCAATTATTGGGAAGAAGCTGGGCATGACCCAGATGTTCACTGAAACAGGTGAATTGATCCCGGTAACGGCGATTCTTGCGGGGCCATGCCCAGTCATCCAGGTTAAAGTTTTGGAGCGAGACGGCTATGAGGCTGTGCAGGTTGGTTTTGAAGAGATTCCCGAGCGCAAGCTCAACAAGCCGGCCCGTGGCCATTTTGCCAAAGCTAACGCAGCACCGCATCGCACTCTGCGAGAGTTTCGTTTGAAAGATGCTGCCAAATACCAGGTTGGCGATAAAATCGCTGTAGATATTTTTAAGCCCGGCGAGATGGTGGACGTAACCGGCATTTCACGGGGTAAGGGTTTTGCCGGCGGAATCAAGCGCTGGGGCTTCCATCGGGGTCCGATGAGCCATGGCTCTAAGTACCATCGAGGCGTAGGTTCTCTACAAGCCCGCGATGCAGCCCGTGTTTTCAAAGGGCGTAAAATGCCTGGCCACTTGGGAGCCGTACGTCGTACAGTGCAGAACCTAGAAGTGGTTAAGGTTGATCCAGAACAGAATCTGTTACTAGTAAAAGGCTCTGTTCCGGGTGCTAAAGGTAGCATTGTTACAATCAAGAATTCCGTAAAGGCATAGTCTTAGCTACTTTTGCGGTTTGTTGTGAAAGGAGGAGTTATCAGTGCCTACAGTAGATGTGCACAACATGCATGGTGAAGCAGTCGGGCAGATCCAGTTAGCCGACTCGGTCTTCGGTATCGAGGCCAATGAACATGTCATGCACTTGGCAGTGGTCAGGCATTTGGCTGGGCTGCGTAGCGGTACCCATGATACTAAAACCCGGGCAGAAGTGCGTGGTGGCGGTAGAAAACCCTGGCGTCAAAAAGGGACCGGCCGCGCTCGTGCAGGTAGCCGCGTATCGCCTATATGGAGAGGCGGTGGAATTGTTTTTGGTCCCCATCCGCGTAGCTACAAGCTCGACATGCCGAAGAAGGTGCGTCGCCTTGCTTTAAGGTCAGCGCTCTCAACCAAAGTCCAGAACGGTCAGTTGGTAGTGCTCGATAAATTAACAGTGGATGCGCCCAAGACAAAAACAATCGTTTCCATGTTGCAGGCGTTAGGCGTAGAAAAGGCTCTAATCGTTACCGACGGTGTGGACCAGAATGTGGTTCTATCTGCTCGTAATATTCCAGGAGTCACCGTGGTAGACACCAGTTCTGCCAATGTTTACGAGGTGCTCAAGCATAAATCCCTCATCTTAACTAAAGATGCGGTTGCTAAATTTGAGGAGGTGCTGGCCTAATGCGTGATGCAAGGGATATTATCCTTCGCCCCGTAGTCAGTGAGCGCAGCACAGAGATGATGGAACAGCGCAAGTATACCTTCGTGGTTGCTGACGACGCTAACAAGATCGAGATCGCCAAGGCGGTCGAGACTATTTTTAAGGTTAAGGTAGAATCGGTCAACACTATGCGAGTGCAGGGCAAGCTGAAACGCAATCGTTACGGCTACAAGCGCACTCCATCTTGGAAAAAGGCTATCGTAACTTTAACAGAGGATAGCAAGACGATTCCGATCCTAGAGACTGTCTAGGCAAGGAGGGACGAGAAGATGGCTATTAAGAAATTTAGACCTACGTCTCCTGGACGCAGGTTCATGACGGTCTCAGCTTTTGAAGAAGTTACAAAGACCGAACCCGAGCGTAGTTTGCTGGCTCCGCTTAAGCGCAAAGGTGGTCGCAACTCCTTTGGTCGTATCACCGTGCGTCATAGGGGCGGCGGACATAAGCGTCATTATCGCATTATCGACTTTAAGCGTAATAAAGACGGTATCCCGGCCAAGGTAGTAGGAATCGAATACGATCCTAACCGTTCAGCCAATATCGCCCTACTCAACTATGCCGATGGTGAAAAGCGCTACATCTTGGCTCCCGTCGGTCTGAAACCGGGCGACACCGTCCTGTCTGGTGCAGGTGCTGACATTTTCCCTGGTAACGCCATGCCTATTAGCGCAATTCCAGTAGGTACCTTGATTCATAACATCGAGCTTAAGCCGGGGAAAGGCGGTCAATTGGTAAGATCTGCTGGTACTGCAGCTCAGTTGATGGCTAAAGAAGGGGCCTACGCCCATATCCGTATGCCTTCCAACGAGGTGCGCCTAATCCATGTCGATTGCCGCGCAACCATTGGCCAGGTAGGCAATATCGACCATGAGAATATCTCCATTGGTAAGGCTGGTAGATCCCGTTGGATGGGCAAACGCCCCAGCGTACGCGGTTCGGTTATGAACCCGGTAGACCATCCTCATGGTGGTGGCGAGGGCCGTGCTCCTATCGGACGCAAGACTCCCCTTACTCCTTGGGGCAAGCCAACCTTGGGTGCCCGTACTCGTCGGAAGAAACAGAGCGACAAGTATATCGTGCGGCGCCGCAAGCCGTAGAGCGGCGTAGAGTCGCAACGCTAGAAGCGTTGCCAGCGGGGACAGACCTCTATTGTCTATGTTTTCGCTAGTGCGAAAGCCACAGACTTGTATTGTCTATGTTTTCGTCGCGCGAAAGCCACAGACCTCTATTGTCTATGTTTTCGCCGCGCGAAAGCCACAGACTAGATAGTTGCTACGCAACAATCCCTTTATTAATCGCAACGCAGGCTGCGTTGCTTGAAAGGAGGCCACCTATTTTGTCCAGATCCCTAAAGAAGGGTCCTTATGTAGAGGAACGCTTGCTGAAGCGTATTGAGGCTATGAATGAGAAGAACGAGAAACGAGTCATCAAAACCTGGTCTCGTAGCTCGACAATCTTCCCCCAAATGGTGGGACATACAATTGCTGTCCATGATGGCCGGAAACATGTTCCGGTATACATCACTGAAGACATGGTAGGACACAAGCTAGGAGAGTTTGCTCCGACTCGGACTTACCGTGGTCATGCTGATAAAACTGAGCGCTCAACGGCTCTGAGGTAAGTGAGGAGGGAATAGACGCATGGAAGCTAAGGCGGTGGCAAAATATATCCGCATTGCACCTCGTAAGGCGCGGATTGTCATTGACCTCATTCGCGGCAAGAGCGTAGGCGAGGCAATTAACATTCTTCGCTATACCCCCAAGGCTGCTTCTTTGCCGATTGAGAAGGTGATCCGTTCGGCCGTGGCCAATGCGGAGCACAATTATGACATGAACGCCGATGAACTATATGTGGCAGAAGCTCGGGTAGACGCAGGACCGACACTAAAACGTTATCGTCCTCGTGCTCAGGGACGCATCTATCCAGTATTAAAACGCACCTGCCATATTACCGTTGTTGTTAAAGAACGATAGGAGGAGGGATCTAGCAAGTGGGTCAAAAGATTCACCCCAAGGGGTTGCGAGTAGGCATTATCCGGGATTGGGACTCTAAGTGGTATGCAGAAGAAAACTACGCGGATTTCCTCCTAGAGGATTACCAGATTCGCCAGTATCTCAAAGAGAAACTGTTCAATGCCGGCATTGATCATATCGTAATCGAACGGGCTGGCAATGTTATACGTACCTTTATCCATGCAGCCAAGCCCGGTATGGTAATTGGACGTGGCGGTTCTGGCGTAGAAGACCTGCGTCAAGCTCTAGAAGCTATGACCGGTAAGCAAGTGTTTGTTAATGTTATTGAAGTCCGTGTGCCTGAGCTCAGTGCTCAGTTGGTTGCTGAGAATATTGCAGCCCAGCTAGAAAGACGTACCCATCATCGTCGCGCCATGCGTCAGGCAATGATGCGCACCATGCGGGCCGGCGCCAAGGGTATCAGGATCAACGTGGCTGGACGACTAAACGGTGCAGAAATTGCCCGCTCCGAGTGGGCTCGTGAAGGGACTATCCCTCTGCACACTTTACGGGCTGATATCGATTATGCAATCGCAACTGCCCATACAACTTATGGCCAGATTGGTATAAAAGTCTGGATTTACAAAGGAGAAGTTCTGCCGCAACCGAAAGCAAAAGCGGCGGAAGGGGGCGAGTAATCAATGTTGATGCCAAAACGTGTTAAATACCGCAGGCCGCATCGACCCTCGCTAAAGGGTAAGTCGAAAAGAGGCAACGAGATTGCCTTTGGTGAATATGGTCTGCAGGCACTAGAAGCGGCATGGGTTACCAGCCGTCAGATCGAAGCTGCTCGTATTGCGATGACGCGTTTTGCCCGTCGTGGTGGTAAGGTGTGGATTAAGATCTTCCCAGATCGTCCTATTACCCAAAAACCTGCTGAAACGCGTATGGGTAGCGGTAAAGGTTCACCGGAATACTGGGTAGCAGCCGTTAAGCCGGGTCGAGTTCTATTTGAAATGGCCGGCATCGATGAAGAAGTGGCCCGCGAGGCTATGCGCTTGGCAGCTCATAAGCTACCGGTTAAGACTAAGTTTATAACACGCGAAAGTACGGGTGGTGAGCATAATGAAGGTTAAAGAAATCCGGGAAATGTCTGAAGCTGAACTCGAGCAGAGGCTTGCTGCACTAAAGGATGAATTATTCAACCTTCGTTTCCGTTCGGTTACCGGTCAGCTGGATAACCCAATGCGCATCCGGGAAGTACGCAAAGCTATCGCCCGCATTAAGACTGTTTTGCGGGAGCGCGAACTCCATATTAGCTAAGGGGAAGGAGGCGTATGATGTTGCAGCGCAACTTACGCAAGGTTCGTCAAGGTGTTGTGGTTAGCGACGCCATGGATAAGACGGTCGTGGTAGCTGTAGAAACACTAACCCAGCATCCCTTATATGGCCGTACAGTCAAGAAGACGACCAAGTTTAAAGCCCATTGTGAAGATAACCAGAGCCGCGTAGGTGACGTGGTAAAGATTATGGAAACCCGTCCCCTGAGCAAAACTAAACGTTGGCGTGTGGTTGAGATAGTTAAGAAAGCTGAGTAGCTCAATTCGTCACTAGAAGGGAGGCCCAGAGCATGATCCAAAAGGAGAGCCGTTTGCGTGTGGCTGATAACTCGGGGGCAAAAGAAATTTTGTGCATCAACGTGGTTGGCGGTCATAAGCATCGTTATGCCAACGTGGGGGATGTTATTACTGCTAGCGTTAAGGTAGCCACACCCGGCGGAGTTGTTAAAAAAGGAGACGTAATCCGGGCTGTTGTTGTTCGTTCTGCATTCGGGGTTCATCGTCCCGATGGTACTCATATAAAGTTTGACGACAATGCAGCCGTAATCATTGACAACCAGGGCAATCCTCGCGGAACCCGCATCTTTGGCCCAGTCGCCCGTGAGCTACGAGAGAAGAACTTCATGAAGATAGTATCTCTAGCTCCCGAAGTACTGTAAGGCCCAGTCAGGGAGGAGGGTTAAGTAATGAGTCAGCATAAGCTGCACGTTCGTAAAGGTGACACCGTCGTCGTTTTGTCCGGTAAGGATAAGGGCAAGAAAGGTAAAGTGCTAAGAGCTCTTCCCAAAGAGGGAAAAGTGTTGGTGGAAGACGTAAACGTCGTTACCAAGCACAAAAGACCGAGCCCAACTATGCAGCAAGGCGGGCTGCTTAAACAGGAAGCCCCCATTTTTGCTGCCAAAGTGATGTTGGTTTGTCCGGCTTGCAAACAGCCTACCCGTGTTGGCCACCAGATCCTCGATAATGGCAGCAAGGTTCGCGTTTGCAAGAAGTGCAATGAAAATATGGATAAGTAGTTAGGAAGGGAGGGTTAGGCTGTGCCGCGGTTAAAAGACAAGTACCAGAGTGAAGTCATACCTGCAATGATGCAGAAGTTCAGTTATAAGAACGTTATGCAGACACCACGTTTGGAGAAGATCGTTCTCAACATGGGCGTAGGCAGGGCAACTCAAAATGCAAAGTTACTTGATGCAGCAGCCAGCGATTTAGCGATTATTGCCGGACAGAAACCGGTAATCACCCGTGCCCGTAAATCAGTCTCAAACTTTAAGGTGCGCGAAGGAATGGCTATCGGTGCCAAGGTTACTTTGCGTGGAGACCGTATGTATGAGTTCCTCGATAAACTGATGAATATCAACCTGCCACGTGTCCGCGACTTCCGCGGAGTCTCACCCAAGTCTTTTGATGGTAGGGGCAACTACACGTTGAGTGTTAAGGAACAGTTGGTTTTCCCTGAGATTGAGTATGATAAGATCGAGCAAATCCAGGGCATGGATATCACAATTGTGACTACTGCTCGCACTGACGAAGAAGCCAAGGCGTTATTAGAGTTCCTCGGTATGCCATTCCGCCAGTAAAACAAGGGAGGGACAATTGTGGCTAAAAAGTCGATGATTTTGAAGCAACAGCGGGAACCCAAGTTTTCTGTGCGGCGTTACAACCGTTGCAGAATTTGTGGTCGTCCCCATGCTTATATGCGTAAATTTGGCATTTGCCGAATTTGCTTCCGCGAACTAGCTCACCAAGGCCAGATTCCGGGAGTCAAAAAGGCCAGCTGGTAATGCCCCAGCGCACGGGAAGGAGGTCGTTATGGTAAATGGTGATGACTGATCCTATTGCTGATCTGCTAACGCGGATTCGCAACGCAAACATTGCTTATCATGAAACCGTTGATGTGCCTGCCTCAAAGATGAAGCTAAGCCTGGTGGAGATCCTCAAGGCCGAAGGGTACATCCGCGATTACGTGTACATCGCCGATAATAAGCAGGGTGTTATTCGCCTGCATCTGAAATATGGTCCGAATAAAGAGCGGGTAGTTACCGGCTTAAAACGAATTAGTCGCCCCGGTCTACGAGTCTATGCTCGTAAGGACGAAATACCACGGGTCTTGGGCGGTCTCGGAATAGCAATTCTTTCGACATCTCGTGGTTTGATGACTGACAAACAGGCTCGCCAAGCAGGAATCGGTGGCGAAGTCATCTGCTACGTCTGGTAGGCCTGTGAAGGAGGTGCACTGATGTCACGGATAGGTAGGAATCCAATTACCGTACCCAGCGGGGTAGAGGTGATTGTTGATGATAATAACAAGGTTACTGTGAAGGGCCCGAAGGGCACACTGGTGAGAGAATTCCACCCCGATATGCAAATTGTTCGGGAGGGCGATGTTCTACTGGTGCAGCGGCCTACCGATGGTAAGGCCCATCGCTCATTGCACGGCCTAACCCGCACGCTCTTAGCCAATATGGTGGAGGGTGTGACAAAGGGATTTGAGAAGAAGTTACGCGCCGTATCAGTAGGTTGGCGTGCCAGCCTCCAAGGCCGGAAACTGGTGTTGAACGTGGGTTATTCCCACCCGGTGGAAATCGATCCGCCGGAAGGCATCGAGTTTAAGGCCGAAACGGTCGCCCATCCGCCCTTCGGTATGGTGCCACTGATCACCGTGTCTGGCATCGATAAGGAGAAGGTTGGTCAGGTGGCCGCATCCATTCGTTCCATCCGGAAGCCCGAGCCTTATTTGGGCAAAGGGATTCAGTATGAAGGAGAAAACATCCGCCGGAAAGCTGGCAAGACTGCCAAGTAGTGCGGCCTAGGAAGGAGTGAATGAGGGTTGATTAAGAAGCAAGATAAGAATGCGGCCCGCAAGGTGCGGCATGCACGCGTGCGCCGGAAAGTGCATGGTACTCCAGAGCGGCCTAGGCTTAATGTTTATCGTAGTTCCAACCATATCTATGCTCAGGTCATCGATGACCTGTCGGGTACTACACTGCTTAGTGCTTCCACATTGAGCCCCGAGCTGGCTGACATTCGGTCGAACGGTGGCAACATCGAAGCCGCTAAACGAGTTGGTGAATTAGTTGCTAAGAAGGCGCTAGAGAAAGGCATCCGCCAGGTAGTTTTCGATCGCGGAGGCTACCTCTATCATGGAAGAGTTGCGGCCTTAGCCGATGCGGCACGTGCGGCTGGCCTGGAATTCTAACAGGCAAGAAGGAGGGAAACACTTTGGAGCGCATTGATGTGAACTCTCTTGATCTCACCGATCAAGTTATCAAGATAAATCGCGTCGCCAAGACTCGTAAAGGTGGCCGGGACATCAGCTTCAGCGCCTTAGTCGTAGTGGGTGACCACAACGGGCACGTGGGCGTTGGGTTAGGTAAGGCTAAAGAAGTGGTGGATGCGGTACGCAAAGGCAGAGAAGATGCCATTAAGAATATCGTTAAAGTGCCGATCGTCGGCACCACCATCCCCCACGAAATTGTCGGGCGCTTTGGAGCAGCTCGGGTCTTGCTCAAACCGGCATCCGAAGGTACTGGCGTTATCGCCGGTGGCGCAGTGCGACCGATTTTGGAACTAGCAGGTGTGCGAGATGTGTTAACGAAGTCGCTGGGCTCGCCCAATGCTATTAACACAGCTCGTGCAACAATCGAGGGTATATTGCAGTTGAAGCGGGCAGAAGAAGTAGCCCGGCTTCGCGGCAAGTCTGTGGAAGAGCTTTTAGGCTAAGGAGGGATGGACGTGACTAAGTTACACATCACCTTGGTGAAAAGCCCTATCGGTTATTCGGCTAAGCAACGCCAGACTGTAGAAGCTTTGGGTTTACGTAAATTACACCAGACCGTTGAGCATGAGGATACTCCAGCCATTCGTGGTATGGTCGAGAAGGTAAGCCATTTGCTTAAGGTCGTCGAAGGATAGGGAGTAAATCTAGCGAGGAGGTGCGAAAGTGAACTTATCTGAATTGAGGCCAGCACCGGGCTCTAAGAAGGATCGGAAGCGAGTTGGCCGTGGTACCGGCTCTCGTCATGGAAAAACTTCTACTCGTGGTTCTAATGGTCAGAACGCCCGTTCCGGCGGCGGAGTACGCCCTGGCTTTGAGGGTGGTCAGTTACCAATTCAGCGCCGCGTGCCCAAACGGGGCTTTAGTAATGCGCGCTATAAGACCGAATACGTGGTTGTGAATGTCAGTGATCTTGAACTTTTTGAGGCTGGCAGCGTGGTTAGCATCGCAGCTCTACGTGAGGCCGGATTGGTTAAGGCACTTAAAGATGGCGTGAAGATTTTAGGCAATGGAGAGTTGAGCAAGAGCCTGACAGTACAGGCTAACGCCTTCAGCAAGTCGGCAGAGGAGAAGATTACAGCCGCTGGCGGCAAGGCTGAGGTGGTTTAGAATGTTTGGAGCGGTCCGTAACGTCTGGAAAATCGCTGACCTACGTAAGAAGATTCTCTTTACCCTTGCTATGTTCTTAGTCTTCCGGGTCGGTGCCCATATTACGGTGCCCGGCTTAGATCCGGAAGCGGTGCAGCAGCTATTTAGCTCAGGTCTGTTTGGTTTTGTTGATCTGATTTCCGGCGGCGCCTTAGCGAACCTATCCATTTTCGCCCTAAGCATTGGACCCTACATTACGTCTTCTATTATCATTAACCTGTTGATGGTAATCATCCCTAGCTGGGAGAACCTAGCTAAGGAAGGCGAAGAAGGGCGCAGGAAGATAGAGAAGTACACCCGCTATGGTACGGTAATTCTAGCATTTGCCCAGGGATTTGCTACCGCCTGGGGTCTTAGGAACACGGGCGCTGTGCTCAATACCTCCTTCGGCGGGCTACTGCTAATTGCTCTATCCTTCACGGCAGGTACTGCGGTGCTCATGTGGATAGGCGACCTGATTACTCAGAAGGGTATTGGTAACGGAATTTCGCTCATTATCTTTGCTAACATTGTTTCGCGGGTACCGAGTGGGGCTGTTGCCTTGTATGTAGCCATTGTGACAGGGACCTTGAATGTTTTCGCAGTTATTGGGTTAGCCATCTTAGGTCTCGTCGTAGTGGCCGGAGTTGTGGTTGTACAAGAAGGGCAGCGCCGCATTCCCGTCCAATACGCCAAGCGGATCGTAGGACGCAAGATGTATGGCGGTCAGGCTACGCATATTCCCCTCAGGGTTAACCAGGCAGGCGTTATCCCAGTGATTTTCGCCTCCTCCCTGTTGATGCTGCCGCAGATGCTGACCCAGTTTGTTAACAAGCCTTGGGCTCAGAAGATCGCCGAATGGTTTGCCTTCGGCTCACCATTGCACATCGTTTTGTATATTGCTTTTATCATCGTGTTTGCGTATTTCTATACGTTTATGCAGTTTAATCCACGAGACATCTCCGACAACTTGAAGAAGTCAGGTGGCTTTATTCCCGGCTTACGGCCAGGAAAGCCAACCACCGATTACCTCTATAAAGTTGTCAATAGGTTGATCCTTGTTGGTGCATTGTTCTTAACAGCCATAGTCTTATTGCCATTGGTACTGAGTGCGATCTTTAAGTACAACATTGGCTTGGGTGGAAACGCCCTCCTGATTATCGTCGGTGTTGCCCTTGAGACTATGAAAGAAATTGAAGCGCAGATGGCGGTTCGTCACTACGGCGGCTTTATGCGCTAAGACCGGAGGTGGCAGCATTGAACATCGTCCTGATGGGACCACCGGGTGCCGGTAAGGGGACGCAGGCGGTGAGGATAGCAGAAACTTACGGTATTCCGCATATCTCAACCGGAGATATTTTTCGGGCAACCGTCAAGTCGGGCACTCCTTTAGGCGAGGAGCTACAGCGGTATATGAGTCAGGGACAACTAGTACCCGATGACATTACCATCCGCATAGTCCATGAACGCCTGCAGCAACCCGACTGCGTGTCCGGCTTTCTACTAGATGGTTTTCCCCGCACTATTGAGCAAGCTGTAGCCCTAGATAAGACACTGGATGCCAACCCCATTGATATGGTGCTTAGCATCGAAGTGGCCGATGAGGAACTGATTAGGCGCCTCACCGGTAGGCGGGTTTGCCAGAGCTGTGGTAGCACATATCACGTAGACTTCAATCCGCCCAAGACGGAAGGGATCTGTGATAAGTGTGGTAAAGAACTGCATCAACGGGTGGACGACACTATTACCACTGTCAAGAATCGCCTTGAGGTTTACAACCGACAGACGGAGCCGCTTATCAGCTACTATCGTGAGCAAGGTAAACTCATAAGCATAGACGGCAGTCAGGCGATTGACAAGGTCTTTCAAGACATTGCCCATCATCTGGGGGCCAGGCAATGATCACCCTCAAAACCGAGCGGGAACTCAAGCTTATGCGGGAGGCGGGGCGGATAGTGGCTTTAGCGCTAGACGAGGTGGCTAAAGCCGTCGCTCCTGGCATTACCACTGCCGAACTAGATGCAATAGCGGAGAAGACTATTGTCAGTTGCGGTGCCAGGCCATCTTTTAAAGGCTACAACGGTTTCCCGGCAAGTATCTGCGCATCCATCAACCATGAGGTTGTGCACGGTATTCCCGGTTTGAAACGGCTTAGAGATGGCGATATTATTAGTATTGATGTCGGTGCAGAAATAAATGGTTACCACGGGGACGCGGCTAGGACATTCCCGGTAGGGATTGTATCCCCGTTGGCCCAACGTTTGATTACTATCACCGAAGAGGCGCTAGCACAAGGCATTGCCGCCTTTAAGCCCGGCGGCAGATTGACGGATATCTCCCATGCGATCCAGTCCTATGTTGAAGCAGCAGGCTTTTCTGTGGTGCGGGATTTAGTAGGACATGGAATCGGACGGAAGCTGCATGAAGCACCGCAGGTCCCCAACTACGGTAGGCCCGGAAGGGGTACTAGGCTGACTCCCGGTTTGGTGTTGGCTATAGAACCGATGGTGAATGTGGGGACATATGCAATAGACTTCATGCCTGACCAGTGGACCGTGGTCACAGCTGACGGCAGCCTGTCTGCCCATGCTGAGCATACAGTTGCATTACTAGAGGACGGCCCCTTAGTTTTAACCAAACCATAGGGTGCTAGAGTAGAAACGAGCTGAGGAACGCTTATCTTGCCATGTAGAGAAATCTGCATGCGGAAATTAAGGGAGGGTTGAACATTTGGCAAAAGGTGATGCCATCGAGGTCAAGGGAAAGGTAATTGAGGCTTTGCCCAATGCGATGTTTAGGGTGGAGCTTGAAAACGGCCATAAGATAATGGCCCATATTTCTGGCAAGATTCGTATTAACTTCATCCGTATTCTGCCGGGTGATTCTGTTACCGTCGAGCTATCCCCATATGATTTAACCCGGGGGCGCATACGCTACCGGCACAAATAGTGGTGAAGGAGGTGCCATCATGAAGGTTCGGCCCTCGGTCAAACCGATGTGTGAGAAATGTAAATTGATTCGCCGCAAAGGCCGTGTGATGGTCATTTGCGAAAACCCGAAACACAAACAAAAGCAAGGCTAGGCTTCGTACTAAAGAAGCAAGGCGTTTGATTTAAACTCTAGGAGGTGTAGAGCAAAGCATGGCTCGTATTTCCGGCGTAGACTTACCACGCGACAAGCGGGTGGAAATAGCCCTCACTTATATTTACGGGATCGGTCTTAGCCGCTCTCGAGAAATCTTGCAGAAGACCAATGTTAACCCCGACACACGGGTTCGGGATTTAACGGAAGACGAAGTCGGCCGTTTGCGTGAAGTGATTGACAAGGATTATCACGTTGAGGGCGACCTCCGACGTGAAGTCAACTCCAATATTAAGCGTTTAATTGAAATCGGTTGCTATCGTGGTTTGCGTCACCGACGCGGCTTGCCCGTGCGGGGGCAGAGAACAAAAACGAACGCCCGTACCCGTAAGGGCAAAGCTCGTACGGTAGCTGGCCGTCGTAAGTAAGAAAGGGGGTAAATGTAGCTAATGGCTAAGAGAAGAGCAGTTGCTAGGACAAGACGTCGTGAACGCAAAAACGTCGAGTTTGGCATCGCGCACATTCGTTCCACATTCAATAACACGATCATCACCATTACCGATAAGGCTGGTGCTACCATTTCTTGGTCCAGTGCTGGCAATGTTGGCTACAAGGGCTCGCGCAAGAGCACTCCCTTTGCCGCAGGCATTGCGGCCGAGACGGCTGCTAAGGCTGCCATTGAGCACGGTATGAAAGAAGTAGAAGTTCACGTTAAGGGGCCGGGCAGCGGTCGCGAAGCAGCTATCCGTTCTTTGCAGGCTGCCGGTCTGGAAGTAAGCATGATTAAGGACGTTACTCCGGTTCCCCATAACGGTTGCCGCCCACCGAAACGGCGTCGAGTCTAGAGACAGGGAGGTGTATGCATAAGTGGCTAATTACAATGGACCTGTATGTCGGCTGTGCCGTCGCGAAGGCACAAAGTTGTTCCTGAAAGGTGAGCGCTGCTATTCCGATAAGTGCCCTGTTGCTAAGCGCCCCTACCCGCCAGGCCAGCATGGTCAGCGGCGTCGTGGCAAAGTCTCCGACTATGGCCAGCAGTTAAGGGAAAAGCAGAAAGCTCGTCGTATCTATGGCGTTATGGAAAGACAATTCCGTAGATACTTCAAAGCTGCTAACCGCGCCAAAGGCGTTACTGGTGAGCGTTTGCTGCAGCTACTGGAGCTGCGTTTAGATAACGTGGTCTATCGCTTAGGGTTTGCCGATTCCCGAGCCCAAGCTCGTCAATTGGTGAATCATGGTCATTTCTCGGTAAATGGCCGCAAAGTCGATATTCCTTCCTATTCGGTCAGAGAGAACGATGAAATTGCTGTGCGCGAGTCTAGCCGCAACAGCGACTATTTCAAGAATCTAGGTGAAGTACTAGGCGAACGTCGTGTTCCCGAGTGGTTAACCCTTGACGTAGCCAATATGGCCGGTAGAGTAGTACGCTTGCCTGAACGCGACGAAATCGACATTCCAGTTCAAGAGCATCACATCGTTGAGATGTACTCCAGATAACGGCACCCTCGTGTAGTCTACCGGAGCGGAGATGGGGAAGTAAGGAGGGTTAACGCCAAGATGATCGAGATTGAAAAACCGAAGATCGAGTGCGCTGAAATTAACGAAGAAAAGACTTACGGGCGTTTTGTTGTTGAGCCTTTAGAACGGGGATACGGTACTACGCTGGGTAATTCTCTGCGGCGAGTGTTGCTATCTTCGTTGCCGGGTGCAGCAATTACTTCGGTGCGAATAGAAGGTGTTCTCCATGAGTTTTCTACCGTCCCAGGGGTGGTAGAGGACACGACCGAGATGATCCTCAACCTGAAAGAACTCCGGATGCGCATCTCAAGTGAAGAGGCAAAGACGCTACGGATTGAAAAGCAAGGACCGGGCACGGTTACCGGGGCCGATATTGTTTGTGACGCCGATGTAACCATACTGAATCCGGACCTGGTGATAGCAAACCTAGCGGATGGAGCACGCTTGTATATGGAAATGACTGCTGAGCGGGGCCGTGGCTATGTCTCGGCTGAACGCAATAAGCGTCCTAACCAAGCTATCGGTGTTATTCCCATCGATTCCATTTTTACGCCTATTAGTAAAGTTAACTACCAGGTGGAGAATACTCGTCGGGGCGACGTTACCGACCTGGACAAATTGATTCTAGAGGTTTGGACTGATGGTAGCCTTAGCCCCGAAGAGGCGGTCAGTGTGGGCGCTAAGATTCTTTCCAGTCACCTGGACTTGTTTGTCGGTCTAACCGATCGAGCTAAGCAAGAGCAGATCTTAGTGTCTGAGGAAGAAGAAGAGCGCGACAGAGTCTTAGATATGACTATCGAAGAACTCGACTTGTCGGTTCGGTCTTATAACTGTCTGAAGCGAGCGGGCATCAATATGGTGTCGGAGCTCATTGAAAAAACGGAAGAAGACATGATGAAAGTCCGCAATTTAGGCAAGAAGTCTCTAGAGGAAGTGACCGGGAAACTGGCCGAACTAGGGCTGAGCCTACGTAAAGCGGAAGACTAAGGGGGAGGTGTTCTCCGTGCCATATCGTAAACTTGGTCGGCCGACCAATCATCGTCGTTCTATGTTACGCAACTTGGTGACATCCTTCTTAGCCAATGGGCGTATTGAAACGACTGAAACCCGGGCTAAAACGGTGCAACCGATTGCGGAAAAGATGATTTCTCTTGGTAAACGGGGCGATTTGCATGCCCGCCGTCGTGCCCTAGCCTACATCTGGGACGAGTCGGTGGTAACAAAAGTCTTTGAAGAACTAGCTCCACGCTATGCAGATCGACCAGGTGGCTATACACGCATCATCAAAACCAGTATTCGTCAGGGTGATGGTGCGCCAATGGCAATCCTCGAACTGGTAGAGTAGTCGATAGGAGGGATCGCCGTGTCCGCTATCATCCGCATGGAGGGGGTCTGCTTCAGCTATAATAGCGACGACCCCCAGCAGACTCAGGCGTTACAGGGCGTCTCCTTATCCATTGAGCCTGGTGAATTTGTGGCCATTCTTGGCCGTAATGGGTCTGGAAAATCCACTTTGGCGAAGCACATCAATGCCATCCTAACCCCTACCTCGGGCGAGGTATGGGTGGATGGCATTAGCACTAAAGACACAAGCTCTGTGTTTGCCATCCGGCAGATAGCTGGCATGGTCTTTCAGAATCCCGACAACCAAATTGTGGCCACCATCGTGGAAGAAGACGTAGCTTTCGGTCCTGAGAACTTAGGGATTCCGCCTGCAGAGATTCGTCGGCGTATTGATGAAGCCTTGAGACTGGTGCGAATGAGCGATTACGCTCTGCACCCACCCCATTTATTGTCCGGGGGGCAGAAACAAAGGGTAGCCATCGCCGGCGTCTTAGCCATGCACCCCAAGATCCTCATCCTGGATGAATCGACCGCCATGTTAGACCCCATTGGGCGCAAAGAAGTGATGGAAACCGCTCTCCGGTTGAATCGGGAGCAAGGTATGACCGTTGTGCTGATTACTCACCATATGGACGAGGCAGTACGGGCAGAACGGGTTGTCGTGTTGGATAGAGGACAAGTAGTGCTAGATGGCAGCAACCGAGAGGTCTTTAAGCAGGTGGGACTGCTACGGGAGTTGGGACTAGATGTGCCGCAGGTTACTAGTTTGGCCCAGCTACTTCGGGAGCAGGGCCTCAACTTGCGCCCCGACACTCTAACGGTTGAGGAAATGGTGGAACAGCTATGTCAATCACTATAAGAAATCTAAGTAGCATCTATAGTCCGGGCACACCCTTTGAGGTGCGGGCGCTAGACAATGTCAACCTTACAATTGGCGAGGGCGAATTTATAGGCCTCATCGGTCCCACAGGTAGTGGCAAATCCACACTCGTCCAGCATTTTAATGGCCTAATTCGCCCCAGCCAAGGCGAAGTATTGGTTGACGGGCGAGATTTGGCCGACAAAACGACGGACCTGCGGGAAGTGCGCCAAAGGGTGGGTTTAATCTTTCAGTATCCCGAACACCAACTCTTTGAAGAAACGGTTTTTGCTGACGTGGCATTTGGCCCTAAGAACCAAGGGGTGCCGGAAGAGGAGCTGGCGGAACGGGTAAATGAGGCCTTGTCTCTAGTAGGGCTTGACCCCGCTACTGTTGGGGACCGCTCCCCCTTTGAGCTGAGCGGCGGACAGATGCGACGGGTGGCCATCGCCGGTGTTTTGGCCATGCGGCCGAAAGTGTTAGTCTTAGATGAACCCACCGCCGGATTGGATCCCCGAGGGAGAGATGAACTCTTAGACCAGTTACAGCAGTTGCACCGCAAGGGCGGTATGACTGTAATCTTAGTTTCCCACAGCATGGAGGATATCGCTCGCGTCGCCACCCGGCTAATCGTTCTGCATCGAGGGCAGATAGTGGCCGATGGTACCCCGCGGCAAGTCTTTTCTCAGGGCAAAATGTTGATGGATGTGGGTCTGGGTGTGCCCCAGGTGACAGAGTTGATGTTGGCTCTGCGGGAAAAGGGGTATGAGGTTCCTGAAGTTGCCTTATCAATAGAAGAGGCCTGTGCCATTATTCTCGGGTTAAGCCGAGGGGGTGAGCGGCGGTGAGTATTCTAAAGAATGTTACCATCGGGCAATACTATCCCGGCGATTCGATTGTGCATCGCTTAGACCCCCGTACCAAGCTGACCCTCAGTTTTGCCTTTATTATTGTGTTGTTCATCGTAAAGGGCTTTTTACCCTATATCTGGTTGGCAGGGCTGGTGGTCTTGGTAGCGCAGATGGCTCGCGTGCCTCTAAAGGTTATGCTACGCGGCCTTCGACCCCTAAAGTTTATCATTGCCCTCACCTTCTTCTTGCATCTATTTACCACCCGCGGCGGGGTTATTTTGTGGCAGCTAGGCTTTCTGCGGATTGAGAGCAACGGCCTAGCCCAAGGAGCTTTTCTAGCTTTTCGGCTTGTTTTATTGGTGGTGGCCACTTCTCTTTTGACTTTAACTACCTCGCCCATAGCATTGACCGACGGGCTGGAGCGGATTCTCAGTCCCTTTGCTAGATTGGGGTTGCCGGCCCATGAGCTGGCCATGATGATGACTATTGCCCTACGTTTCATCCCCACCCTTATCGAGGAGGCCGACAAAATTATGCGGGCTCAGTTGGCGCGAGGAGCCGACTTTGAAAGTGGTGGCCTGATTAAACGGGCGAAGAGTCTCTTGCCCCTGCTGGTCCCTCTTTTTGTGAGTGCCTTTCGCCGCGCCGACGAGTTGGCGATGGCTATGGAAGCCCGGGCTTACCGCGGAGGACAAAATCGCACCCGTCTGAAGGTATTAGCCTACTCCCGCAAAGATTTTTGGGCCTATACTTTGGCGGCACTGGCTTTTGCTACCGCCTACTTTTTGGGGCAATGGGTATGACACGCAACATTCTGCTTACCCTAGAGTATGACGGAACCGATTGGCACGGGTGGCAAGTGCAGAAGAACGCTCCTACAATTCAAGGCGCGTTAGAGAAGGCCCTGGCCAAGATCACCGGTGAGTCCATTCGTGTTACCGGAGCGTCTCGAACCGATGCGGGAGTGCACGCCAAAGGGCAAGCCTGTAATTTTTATACCGCCAGCCGTATCCCGTTGGATCGTATACCCCATGCTTTAAACGCCAACCTGCCTAAGAGCATAGTGGTGCGGGCGGCGGCGGAAGTGGACTTGGATTTTCACGCCCGTTACCGAGCTATTGGGAAGCGCTATATATATGAGATATGTAACCGCCGCATTCCTTCGGCGCTAAGGCGCCATTTCAGCTATCACGTGCCTCAGAAGTTGGATCTGACTGCCATGCAGCAGGCGGCTGCCCTTTTGCAGGGCGAACACGATTTTAAAGCCTTCCAAGCCGTCGGGAGTTCGGTTCAGAGCACCGTGCGCCATTTATGGCAGCTTAAGATCGAGCAGCCGGAGCCCAGCCGAATACTCATTTGTGCTGAAGGAAATGGTTTCTTATACAATATGGTGCGCATCATAGTAGGCACCCTATTGGAGGTGGGGTTAGGTAAGCGGCTCCCGGCGGAAATGACCGCCATTCTAGCCAGCCGAAATCGGGATCTAGCAGGCCCCACCGTACCGCCCCACGGATTGTGCTTAGAGGAGGTATTTTATCCGCCTGAGCTCTCCTTGACACTGGAAAAGAGCTAGGATAAAATGTTTGTTGGCCTGGTTAGCCCCGCAGGCCAACCATGTAGGCCGTGCGCTTTCTGTCTTGGGCTGATAACTTAGCAATCAGCCGGATCAAGACCGACGTGGCTGGCCATCTGAATAATTTTCGTATAATTGGAGGGAATCACCATGCGCACAACCTTCATGGCCAACGCGCAGAACATAACGCGCCAATGGTTTGTCGTTGATGCTGCCGGCCAAACGTTGGGTCGCCTAGCGTCTGAGGTTGCCAGTATTTTGCGTGGTAAGCATAAACCAACCTACACACCGCATGTGGATGCCGGCGACTTCGTGATCGTTATCAATGCGGACAAAATTGTGCTAACCGGCAAGAAGCTCGACCAGAAGATGTACTATCGTCATACCGGCTATCCCGGTGGCATTAAGTCAACTAGCTATCGCACTTTGATGGAGAAGAAACCTGAGTTTGTTGTAGAAAAAGCCATTAAGGGTATGTTGCCTCACAATCGTTTGGGCCGGGCAATGGCTAAGAAACTCAAGGTTTATAGTGGCCCTGATCATCCTCATCAAGCCCAGAAACCCGAAACTTGGGTTCTCCGGGGCTAGCCTGGGAAGGAGGAGAAAGAAGCAATGGCAAAGGTTTTCTATTATGGTACTGGACGGCGTAAACATGCTGTGGCTCGTGTCCGTTTGCTACCAGGCACCGGTAACATCTACATCAATGGTCAGACCATTGATGAGTACTTTGGCTTAGAAACACTTAAGCTAATCGTACGTCAGCCGTTACAGCTAACCGATTCTTTGAATCGCTTTGACGTTTATGCCAAAGTTCACGGTGGCGGCTTCTCTGGACAGGCTGGTGCAATCCGGCATGGCATTTCCCGTGCTCTCCTGCAAGTGGATGACCAGATGCGGCCTATCTTAAAGCCGGCTGGACTCTTAACTCGCGATCCGCGCATGAAAGAGCGTAAGAAGTACGGCTTGAAGAAAGCCCGTCGCGCACCTCAATTCTCCAAGCGTTAATTGCTTAGTTTTACTAGCCCTCTGCTGGTCAGGCAGAGGGCTTTTTGGTTATGCCATCTCACCTTTGTGAGCAGACTATAGGTGTGTGCTTATGGGAGGTGGTCACATGAAGCACAGGTTTGTTAGTGCACTGCTGCTAATCGGTTTGCTCCTTAGCTGTCCTATTCAGTTACAGGCGGTCCATTATTCTATGCCGCTGTTTAGCAAAGTGGTGGCTATCGATCCGGGCCACGGTGGCCCCGATCCGGGAGCAACCCGAGGCAATCTGCTGGAAAAGGACATTGTGCTCGACTTGGGTTTTAAGCTGCGGGAGCTGCTGGGCAGCACCGGAGCAGTGGCTTTCATGACACGGGAGAGCGACGCCGATCTGGCTGATCAGAACCCAACTCTTGCGGGCGGGCGAAAACGACGGGATATTCTGCGGCGAGTGGAGCTGATCAACCAGTGGCAGCCCGATGCTGCCCTGTCATTACATGTCAACGCTATCAACTCCAGTCGTTGGCGGGGTGCCCAGGTGTTTTACCCCCCCGACGACCCTGAATCGGAGCGGTTGGCCAAAGCAATTCAGAGCTCCCTCACCCGTGTTCTGCAGAACACCAACCGGGTAGCCAAGGTTGGGGACTACCGGGTTCTGAACGATTCTCAGTGCCCCGTGGTACTGGTAGAAGTGGGCTTTATTAGTAATCCGGAAGAAGCATCCCTATTAAATAACGAAAACTATCGAAAGAAGATCGTCTGGGCCATCTACTTGGGCCTCCAGGACTGGTTAGCAGGTAACTGAAAACGTTTGCCCAGTATTGGGCACTAGTTGACGAATACCCGGCAGTAGGTCTGCTGGGTATTTTTCTTTGCATATGCAAGTGTCTCATTTTTCTTCAAGATTCTTGGCACGAATTTTGCTACATCTATTAGTAATAGAGAAATGCATATAAGGAAGGTGCAGGTTATGGAACGAGTGCGGGTTATCCTTTGGGGCCTCGGCGCCATGGGNNCGAGGCAAGAGTAGGCAAAACCCTCTCCACCGTGATTGGAGAAGGGGACTGCAACGTAATAGTCTCCAACGACCCGGATGCGGTGCTCCGGCCGGGGGCCGCCGACATAGTGCTGATCGCCACCTCATCCTTTGTCGAGGTAGTGCGTCCGCAGATTGAACAGGCCGTTCGAGCCGGTATGAATGTTATCACCATCGCTGAGGAAATGGCCTATCCGGCGGCGCAAGACCCGGAGGTGACCCGTGCCCTCGATGCGCTGGCAAAAGAGCAGGGAGTCACTATCTTGGGTACAGGAATTAACCCGGGTTTTGTGTTAGACGCCCTAATACTTATGTTAACTAGTGTTTGCCTGGACGTGCAGGCCATACACGCCCAGCGCGTAAATGATCTTTCCGAGTTCGGCCCCATGGTGATGCGCACCCAGGGCGTGGGTACTACCCCCGAGCAATTTGACGCCGGCATTAGGGACGGCACCATAGTAGGGCATGTGGGTTTCCCCCAGTCCATGGGGATGATAGCCGATGCCTTGGGCTGGAAATTAGATGAAATTGTGGAGGCGAAGGAGCCCATCATCTCCACCGTCTATAGAAAGACGCCCCACGTGGCCATAGAACCGGGTATGGTGGCCGGTTGTCGGCATATTGCCTATGGGAAACAGAATGGGCAAGTCAAGCTTACAATAGAGCACCCGCAGCAGGTGCGGCCCGATCTGGCCGGTGTAGAGACGGGCGACTACATTCAAATTACTGGCACGCCCAACATTAATCTGCACATCAAACCGGAAATCCCGGGTGGTATTGGCACCATAGCTATGGCGGTGAATATGATTCCCCATGTGCTGGCCGCAAGTCCCGGGCTCAAGACCATGCCAGAACTGCGCCTACCCGTTGCCATGTTGCCGGAGGTGGTGAAGTAATGCAAGAGAGCAAAGTGTGGCCTAAAGGCACGTGGGTCGAGATAAGTCGTACCGTCTTGCCTCCGGGGGAAAGGGCGCCCCAGGTGCCGGCCGATACGGCTGCTGTGCCCCTGGAGTTGCGGGTGAAAGGGTTCCTACAGGAGCCGGCGGCTCTGGGCCAGGAGGCTAGCATAACCACCCTAATAGGCCGCGCGCAAAGGGGATTAGTAACCCGCATTAACCCGCGCCATATCCACGATTTTGGGGAGCCCGTGCCCGAATTACTCACCATCGGTCAAGAATTAAGGCAGCTATTGGGGGGATCCAACCATGACAAATAGCTATCAAGCCGTCATGGGGCGCCAAAATGAGATTATGAAAAGAGCTGTCGGGTTCGATTATCAACAGTTTGAGCAGTCGGCTCTCGCCTTCGATTATGAGGCTATGATGGCGGCTACCGGTTTTGATTTGGCGGAAGTCCGTCGGGTGCAAGCCATAACGGGAGTAGGAAATACACCCCTGTATGAACTGCGCAACATAACCCAGTTAGCCCGTCGGTTGGCACCTCCCGGNNGGCGGGCAGCCATTTCTGTCTACCAGGCTAAACAGCAGGGATATGCGGGGGTAATTGCAGCCACTAGCGGCAACTACGGAGCCGCCGTAGCATCGCAGGCAGCTATGCACGGACTGAAGTGCATTGTGGTTCAAGAAGTTTTTGATAGTGAAGGTGTGGGGCAACCGGAGATTTTGGAAAAGGGGCGCGCCTGCGAAGCCTATGGAGCCGAGGTGTGCCAGTTGACGGTCGGGCCCGAACTATTCTACGTCTTTCTCTGCCTGTTGGAGGAAACCGGCTACTTCAATGCTAGCCTCTACACTCCCTATGCCATAGCCGGTATCGAGACTCTGGGAGCAGAAATTGCGGAGGAAGTGCTGGCCCGTACCGGCCGTTATCCCGACGTGGTTATGGTCACCCACGCCGGTGGCGGCAACGTGACGGGTACGGCCCGCGGCTTGCGCAAAGCAGGAGCCGACGCCACCAAGATAATCGGTGCCAGTGTGGATCTCAGTGGCCTCCATATGGCCAGCGACCACGATTTCAACCGTAAGTCTTTCACCACTGGCCATACGGGTTTTGGCGTGCCCTTTGCCACTTGGCCCGATCGGGCCGACGTGCCCCGCAATGCGGCCCGTCCTCTCCGCTACTTAGATCAATATGTGACTGTGACTCAAGGGGAAGTTTTCTATGCAACGGAAATGCTGGCCCAATTAGAGGGTCTGGAGCGGGGTCCGGCGGGCAATACGGCGTTAGCAGCCGCCTTTGCTGTTGCCCAAACCATGCCGGCCGACCAAGTATTGGTGGTGCAAGAAACCGAATATACAGGGGCAGGTAAACACCCCACCGCCCAACTGACCTTTGCTCGCCAGCGCGGTATTGAAATTAGGCGGGGCGATCCACGCAGTAGCCAGCCCGGCCAGTCCATTGTTATACCGGAATACCCGGAACAAATATCTGTGCAAGACTATCCGTTAGACGATCTGCGTCGCTCCTATTTGCGTAATGCTTTACGCCAGATTAAAGGTGGGAAGCTCAGCCCATTAGATGTGGAATTTTTGCAGGCCGACACCCGCGCCAGCCTGGAGCTGATTCGCCAAGTGGCGGCGCAGCAGCAGGTGCGTTTGCCCTAGTGTAGTGTCTGGGGCATAAGACTCGCACGCTTGTGGCCTTTAACTGGCGGTAGGTGTTTATCAGAGACTTCCGACTGACCGCGGCCTATGAAACATTTAGATGTGATGAAAACAGTATAGGGGAGTGGGAAAATGCAGCGAAAAGACGATTTTGCCTCCCGGCGGCAACACCTGGCCAATTTAACCGAGGCCCAGCTGGAAGAGCGTTTCTGGCAATTGGCCCATGCCATTGTTCAGCCCCTGATAGAGCTGGCAGAGAAGAACACATCGCCCTCCATAGAACGCTCCGTGTTATTGCGCCTCGGCTTTAACAGCATGGAAGCAAAGGAGCTGGTGCAGGCGGTTAGCGACCAGGGTTTGCTTTCTAAGGGCGCAGGACATGTGGTCTATGTAGCAGCACGGCTTTGGGGCTGCGACGGCCTTACAGCCGGTCGTAGGCTCTTAGAAGGGCAGGGCTGGGATATGGTCCAGGCCCATTTTCAAGGGAAGGGGGCAAGTGCGGGTGCAAGCCAATGAGAAGTTAAACATAGAGGCTATCTTAACCGACCTGGAACACTATCGTCCTCGGCGGCGAGGATGGAGCTGGCGTAGGCCAGTGCCCAATCAAGCGGCGGGCCCCTTTACCTATCAACAGACTTCCGAGCCCCTAAAGCAAAGCATCCCTTTACCAGCGGGCAAGCATTTTGGGGGTATTGATCCCCAACCCGACTGTGTAATTACATCGGAAATAGCCTCCGGCCGCTTTGAGGATGACCTACGCCGTATGCGCATGGCCGCCTGGCATGGGGCTGATCACGTCATGGTAATCCGTACCGCCGGCCAGAGCCATTTTGACGGCCTTATTGAAGGCACCCCGGAAGGGGTGGGGGGTGTGCCGATTACCCGCAAGCAAGTACGGGCCACCCGCAAAGCCTTAGATATGATCGAAGATGAAGTGGGTCGACCCATCAATTTTCATTCTTATGTTAGCGGTGTGGCTGGTCCNNGATGGAGCCCATAATGCTAACGCCACCGCCCGCGAGGGCTGGAAGGTGATGCCCGAACTCCTGGTGCAGCATGCTATCAACTGTGCCTATTCGGTGGAAGTAGGTATGAAAAAGAGCAATATTTGCCTCTCCACCGTGCCGCCCACTGCCAGCCCCGGACCGGCGCTGCGTTATGATCTGCCTTACGCGGTAGCCCTACGGGAGTTGTTCAAAGAGTATCGGATGCGCGCCCAGATGAATACCAAATACATCGATTCCGATACCCGGGAGGCCATCGTCACCCACACCCTAAACGTTCTTATTTCACGCCTCACTTCTGCCGATATTCAGAGTACAATCACACCCGATGAGGGGCGTAACGTGCCTTGGCACTATAACAGCATTTCCGCCGTCAATACAGCCAAACAGGCCCTATTAGCCCTTGATGGCTTGCTGGATATGGTGGAGTTAAAACAAGAGGGCCCCTTGCGGGAACGGGTGCGAGAGCTTAAGGAGCGGGCTATCTTGTTCATGGAAGAAATCTTGGAGGTAGGTGGCTATTTTGCCGCCGTTAGTCAGGGTTTCTTTGTCGATTCTGGGCAGTACCCGGAGCGTAATGGGGACGGCATAGTTCGGGACCTCCAGGGTGGTGTGGGCGCCGACAGCGTCGTGCCGCGCGATCCGGACTACTTCGCCCCCGTTTGTGCCCATTTTGGCTACAACAACGTGCCGGAGGGTCTGGCTTCGCCTTGCGACGCCTTAGGCGGCTGTACCCTATGCCATCCAGAGAAGATTGCTTATGTGGATGAGTTAGACCCGGAAGACAATGTGACCAAGCGGCTAGACGCCAATAAGGAGCTGAGAGACGCAGGTCTTTTGGTGCCGGAAGTCGAGTGGGCCGGCGATGGCTGGATCAATATCCAAGTTTTCTTCCCCACCGATGTGCGGACAGCGGAAGCGGCCGCCTTAGAGATGGCAGAGCGTTTCGGACTTACTGACTGCGAAGTAATTCATCGACAGGTAATGCAGCCGGCGGAAGGTACCTATCTGGAGGTGAAGGGGCGGGTGCCCTTTGCCATTGACCCGACTCAACTGGTCATTCCAGAAGAAGTGCCCCTACTGAGCGAAGAAGTGATCCGGCAGGAGGTGGCAAAGCGCCCCATGAAGGTGGTGGCGGCCACCATCGGTGAAGATGAGCATTCGGTGGGAATGCGGGAGATTATCGATATTAAGCATGGAGGGCTAGAGGGGTTTGGCATCAAGTGCTTCTATTTAGGCACTTCGGTGCCTGTACAGAAGGTGATAGATGCGGCTATAGAAATCGATGCCGATGCTATCCTGGTCAGCACCATCATTACTCACGCCGATGTGCACCGCTTGAATATGCGCCGCCTCCACGAGCTATGTGTGGAAAAGGGAGTACGCCATAAGCTGCTGTTGGTGGGTGGCGGCACCCAGGTTACCAATGAAATAGCTGTAGAATGTGGTCTCGATGCCGGCTTTGGTCGGGGCACAAAGGGCCATCATGTGGCTAGCTTCCTAGTGCGGGAGCGGAAGGCTTAGGGAGGAGCGCAATCCATGGCGCAGATAGAGGTAGTGGTTGCCGAGATTGGCAGCACAACCACCGTAGTTAATGGCTTTACCGACTTAGAAGGGGCTCGTCCCTCCTTTTTAGGGCAGGGGCAAGCGCCCACCTCTGTGGCCCAAGGCGATGTAACCATCGGCCTCCGCCAGGCCGTCCGGACTCTAGAAGAGAAGCTGGGGCATTCCATTACTTGGGAGACCATGTTGGCCACCAGCAGTGCGGCCGGCGGACTGCGGATGAGCGTACATGGTTTGGTCTACGATATGACGGCTCGGGCCGCCCGCGAAGCGGCCTTAGGTGCCGGTGCCGTCTTAGGGCTGATTACGGCCGGCGAACTGCAGCCCCACGATTTGTCCGCTCTCAGGCGGCAAAACCCTAACATCATTCTGTTGGCTGGTGGAGTAGACTACGGCGAAGCGGCCACCGTGTTGGCCAATGCCCGCCATTTGGCGGAGCTTAAACTCCCGGCCCCCATTATCTACGCGGGGAACAGGGCCGTGCAAGGTGAATTTGTGGCCATTATGGAGGCAGCCCAGCTGCCCTACTATACGGTGGATAATGTCTATCCGGCCATCGACGAGCTCAACGTGGAGCCCACACGGCGAGTTATCCAACAGGTCTTTGAAGAGCATATAGTGCATGCGGCCGGTATGGAGAAGATCCGGCAGATGGTTACCGGTCAAATTTTGCCCACTCCCGGGGCCGTTTTGCTGGCTGCCCAACTCCTGCATGAGTCCATCGGTGATCTATTGGTAATAGACGTGGGAGGAGCCACCACCGATGTGCATTCGGTAACGCCCGGGTCAGAGGAGATAAACCGCCTGCTACTGCATCCCGAACCGCTGGCTAAGCGCACGGTGGAAGGCGACTTGGGCGTATATGTTAACGCTCCCCATGTGGCCGAGCGCATCGGTAGCCCGGTGCTAGCTGCCCGTATCGGTCAGGAGGTGGACAGTCTGTTGGCCAATTGGCCGCCTATTCCCTCCACGTCTGCAGAGCTGCACCTGCTGGAGGAGCTTACCAGCGAAGCGGCTCGCATTGCCCTCGAGCGCCACGCCGGTCGCCTGAAACAGCTTTATGGGCCCCACGGCCGTTCCACCATAGCCGAGGGTAAAGACCTGAGTAATGTGCGCTTTGTAATCGGCACCGGTGGCCCACTAACCCAGCTGGCCAATGCCAAGCAGTTGTTGGCGGCTATCTTGACTAGGCCCGCCGGGCAGACGCTTTTGCCTAAGGGCCCGGTAGAAATTCTCATAGATAAGCATTATAACCTGGCCGCTCTCGGAGTGCTGGCCAGCCGCTATCCGCGGGCGGCGCTGCACCTGATGCGAGAGAGTTTGGGGATATCATAAGCAAGTGAACGGAAGGGTGGTGGTAGGCCGTGTATCCGCGGTTATGCATTGACCTGGGCAGATTGCAGCATAACGCTAAATCCTTGCTACAGTTGGCTAGCCCTCGAGGTATAAGCATTTGGGGCGTAACTAAAGTGCTCTGCGGTGCCCCTGCGGTGGGCGAAGCCCTGCGGGCGGCGGGGATTACCACCCTAGCCGATTCTAGGCTGGACAATCTCAGAAAACTGCCTACGGCAGAAAAGGTTTTACTGCGCCTACCCGACCCCCACCAGGCAGAGTCAGTGGTGCGGTACGCCGATTGGAGCCTGAATAGCGAACTAACCACGCTGCAGGCCTTAAGTCAAGCCGCTATAGCTGCTGGCAAGCGCCATAAGGTCCTGTTAATGGTCGATGTGGGCGATTTGCGGGAGGGGCTGTGGCCCGATGAGGTGATTCCCTTTGTTCGTCAGGCCCTTGGTTTACCGGGAATACAAATCGGTGGTTTAGGAACCAACGTAACCTGTTATGGCGGCGTGCTTCCCGACCCCACTAACTTAGGTGTTTTAGTTGAGCTAGCCACTGAGCTGAAGCGTTTGGGTCTGGTGGAGTGCGAAGTGATTTCAGGAGGCAATTCCAGCTCACTAGAATTGCTGCAGCAGGGCAAGATACCTAGGGGAATAAATAACCTGCGCCTGGGTGAGTCGATAATTCTGGGGCAGGAAACCATCGCCCGCCGACCCCTACCGGGTTTGTTCACCGACGCAGTTATGCTACAGGCAGTAGCCATTGAGGTAAAGGAGAAACCTTCACTGCCCATAGGTACCATCGGGCAAGATGCCTTCGGCAACAGCCCAGAGTTCGTCGACTTAGGGGTTAGGCGGCGAGTAATCCTAGCCCTGGGGCGGCAGGACGTGAGGCTTGACGGATTGTTACCATTAGAGCCGGGAGTGCGAGTGTTAGGTGCCAGCAGCGACCATCTATTGCTGGATACCAGCGACTATCCGGAAGACGTGAGGGTAGGGCAAGTTTTCAGTTTCGGCCTCGATTACGGAGCTCTATTGGCTGCCAGTACCTCGCCCTATGTAGTTAAAGAGTTTAGAAAGGGAGGGAACTAGATGTCAGGGCAGATTGTTGGGGGTTGGTATAGTCCCCATCCACCCATTATCATCCCCGCCGTCGGCCAAGGTGAAGAGAAGCTGGCATCTGCCACTATCAGCAGTATGCAGCAAGCGGCCCAGGAAATAGCTGAGTTGCGCCCCGATGCGGTTATAGTTTGTGGCCCCCACGGTCCGCTTTTTGCCGATGCCTTTACCGTGGAAACCGATCCCGTAATGAGAGGCGATTTTTCCGCCTTTGGCGCCAAAGAGGAGCAGATCACTGTAGCTGTCGACCTGGACCTGACAACCGCCATTATCAATGAGTGCGAGGACCAAGAGCTTCCTCTAGTGGGCTTAACGACCCGACTCAAACGACGCTTTCAACTTACCTCCCGGCTTGACCATGGGGCGGCTATCCCCCTGTGGTTTCTGCGGGCCGCCAACGAGGGAGAGCTGCCGCCGGTAGTGCTAGTTAACATGTCCGGGTTGCCCCTTATCGAGCATTATGCCTTAGGGGTGGCGGCACAACGGGCCGTGCAGAAGTCGGGTAAGCGGGTGGCTATTATCGGTAGCGGTGACTTATCCCACTGCCTCAGTGAAACGGCTCCCGCCGGCTACCACCCCGACGCTCACCAGTTTGATGCGGCGGTGGCCGAACTGTTTCGTTCCCAACAAGTGCAAGAGCTGCCGGCCCTGGAGGAGTTGGCTACGGTGGCCGGCGAGTGTGGACTCCGGCCTCTGGCGGTCTTTCTAGGCTGTTTTGAAGGCTTGGCTGGGCGCTATCAAGTGCTTTCCTACGAGGCGCCCTGGGGAGTCGGCTATCTGGTTGCCACACGACAAGTGGAAGCTGGGCCGGGTAAGCCTTATCTGGAGACCTTCTTAGCCGACCGGCAAGCCGCCATCGACCGGCAGAGGGCAGCCGAATCGCCGCCGGTGCAGTTGGCCAGAAGGGTAGTGGAAAGCTATGTGCAAACGGGCCGTGTGCCCGACCAGCTGCCTTCTTTGCCGGCCTCATTGCCAGAGCGCGCGGGAGCATTCGTCACCATCTATAAGCACGGTCAGCTGCGGGGTTGTATAGGTACCACCGAAGCCACTTGTTCCAGCCTGAGGGAAGAAATTGTTCAGAATGCGGTCAGTGCGGCCACGGCCGACCCCCGCTTTGAGCCCATCAGCCACGAGGAACTGCCTCACCTGGTCTACTCGGTTGACGTGTTAGGAGAGGCGGAGCAGGTGGCAGGCCAGCAGGAGTTGGATCCGAAAATCTATGGTGTGATAGTGGAGCGGGGTGCCCGCAGGGGTTTACTCTTACCCGATCTGCCGGGCATCGATACGGCGGAGGCTCAGGTAACTTTGGCTAAACGTAAGGCCGGCATCAGCCCCGGCCAGGATGTCACCTTATACCGTTTTCGGGTAACTCGCTATCACTAAAGGGGTTGCCCTATGCCTATCACTTGTGAGCTTTGCCCCCATGCTTGCCAACTAAGAGAGGGGGCTTTAGGCAAATGCGGTCAACGGACGCTCCAAGCCGGGCGCATCGCTTCTTTGAACTATGGGCAAGTAAGCTCCCTAGCCCTGGACCCGATAGAGAAGAAACCCCTTTATCATTTTTATCCGGGGACAGAAATACTCTCGGTGGGTAGCCTAGGTTGTAACCTGCAGTGCCAGTACTGTCAAAACTACCATATTGCTCACCAGCAGGTAGCCAGCAAACGAATGCAACCGGCGGAAGTGGTGGCTTTAGCCCAAGCGGCCCAGCGGAGAACAAGTAATATCGGCATTGCCTTTACCTATAACGAGCCGACCGTCGGTTTTGAATTTGTGCTGGACACAGCCAAGCTGGCCCAGCAACAGGGGTTAAAAACCGTCTTAGTTACCAATGGTTATCTGCAAACCGAACCTTGGCGGGAGCTACTGGCCTACTTGGACGCCCTCAATATTGACGTGAAGGCCTTTACCGAGGAGGCCTATCGCCAGTTGTGTGGAGCCAGCCTAGCACCTGTTTTGCGGAATGTGGAATTGGCCCTAGAACAAAGCCATGTGGAGCTAACCTATTTGGTAGTCCCCGGTATCAACGATGAGCAGAAGGACTTTGAACGGTTCATCCGTTGGGTAGCGGGCCTGTCACCCGACACCCCTTTGCACTTGACACGCTATTTCCCCAGCTATAAGTTAAAAATGGCGCCAACTCCATTAACTACCTTGCAGCGTTTAGCTAGTTTGGCAAGGGAACATCTTAACTTTGTCTATCTGGGTAACGTGGGGTTGCTGGAGTCTACCCTCTGTCCCCAGTGTAGTCGGGTTATCATCCAACGGGGACTGGTATCTACCGTTACTCCCAACCTGGTGCGGGGAAAATGTGTTGGCTGTGGCCGTAGTTTCCCCACCATTCAGGCGCCCGAGGGCGATCTTCCTTAGGAGCTGGCGTATTCTTGCACGAAGAGAGGCCAACAGAGTGAAAAAGATTGTAGTAGCTTTAGGTGGAAATGCCATTCTGCAAGCGGGGCAAAAGGGCACGGCGGAGGAACAGCTGGCCAATGTGCGGCTAGCTGCCGAGCAAATAGCCCAGCTAGTTCTTGCTGGGCATCAGGTGGTGCTCACCCACGGCAACGGGCCGCAGGTAGGGAATATCCTCCTGCAAAATGCGGCCGCCAGCCCGGCGGTGCCAGCCATGCCCCTCGATATCTGCGGCGCCGAGAGTCAAGGTTTTATTGGCTACTTACTGCAGCAATCGTTAGTTAACGCGTTGCGTGAGCAGGGTGTTAACAAGCCGGTGGTTACCATTGTCACCCAAGTGGTTGTGGATGCCAACGATCCTGCTTTTTCAAAGCCCACCAAACCGATTGGTCCCTTCTACCCGGCGGAAGAAGCCCAGAGGCTGATGGCCAAGGGGCTGGCTATGCAGGAAGACCGGGCCAGAGGTGGTTGGCGGCGTATCGTTCCTTCCCCCGTTCCTTTACGCATCTGGGAGCGGGAGGCAATTATCAGCCTCATTGATAGCGGCGCNNAAGCCGTTGCCCTCGATTGGGGGCTGCCGACCCAACGTTGGCTGCATGATGTGACCCTGGCTGAGGTTGAGGCTTATCAAGCAGCAGGGCATTTTCAGGCGGGAAGTATGGGGCCTAAGGTAGCGGCGGCCTGCAATTTCCTGGCCTCTGGTGGCGAGATGGCTATCATTACCTCGCTGCAGACGGCGACCCAAGCATTAGCTGGTAATACGGGGACGCGCTTTACCCATTAACAAGAAGCGCAAATAACCGAAAGGGGGGATGCCGGGTCGATTAGGGTTGTTAGTGCTACGTAGATACCCGACTGACAGGTGGCTACTATTTGACAGATTGCCAAGGTAGCCGAATCGCCGAATTTAGAAACCAGGAGGGAAAACTAATGGCACAAAGAATCTTAATTATGGGTGCAGCAGGTCGAGATTTTCACAACTTCAACGTTCTCTATCGCGATAATCCCGATTATGAGGTAGTTGCCTTCACGGCTACGCAAATTCCTGATATCGAAGGGCGTGTGTATCCGGCAGCTTTGGCCGGTAAGTTGTATCCCGAAGGCATTCCTATTTACGCTGAGGAAGAGCTGCCTGAGCTCATAGAACGGCTAAGAGTAGACCAAGTGGTTCTCGCCTATAGCGATATTTCCTATGAATATGTGATGTCTAAGGCGGCCCTAGTCAACGCCTGTGGTGCCAGCTTTACCATGGTGGGCGCCGAGCAGACTATGCTTAAGTCCACCAAGCCGGTGGTAGCCGTTTGTGC
>MTKW01004115.1_pt1 | contig 38308 bp, 38 predicted proteins | sample 1042761 | NCBI WGS metagenome assembly MTKW01 (sample SAMN06205366, study PRJNA360243) | anaerobic digester metagenome | biome: Wastewater treatment plant; feature: Anaerobic digester sludge; material: sludge; isolation source: anaerobic digester fed with sludge from wastewater treatment plant ...
CCGAGGCTATTCCCTTGTGCGAGGCAGGTTGCTCACGCGTTACTCACCCATCCGCCACTTTCCTCCAGCATGTTTCACAACGAATTGATCAACTTGCTAGATTCTCGTTCGACTTGCATGTGTTAAGCACGCCGCCAGCGTTCGTCCTGAGCCAGGATCAAACTCTCATTAAAAGTTTGATTCTGCTCTATTATTTGTTAAAATTATTTTTGTACGTTTCCTCAAAGTATTCACTATTTTCTTATCTAGGTTCGTGCAGCCTCAATTTTGAGGTGCCATACTATTATAGCACCGTCATCTTTCTTTGTCAACATGTTTTTTATTTATTTTTTACATGCATTTGACTTGTTAATTGCGACAGCTTTATTAATATACCAATTATTTCCATACATGTCAACACTTTTTAAAGTTTTTTTTAAACTACCTTTATTATTGTTAAATATTGTAAATTATACACTGTTAAGAGTAGTCATCTTGACCACAGCCACTTTAATAAATCCCTATTTTTAGCCATTTCACATTTTGCAACCTATAAGCATATGAAAGTGACTATTTCTATATTTCTAGAGATAATTAGAGCTTTTTTACATGCAATTGATAAATATTTTGGGATAAAGTATAATAAATATAGTTTTTTAAGGAGGAACTTATGAAAAAATATCTTATTATAATAACAACGCTATTGTTAATATCTTTGATAGTTGGTTGTGCAATCAAGTTCAATCCTGCCGAACTCCAAAAAACAGATAAGGTAGATGAAGTTTCAGATGAAGCCAAAGAATCTGATAAAAAGGATGAGCCTGAAGAACTAAAAGAAGTAGACGAATCGTATTTTACAAAACCTATAATTTCATTCATGTCGGGTAAGAAAACAATAGGTTCTGAATTAGATAGTGGCAAGGGTATTTATGACCTACATATTAAAGGAAGCGGAAAGCTTAGTATTACTGATGCTTCTTATAATCTAGTTGTCGAAGAAGTATACCCAAATGTTATGGGATCTACTGACTATAGTGTTAGACTTGCTATTGACAAAGGCTACATTTTAGATATCGGAGAAGGTTTGATTATTGATGTTTATAATGCAAAACCAATTGAATCAAACACTGAAATTAAGTTGTCAACAGGTTACTGGTTAGTAGGCAGCGATATAAGTGAAGGCAAGTACTCCATTAAGCTATCTAATGTATATGGAAGTAATGCCAGTATCTCTATATATGAAGATGGCGAGTTAATAGATACTTCTTATTATGTTAAGAATGATGATAATGACGCGGTTGCAGATTTAAATTTGCTTCCTAATCAAGTTATAGTAATTTCCGGTATCTCAGAGGTAAGCTTCACAGAGAAAAACTAAAAAGCATCAGATAATGGCGAGCTGACTCAGAAAGTCAGTTTGCTATTATCTGATGCTTTTCTTCTATAGTTGAATAACCGGATTATCTTCGTTTCTTCTATAAACTACAAATTTGTTTCCTAATGACATTACAAACTCAGCATTCATCTTTTCAATAACTTCACTTACTATATCTTCTTTTTCATCCAAGTTATTATTCAATACTTTTATTTTGATAATCTCATCTTTAATCAATACTTGATCTATCTGTTTTAATAAATTGTCAGATAATCCATACTTCCCTATAAGAACCTTGGGTTCTAATTTATGAGCTACTTTCTTCAGCTCTGATCTTTGCTTTCCTGTTATCATATTTTTCCTCTATTCTCTAAATTCAAACTCCATATCTCCTATTATAACTTCATCGCCTTCTTTAAGACCTATTTCATGGAGTTCTTCTATTATACCCTTCCTCTTTAAGAGATTGTAAAAATAGTTTAATGCTTCATAATCTTCAAAGTTTGTTCTATATATTAAATCATCGATAAAAGGACCATCTACATGTATTACATCATCTATAACTGATATTCTATACTCTTCAACTTCTTCTTCATAAAAATCATCGTATTCTTCGTCGAATGTTTCATAATCTGTATCCATTTTTGAAACTTGTTCCCAGAGTTTATATGCGAGCTCTTTGGTCCCCTCAAGAGTTGCTGCAGATGTTTTAATTATTTCATATCCTCTTTCAGTTAGATTGTCTGTTACTATTTCCATCCATAATTCAGAATCAGGTATATCCGTTTTATTTAAAATTACTATCTGTTTTTTCTTTGCAAGCTCAGGATTATACACCTCAAGCTCATTGTTTATCGTTTCAAAATCCTCAAGAGGATCTCTACCTTCACTTCCGGAGACATCTATTACATGTGCTAACATTCTTGTTCTTTCTATATGCCTAAGAAAGTCATGTCCTAAACCTGCACCTTCACTGGCACCTTCAATTAATCCAGGTATATCGGCTACGACAAATGACTTGCCCTGTTCAATATGAACAACGCCAAGGTTCGGTGACAATGTGGTGAAATGATAGTTTGCAATTTTCGGCTTGGCATTACTTAATATAGATAATAATGATGATTTTCCTACATTAGGCATCCCTATAAAACCAACATCTGCAATCAATTTAAGTTCAAGGGTTATAATTCTTTCTTCGCCAGGTTTTCCAGGCTCAGCAAATCTAGGTGCTTGTCTTACGGAAGTTGCGAACTTCGCATTTCCTCTTCCTCCTCGGCCGCCCTTAACCACTATGAATTCTTGATTATGTTCCCTAATATCAAACATTACTCTGTTTGTGTTGAAGTCTTTTATCAGAGTTCCAATTGGCACATTTAGTATTAAATCACTTCCGCTTTTACCGTACTGCTTCTTGTTTAGACCATTTTCACCTTTTTCGGCTTTATAATGTCTTTTATATCTAAAGTCCATAAGAGTTCTAAGACCACTGTCTCCTCTTATGATAATACTGCCGCCGTCTCCGCCGTCTCCACCTGATGGGCCTCCCATAGGCTCGTATTTTTCTCTCCTGAAAGCGATGGCTCCGTCTCCACCTCTACCTGCTTTTAATTCAATTTTTGCTACATCTATAAACATATTAACAGCTCCTAAAAAAGAAAAAGCTTACCAAACGGTAAGCTCTTATGCTGATACTTGTGAGTTAGGATAAACACTTACTTGCTTTCTGTTTTTTCCTAGTCTCTCAAATCTCACTACACCATCCACTACTGCAAATAGAGTGTCGTCTCCGCCTCTTTTAACATTGTTTCCCGGATGGATTCTAGTTCCTCTTTGTCTTACAAGGATATTGCCGGCCAATACGAATTGTCCGTCTCCTCTTTTAGTTCCTAGTCTTTTTGCTCTACTATCTCTACCGTTCTTGGTACTACCAAGACCTTTTTTACTTGCGAAAAATTGTAAATTAAACTTAAGCATCTCTACACCTCCCTGATGGTGATTCTTGCATAATCACTATAGTCTTCTATAGCTCCTTTTATGCCTGTTATAATAACTGATGTCGCTAATCTGACATCTTCCAATTCTCTTTTACTGATTTTATCAATATGAATTACCAGTTTAATATAAGCCTTATCTTCATCCATCTGGTATTCATATTTATCCGAACTTAGTTTAAGTACTTCACCCAATGATGCAATGAGCGTAAACATCAGAGTAGACACCGCTGCACAGACGATATCTTCACCGTATTCAGCGTAATTTGCGTGCCCGTCTATTTCGAGTTCATTTATTACATTATGTTCTTTGAGTTTGGAAATACTTATATTAATCATATTATGCTATTATGCTAGAAATTTTTACTTTTGTAAAAGGTTGTCTATGACCTTTTTTCTTGCTGAAACCTTTTTTAGCTTTAAATTTGTATACGATAACTTTTTTACCTTTACCGTTTTCTAAAACTTCAGCAACAACTTTTGCACCTTCTAATAATGGAGATCCTACTTTAGTTTCCTCATCTGCAGAGATTAATAATACTCTATCGAATTCTACTTTATCTCCTTCAGAAACTTCTAGTTTTTCAACTGAAAGAACATCTCCTTCTTTAACAGTATACTGTTTTCCACCTGTTTCTATAACTGCGTACATGCGTGCACCTCCTTCTTTATTATACTCGCCGTGTGTAGGTGCTATGCTTTAATACCCCACTCGTGCGGTTTACACGCTCAATAATAGTATCATATAAGTACATGAACTGTCAACAAATTTTGTTAATACTTTTAGATTTAATCCACTTAATATTTTTGATGGTTTTGTCTTAATAATTTTCTTATAATACCGGTGATAGGAGTCTGGAGAAAGCTTCTTTTATTTTAACTATCCTTCCCCTATTCAAATAATCTTCCAGAGTCATTTCTTTGCTCTTTTCGATATCCAACATAAACTGGTTCTTTAAACTCTCATTTACTGCTTCATCATAAATAACAGCGTTAACTTCAAAGTTTAATGCAAAGCTTCTTATGTCCATATTTGCACTGCCGACTGTACTTACATAATCATCGATAACTAAGGTTTTACAGTGTAAAAATCCAGTATCATACAAATAAACCCTGGCACCGGCATGTAGTAAGGTTCCTAAATATGATAATGAAGCCCAATACACAAATGGATGATCGGGATTACCGGGAATCATAATGGTTACTTTAACCCCGGAAATAATCGCTGTTTTTAGCGCATCCATGATAGCTTCATCAGGAACAAAATACGGTGTTTGAATAAAGATTTCTTCTCTTGCACTGGTTATCATTTTGAAATAAGCATTTTTTATATTTTCAAATTGAGTGTCAGGACCAGATGTTATTATTTGAACACCACTATTGCCTTCAGGATTGTATCTGCCACTTAGGTGTTCTGAAGTTTCAGACAGTTTTCCACTTGCGTATTTCCAGTCTTTGATAAACCTGACTTTTAAACCCAGCACTCCGGACCCTTCTATTCTTATATGGGTATCTCTCCAAGGTCCAAATTTTTTATGCAATCCCAGGTACTCGTCTCCAACATTAAATCCACCAACATAGCCGATACGATTATCTATTACAACTATCTTTCTATGATTTCTGTAGTTTAATTTGAAATTGAAGGATCTTATCAAACTAGGGAAGAATATATTAACTTCACCACCATACTTCTCCAGCTTTTCAAAATCTCTTTTTTTGAGCGTCCTGCCTCCCACACCGTCATATAGAACTCTTACTTCGATTCCTTCCTTAGCTTTTCTTTCCAATGCTTTAATAAGCTTGCTACCGATATTGTCGTATTTGAAGATATAGTACTGTAAATCTATACTTTGTGTAGCATTTTCAATATCTTGTAGAAGTCTTGCAAATTTTTCTTTACCCCAGTAGAAAAGCTCTATATCATTATCTTGTGTGTAGAATGATTCATCTACCTCTAAATTCATCCTAATTAAATCGTAGTATTCCCTAGTCTTCTCGTTATTATAGAAGAACTTTCCTTTTGAGATAAAATCAGTTTGGAATAGTGCAATATTATTTATAAACTCATCTTGCTCTTCTTTCAACAAAAACATCTGTCTTTTTTTATAGTCTTGCCCTAAAAATAGATATAATATAAACCCAACACCTGGAATCATGGTCAAAACCATGACCCACATAAGCGTTGATTTGGGGTTTTTATGTCGTCCTAAAAACACAACAAGTAATGCGAGTAAAATATTTACCCACCAAAAAGATCTTGATGTAATTTCAATAAAAGGCATATTATCACAACCCCTTTAATCTCTATTATTAAACTAATGAGTTTTACTTTTTGTTTTTATGTGATTTATATCTTAAGTTAGTGTTTAGTATCTTTTTTCTGAGTCTCAATGACTTTGGAGTTACTTCTATGAGCTCATCAGGTTCAATGAACTCCATGAGCTCTTCCAAGCTCATTTTCTTTGGAGGAAATAATCTGATTGCATCATCTGCAGCGGCTGATCTTATATTGGTTTGCTGTTTTCTTTTACAAACATTTACTTCTATATCCAGCCCCTTTGCATTAGAACCCACGACCATTCCTTCATAGACTTCATCAGCCGGACTTATGAATAGTAAACCTCTGTCTTGAGCCTGTCCTAAACCATAAGCTGTAGCAGTTCCCGTTTCAAATGCAATTAATGATCCCAAGTTTCTTTTTGGTATTTCACCTTTGTATTTTTTATAAGAATCGAATTGGGTGTTTATAACTCCATTTCCCCTTGTGTCCGTCATAAACTCTTGCCTATACCCTATCAAACCTCTTGCAGGAATAGAGAATTCCAATCTTGTAAATCCGCCTTTTGAAGGCTTCATATCTAGAAGCTCTCCTTTTCTCCTACCAAGTTTTTCGATAATTGCTCCAACATACTCCTCATCGACATCGATTATAACCGTTTCTATTGGTTCAAGAAGTTTTCCATCTTCATCTTTTTTATATAGTACTTCCGGTTTGGAGACAAGAAATTCGTATCCTGCTCTTCTCATGTTTTCGATTAATACGGATAAATGCAATTCTCCTCTACCACTCACTTTGAATGCATCCGTGGTATCAGTGTCTTCTACATTTAAACTTACATCAGTTTGTAATTCTTTATATAGTCTATTGCGAATTTGTCTACTAGTGACATATTTTCCTTCCTTACCTGCAAAAGGTCCATCGTTAACAGAAAAAGTCACGGATAATGTCGGTTCAGAAATTTTTACAAATGGCAATGCTTCGACTGCATCAGGACTACAAATCGTATCACCAATATTTATACCCTCAACTCCGGTAACAGCAACAATATTTCCGCAAGTAGAGCTGTTTACTTCCACTCTATTTAGACCTTTAAACTCATATATATTTGAAATTGTGATGTTTACATGCTTTTCCGGCTCATTATAATTAACTATTGCTGCATGATCACCATGTTTAATTATCCCGCTTTCTATTTTTCCAATCCCAATTCTACCTACATAATCATTATAATCAGTTGTTGAAATCAGTAATTTAAAAGGTTCATCAATGCTCCCTTCAGGCGCAGGTATCCATTCAATTATGGTATCCAATAGTGCAGTCATATCTTCAGTAACTACATTTGGGTTCATTGTAGCATATCCTTTTCTGGCTGATGCATAAACGAATGGAGAATCTACATAAGATTCATCTGCATCCATTTGTATAAAAAGAGATAAAAGTTCATCTTGAATCTCCTCAGTTCTTGCCTCAGGCCTATCTATCTTATTTATACAGATTATAGCAGGTAGATTTAAATCAAAAGCTTTCCTAAGTACAAATTTCGTCTGAGGCATTGGTCCTTCAAAGGCATCGATTACGAGTATTACCCCATTTGCCATTTTCAGTACCCTTTCAACCTCACCACCGAAGTCAGCATGACCGGGTGTGTCTATAATATTAATTTTATAATCCTTGTATTCTATGGCAGTATTCTTTGAGAGTATAGTGATACCTCTTTCCCTCTCTATATCATTTGAATCCATAATCCTATCGTCAACAACTTGATTTTCTCTAAATATCCCGGCTGTTTTTAAAAGTCCGTCTACTAGTGTTGTCTTGCCATGATCTACATGTGCTATAATAGCTACATTTCTTATTTTATTATCTTTATTCATATAACCTTCCTTAATTTAGTATATACATGATTTTATCATATACTTTGAGCTTTTGGACAGAATTTATTTTCAATATAAAAGAAACCCATTTCGATGATTTCTCAAATTCATTCCTACGAGTTTCTTATTATTTATTAATGATTGCAGTAATACTATTTTCTTTGATTATTAGTTCATCAGATAACTCTTTTACTATTTTTAAGCCTCTGCCCGATGTCATCAGACTACAGGGATCATAAGTACTGAAGTCGTAGTTTAAACCCTCTCCCTCGTCTATTACCTGGATGGATATGACCCTCTCATTAATAGCCAGTTTTAAATCTATATATTTGGTATTATCAAAACAGTTACCATGTTCACAACCATTGATAACAAGTTCATTTATAATTAATCTAATATCAAATAATAAATTTTCATCAGCAATTACTCTATCTACTTTTTTAATTATTGACTTAACCACTAAATCTATATGGTTTAGGTCGCTCATCAGCTTACCCGAATAGTAATAAGCCATTATAATCACCTTCTAATAATTTCCTTAAAATGCATAAAAAATAAATGTATTTTATATATATAAATTGCTCTACATATATTTTACCCAATTTCTCTAAAATATATCACTTTGAATGAAATTTTTAAATTCTTTTAAATAATTTATTATCAGATCTTATTAAACTTAGACTCCCTTCTTCAATCACACCTATATTATAACTATAGATTAATATAGTTTAATCAGGTATAGTACAAAATATCACAAAAATATGTTATAATATATATGTAAATATTATTAAGGAAGGAGATATATCAATGGAAAGATGGGTATGTGAACCATGTGGTTATGTTTATGATCCTGAAGTAGGCGATCCAGACGGTGGAGTTGCACCAGGAACTAAGTTCGAAGATATTCCTGAAGATTGGGTATGCCCAGTTTGCGGAGCTACTAAAGATATGTTTGCAAAAGAAGACTAATACTTAAAATATAGGTGAATCACATGATTCACCTATATTTTTTATTTTTCAAGTACTTCTTCCATTATTCCCAACACTTTTTCCAGATTATACTTATTTGTAATAGAATAAGGGATAATCAAACTTCTATTTTTTATTCCTAATTTTTTCGCTATTACTTTCTCAGCATTTTGGTATTTACCCTTTGAAATCTTATCAGCTTTAGCTGCAATTACATATCCGGTAAAACCATATGCCAAAATCCATTCGTACATCTGAACATCTTGCAAAGTAGGTTCGTGTCTAATATCTACCAGTAAAAACACCTCTCTAAGTGAGTTTCTTAAGTTGAGGTATTCTTCAATTATATCGCCCCAGGAATCTTTTTCTGTCTTTGACACAGAAGCATATCCATATCCGGGCAAGTCTACAAATCTAAAGTTTTCATTGACCAAATAGAAATTAATCGTCCTGGTTTTCCCAGGTTTAGAGCTGGTTCTTGCTAGGTTTTTTCTATTTAATACCGAGTTAATAAATGAAGATTTGCCTACATTTGATCTACCTGCAAAGGCTATTTCAGGCATTTCTACAACAGGATATTGTTCTGACTTTACTGCTATTGCATCTAAGTCACTACTGATTATTTTAAGCATTCTCAATCGGCTCCAATGCGATGTCAAGTACATCATTTATATCATTTACATAATGAAGTTTCATATTCTTAAGAACCTTCTCGGGTATCTCATCTATGTCTTTTTTATTGGTCTCCGGAAGTAAGACGGTTTTTATATTATATCTACTCGCTGCCAATAGCTTTTCTTTTACTCCGCCTATCGGGAGTACTCTGCCTCTTAGCGTTATTTCTCCGGTCATAGCTACCGAATTCATAACTTTTCTTCCAGTAAGTGCCGATACCATTGCAGTCGTCATAGATATCCCAGCCGAAGGCCCATCTTTCGGAATTGCTCCTTCAGGTATATGGATGTGAATATCTTTATCTTTAAAGAAGTCTTTATCTTTGATTCCCAGTTTTTCTGCATTTGATCTGATATATGAAAACCCTGCCATTGCAGACTCTTTCATTATATCTCCAAGCTGTCCGGTAAGCTGTACTTTGCCTGTACCTGGCATTGTATTTACTTCTATTTGTAGGATCTCTCCTCCGACTTCTGTCCAGGCAAGCCCCGTAACAACTCCAACCATAGGATTGTCTTCTAGAATATCATCTCTATACCTTGCTTTTCCTGCATACTTGGATAGGTTTTGTACGGTAATTTTAGTTCTGTCTACGCCCTCTTCCACCATTCTTCTTACAGATTTTCTGATTACTCTGGCAATCATTCTTTCCAGTTCTCTTACACCCGATTCTCTTGTGTAATTTTGGATCAATTGTTCAAGAGCAGCTTGTGAGATTTCAAATTCATCTTCTGCCAGTCCATGAGTTTTAAGATTTTTTGGAATTAAGTGTCTTTTAGCAATCTCAAATTTCTCTTCCGAAGTATAGCCACTAACTCTGATTACTTCCATCCTATCCAATAGAGCAGGAGGAATCGTAGAAGTGGAGTTAGCTGTAGTTACGAACATTACCTTTGATAAATCAAAAGGTACTTCTAAAAAGTGGTCAGTAAACTCATCGTTTTGTTCTGGATCAAGTACTTCAAGAAGTGCTGAAGCCGGATCTCCTCTGAAATCTGAAGAAACCTTGTCTATCTCATCGAGTAGAAATACCGGATTTAATGTTCCTGCCTTTGTCATAAGAGTGATTATCCTACCTGGCATTGCTGCAATATAGGTCTTTCTATGACCTCTTATTTCAGCTTCATCTCTTACTCCACCTAAACGCATACTCACAAATTTTCTTTGCATAGATTCAGCGATGGATTTTGCTATAGATGTTTTACCGACTCCCGGTGGCCCTACAAGACAAAGGATTGGTCCCGACATTGATTTTGTCCTTTTTAATATTGCAAGATACTCCAGTACTCTTTCTTTAACTTGCTTTAGGCCATAGTGGTCTCTATTTAGAATTTCTCTAGAGTCCTTAAGCTCAATCTTATCTTTTGTCGTCTTTGCCCAAGGTAAATCCAGCAAGTAATCTAAATAGGTTCTACTTACATTTATCTCCGGAGATGCCGGGCTCATTTGCCCCATCCTCTTTAGTTCTTTTCTCGCAGCTTCTTCAGCATATTTGGGAAGTTTTTTGCTCTCTATCTTCTTCATATACTCTTCCATAACATCATCGTCTAAATCAGACTCACCCAATTCGGACTTAATGACATTAAGTTGTTCCTTAAGATAGTATTCCCTTTGAACTTTATCTAATTGTTTCTTTACTTTTCTATTTATCTTTTCTTCTATTTTTAATAATTCTATTTCTTCACCTAGAATCATATGAAGCTTTTCAAGTCTGGAGTAAAAATTCAGCTCCTCTAAAATAACATAGTGATCGGATAGTTTTAATTGCAGATAAGAAGCGATTACATCTGCCAGCCTACCCGGGTCTTCTATATCCATTAAACCAAGCATTACCTCTTGTGCAATTTGAGGACTGTAATTTATATATTCTTTTACATCGTCAAGCACAAGTCTAATAGCTGCTTTAGTTTTATCTTCAACTTCTATCTCTTCAAAATCATAGGTATATTCTATAGCATCCGCCAATAGGTATCCGTCTTTTTCTTCAAGAGATGTTATTCTGGCTCTGTCTACACCTTCAACAAGTACTCTCGTACTACCGTTAGGAAGCTTAAGCGTTTGCTTGATTACGGCAATTGTTCCCATATCATAGATGTCATCTATTTTAGGATCTTCTACTTTGAAATCTTTTTGAGAAGATAATAGAATCTTAGAGTCGTTTAACATTGCTTCTTCGAGTGCTTTTACAGACTTTTCTCTCCCAACGTCAAAATGTATAACCATGTGTGGGAATATCCATATTCCCCTTAACGCAATTAAAGGGAGGGTAATATTATTCTCTTTATAATCGTTAACCATAATACCTCCTTTTTAAAAGACTTACCCACCTCTTAGGTGGGTAAGTCAGTCCTTATGAAACCTCGGTTTGAGTTTCGCTCTCAATAACTAAAGTAGGTTCTTTTCCTTTAGTAACCGTATCTTCCGTGATATAGCACTTTTTAACATTCTCCATAGATGGAAGTTCAAACATTATATCCATAAGAATTTCTTCAATTATGGATCTCAAACCTCTTGCACCGGTTTTCCTTGCATATGCTTTTTTCGCTATAGCCTTTAATGCACCCTCTTCAAATACAAGTTCACAACCATCCATGAGGAAAAGTTCCTTGTATTGGCTGATAATCGCGTTCTTGGGCTCTGTTAAAATCCTAATAAGCGAATTTTCATCCAGTTCTTCAAGTGCTACTATAACAGGTATCCTTCCTACGAATTCAGGAATCATACCGTATTTTAGAATATCTTCCGGTCTTATATCCTTAATTAATTCAGAATATTTTGAAATCTTATTGTCTCTTATATCTGCACCAAAACCAATTGAAGTAGTTTCGGATCTTGTTTCAATAATTTTTTCTATGCCTTCAAAAGCTCCACCAACTATAAATAGGATATTGCTAGTATCTACTTGCAAATACTCTTGTTGTGGATGTTTTCTGCCACCTTGTGGTGGAACATTCGCAACCATTCCCTCCACTATTTTAAGAAGAGCTTGTTGTACTCCTTCACCGCTTACATCTCTGGTAATAGATGGATTTGAAGATTTTCTAGTAATTTTATCTATCTCATCGATGTAAATAATCCCCTGTTCTGCCCTTTCAATATCATAATCGGCAGCTTGTACCAGTTTTAAAATTACATTCTCAACATCCTCACCGACATAGCCGGCTTCTGTTAGAGATGTAGCATCAGCTATTGCAAAAGGCACATCTAGTATCTTTGCAAGAGTTTGAGCCAACAAGGTTTTACCCGATCCTGTAGGACCTATTAGCAGTACATTACTCTTTTGTAATTCCACATTTGATTTTATATCGGAATTTATCCTCTTATAATGATTATATACCGCTACGGCCAGTGCTTTTTTACATGTCTCTTGTTGAATTATATACTCATCAAGTATCCTTTTAATTTCAACCGGCTTTGGCATTTCATCAAAAACTTTTTCCAGTATTTCATCTTCTTCATCAATTATTTCAGTACAAAGTCTGATACATTCATTGCATATATAGACATTAGGCCCTGCTATCAACCTTTGTACTTCATCTTGGCTTTTTCCGCAAAAAGAACATTCTATTCTCTTTTCTTCATACTTTGCCATTAATTCCTCCTAAATTAAGCAGATTTTTCTATAACCTCATCAATTAACCCGTATTTTACCGCTTCCTCTGCTGTCATATAAAAGTCTCTATCTGTATCTTTTTCTATCCTCTTAAGAGTTTGCCCTGTTTTCTCAGCCAGTATCTTATTTATTAAAGCTCTTACTTTTAAGATTTTTTCAGCTTGAATTTTAATATCTTCTGCTTGCCCCTGAGCTCCTCCAAGAGGCTGATGTATCATTATATCAGCATTAGGTAGAGAGTATCTCTTTCCTTTAGTACCGGCTGCCAATAAAAATGCTCCCATGCTCGCAGCTTGACCGATGCAAATAGTACTTACATCACATTTAATATATTGCATAGTATCGTATATTGCAAGCCCTGCACTTACTGAACCACCGGGTGAATTAATGTATATATTAATATCTTTAGTCGGATCCTCTGCAACTAGGAACAATAACTGTGCAACTACTAGATTTGCAACATTATCATCTATTGGACCACTTAAAAATATTATTCTCTCTTTGAGAAGTCGGGAATATATATCGTATGACCTTTCACCTCTATTTGTCTGCTCGACAACTATAGGCACCATTACCATATTATACCTCCTCTAATTTTACGAATTAAACACTATTCAGAATCAGTTTCTTCTTCTACTTCTTCTACAATGTTAAATTCAACTATTTCAGCAAGTTTATCTAGTGTCTTTCTATTTCGTATAAACTCTGTAATTCCATATAAGTCGTTGTTTTCTTTATAATCTGACACAAATTTTTCTATATCTTTTTCAGCATAAACTTTTGCAAGTTCTCTTAGCTCATTATCGATTTCTTCATCACTTACTTCAACATTCTCAGCTTTTGCAAAAGCCTCTAAAGCTAAATCTGTTTTTACTCTGTTTTTCGCAGGCTCTCTTAATTCTTCTTTTACTGATTCTTCGTCAGTTTGAACGATTGAGTAGTAAGTTTCTAAATCAATACCCATTTGCGCTATTCTATGAGAAAATTCTTCGAAATCTTTTTTAATTTGATCTTCTACCATTACTTCAGGTATTTCTACCTCTGTAATCTCTGCTAGAGCATTAACAGCTTTGTTTATTTTACTTTGTCTAAAATGCTGATCATTAGCTTCTTCCAGTTTTGCTCTAAGATCATTTTTATACTCATCAAGAGTATCAAATTCAGAAACATCCATAGCAAAATCATCATCAAGTTCAGGAAGTTCTTTTCTCTTGATACTATTTACTACTACCTTGAAAACGGCATCCTTATCTTTAAGGTTCTCATGATAGTCTTCAGGGAATGTAACCTTCACTTCAACTTCATCTTCAGGTTTAACTCCAATTAATTGTTCTTCAAAACCCGGAATAAAAGTTTTTGAACCTAAAACTAAATCATAAGCATCTGCTTTGCCACCTTCGAATGGCTCATCGTCAACAAAACCCTCAAAATCTATATTTAGAGTATCTCCGTCTTCTGATGGTCTATCTGTAATATTTACGAGTCTTGAATTACTTTCTCTTTCTTTTTCTATCTCAGCATTAACCATTTCTTCTGTTACTTCTGGTTTAGTTATATCTATTTTAATATCTTTGTAATTACCTAGTTCTGCAACCGGTCTAAGTTCTACAGTAAATTCTACATTAAATGGTTTTTCAGTGCTGATTTCGTCTAAAATATCTACTTTAGGATAATCTATAGGCTCAAGCTCAAGCTCCTTTAGTGCAGGCTCATATTTGTCACCCAATACAACATTTACAGCATCTTCATAAAACACGTCTTTTCCATAATTGGATTCTATAACTTGTCTAGGTGCTTTCCCTTTTCTGAATCCAGGGATATTAAACATATGCTTGTTTTGCTGATAAGCTTTTTGAATAGCCTCTTTAAATTCTTCTGTCCCAATTTCTATTGTAAATACAGCTTTACTATTTTCCTTTGATTTTAATTCTACCTTCATTTCGATACCTCCAAGATTAATCTTCACATCTAACCATTATATCATATTTTTCAATAAAACAATAATAAATACTAATACGCTATAACTATGCCACCATTGTCAGCGTAAATTGTAGAAAGTCCACCGGTTTCAAGAATCTGAACTTCCTTAGGATTGTATAAGGAGATTATTTCATCCCTTATGTTTTCTGCAGCCTGTGCAGCATTACAATGAGTAATTACCAATAATCTTTCTTTTAAAATCTCTTTGTCTTTTCCAATCAATTCGACAAGTTTAGCATGAGCTTTTTTTAGTCCCCTTGTCTTTTCGACTAATTTAATCTCGCCATTCTCATCTGCAGCCAATACGGGTTTTATGGATAGGACATTAGCAAAAAAACCTGCTAACTTTGACATCCTTCCATTTTTCATGAGATTATCCAGTGATTCAAGTACAAATACAGTACGACTCGTCTCTATAAATGATTCTACTTTTTCAACTATTTCATTAAACTGAAGTCCAAGATCTATTAATTCCTTAATCTTATGAACAATTATAGTTTCCCCGCATACAGCTGATTTAGAGTCAAATACATGTATAAGCCTATTTCCCTTTTCTTCTGCCATTTTCTTAGCCAGCATAGCATTGCTATAAGTTGCACTTAGGCTCGACGAGATAGTAACGGCAAATGACTCAGCACTTTTCTCAAATGCATTTAAAAAATCATATGGACTCGGGGCAGCAGTCTTTGGAACTCCGTCGTAATCCTTCATTACTTTTCTCAACTCCGGCAAATCAATACTACCATCATCTACATAGCTCTTGTCTCCAATATTAATAGAAAAAGGTATTAATATTCTATCGGTTGCTTTCTGCATACTTTCCGAAAGTTCACAAGCAGAATCGGTAATTAGATTTATTCTCATATTGACCTCCTAATTTAATCTTTCTTCAATTAATTTAACGAGTGCCTCTGATTCCTTTTCAAGTACATCGATATCTTTTCCTTCTACCATTACTCTAACAAGTGGTTCAGTTCCCGAAGGTCTTATTAGTACTCTACCACTGTTTTTAAATTTCTCCTCGAACTTGCTTATAGCTTCTGAAATTACCTCATCTTCTGAATATCTATGCTTTGATTCATTGCATACTTTTGCATTTCTTAAAACTTGCGGATAAGTCACCATGTAATCATTAAGCTCAGATAGTGGTTTTTCTTCTTTAATCATAGTCTCTATTAGTTTTAAAGCCGATAATATACCATCTCCTGTAGTATTATCTTGCAAGAATATAAAGTGACCCGATTGTTCACCACCCAAGGTGTATCCACCTTCTATCATTTTCTCCAAAACATATCTGTCTCCAACATCAGTTGTAAGCACATTTAAACCGATTTTATCGGCATATTCACAAAAACCGATATTTCTCATAACGGTACCTACAATAGTATTATTTGGAAGTTTGCCTTGATTTAGCATATATGTTCCAACTGCAGCAAGGAAATGATCTCCATCCATAATCCTGCCCTTTTCATCCACCGCAATCAATCTATCTCCATCTCCATCAAATGATAGACCTATATTCGCACCATGTTTCAAAACGGCATCCTGAGTTAGCTTAGGATTAGTGGATCCGCATTTATCATTTATATCCATCCCATTATAGTCGTCATTGTAGACGAAAGTCTCTGCTCCCATCTCTGTAAACAGCTGTTTTGCAACAGTTAAAGTTGCACCATGTCCACAATCAATTACCACCTTTAGCCCGTTTAATTTAATCTCGAATCGCGATTTAATAAAATCTATATATTCCCTGACAGCGTTAAAATCATGTCTTAACTTCCCAATATCTCCTCCTGTAGGAAATTCATCAATTTCATCAATATTCTCGATTAATTTTTCTATCTCCATTTCCACTTCATCAGGAAGTTTATAGCCTTCTGATGAAAAGAACTTAATTCCATTAAACTCTCCCGGATTATGAGATGCCGATATTACAATACCTGCAGTGGCATTGAAATATCTAGTTAAATAGGCAATAGCCGGTGTAGGAATAATGCCAACATCAACGACATCAACTCCTATTGAAAGTATCCCCGAAGTCAAAGCAGATTGTATCATGTCACCCGAAATTCTCGTATCTCTACCTATTACAATTTCAGTTCTCTCTTGGTTTTTAAGTTTGTATCCTGCTGCTCTTCCTACTTTATATGCTAATTCCGGGGTTATTTCCACATTTGCTACACCCCTGATTCCATCTGTTCCAAATAATTTCCTCATGTAACCTCCACTTATAATAAATTCTTTGCTTTTTCTATTAATATCTCTTTCTTATTCAGATTATCATCTTCCAGAACCATATCTGTTAGAATTCTAAGTGTTTCTCCAATCTTTTTCCCTTGCTCATAGCCGATGGCCAATAAATCTCGCCCGTCTATAGCAAGTCCCCTTTCATCCACCGGTTTTTCTTCGCTGATTATACTGTCTGCCAGTTTCCGACCATTTAGTACATTTTTAATACCATCCTCATGATTGGTAGATAAGATATCTGCTATCTGAAGGTCAAATAGCTTGTACACATCTTTTCCCATCCTGGAGATGAGTTTTTTTACAGACTTAGGAGTGTACTCATTAACGCAATCCATATGCCTTTGTACCAATTTTACTACAAGGTCTGTGGTCTGATTAGAAAATCTATATTCCCTAAGAAAGTTCTCGGCCAATTCGGCAGAGATATTTTGATGGCCAAAATACCTGCCTTCTCCGGTTTCATCGATATGTTTAGTTTCAGGTTTTCCAATATCATGTAGTATTGCAGCCAATCTTAGACTTAGGATTGGCTCTGTATTATCCATGACTCTAATCGAATGCTCAAAAAGATCATAGTCATGAAAACTACTCTCTTGATTAAAACCTACCATTCTGTCAATATCAATAGAGATAACCCTTAAAACGCCGGTAGATGCCATCATTCTAAAACCCTTAGAAGGAGTTTCTGACATCAATATCCTTATCAGTTCCTGAGCAATTCTCTCTTTGCTTATTTTTTTAAGTCCTTCTCTATGAGTGTTAATAGAAGAACTAAGCTTAATGTCAAGCTCAAAATCCAATTCAGTCGCAAGTCTTATTGCTCTGAGTATCCTTAAATAATCTTCGCTAAGTCTACTATCAGGATCTCCGACAGCTCTTATAATACCCATTTTCAAATCTCTTAAACCGTCAAATTCATCGACCAGTCCGGAATATGGATTATATGCCAGGGCATTTATCGTAAAATCACGTCTTTTTAAATCATCTCTTAAACTATTAGAAAATACGACATCACTAGGTCTTCTCCCATCAATATACCCCTTTTCAATCCTGTAGCTGGTTATTTCAATTTGATTTTTATCCATAATAACCATTACGGTTCCAAATTCCATACCTATTTTAATCGTTTTGAAATCTTTGAATACTTCTAAAATATCACTTGGATTTGCATTTGTACAAAGATCATAATCAGAAACATCTCTGTTTAAAAGATAGTTTCTAATAGCTCCCCCAACGATAAAAACTTCAAAACCCGAGCTCATTAATTTGTCTATACATAGATTGACATAATTTGGAATTTGATTTTTGAATGACTTTAAATCTAAAATATCTGCCATTCTATAATCCTTCAGGCGGACTCATAGTAAGCCTAATAGTTTGAGGATTGATGTTTTCAATCGAAACATCATTGATATTTTCAAATTTCAGCTCTAGTTCATGTGTTCCTAATCCTGCTCCCGTTAAGTCAACATATGGCTTTAAGGCTTCTTGATTTAATGGATTTACTTTAGATTTCAATCCGTTTAGTTCGACAGTGATTGTTTTTTGCTCATTTAATACTTTGATTATCGCAGCTTGTGGTTTCTTCTTAAACTCAATTTTATTTATATCAACACTTATTTCTTTTTTTATTATTGTGTCTAAAATATACTTAACATCNNTCGTACTTTCCATCAGTCAATACCGTACTCAAGTCGAGTGGATGTGTTTTTATAGAATCTATCTTACTCATCACATCAGGTGTACCTCTGACACTAACATCAGACTGGCTTAACTCTTTTGTAATTTCCGTAATTCCCTCTGCAAATTCGTTTACCGTCTCGAGCTTTATAGGCACTTTTTTAATTATATTTACATCAAATGTTACATTCACATATGCATGAGTCTGTGTTATTCCCATAACCTGTTCACCGGCAGAGTTTAATACAGTTAGAGGTATATTCCTATTGGTTTCATTGGTTATTTCGCTGCTATCCACCAATGCCACAGCCTTGTCAACGGATTGAATTAATGATTCGGCTCCTTCGACCACAATAGTTTCAGGTTGATGAACTGCAACCTCAATTACCTGATTCTCGGCTGAAGGTTTACCTTCCAACTTAACCTCAACCTTAATCTCTTTTGATTTTATCTTCTCAAGCGTTATAGGTGCAGTAGCTGTTGATTTATCTATTATATTTAATCCTTGTGGAACATTAAACTTTATAGGAAATATTTTATCATTCTCATCATATTGACTTAAATCTACTTCTGCTTTAATATCCGAAGCTTTGACATTTATGAAACTATTAGTCTGACCTCTAAGAGTTACGTTTACGGTCGATTCCTTATCTCCTCCAATAGTAAGACCTTTTTCTTCTACCTTGTCTATATTTTTTAAAACTATTGGTATATTTGAATACTGTGTGTTTATTGTAGGATTTTCGTATCCAATGACAAAACTCCAAAGTAATATGGCCAGGATGACAGAAAATAGTTTTAGTCTAAGATTGTCTTTAATTTTTATCATCCTTACTCCTCCATAGCGAGAATATTCTGGTATCTTCGGTAGCAAATACTCCTTGAAGAATGACCTTTAAGGTTTCATCATCTACATATCTGGTAATCTTTCCACTTTCAGCAATCGACACAGCTCCAGTTTCCTCAGACACGATAATCGCCAGTGCATCAGATCTCTCTGATATCCCTAAAGCGGCTCTATGTCTTGTGCCGAGTTCCTTTGATAGTGTAATATTTTCAGTGAGTGGCAGAAAACAAGCTGCAGCTCTTATTTTGTCACCTCTTATTATTACGGCACCGTCATGAAGAGGTGTATTTGGAATGAAGATATTGATTAGGAGTTCACTTGATACATCTGCATCCAGTTTAGTACCGGATTCAATAATCTCATTTAATCCAGTATTCCTCTCGAGTACAATTAATGCACCTATTTTTTGTCTGGCCAAAGATGAAATTGCAGTAGACACTTCACTAGTCAACTTACTTATTTGTTCACCTTTTATCTCCACAATGGGTTTACTTAGAAAGTTAGATCTTCCTATGTACTCAAGACCTCTTCTAAGCTCAGGTTGAAAGACTATTAATAGCGAAACTACCCCATAGAATAGTATATTATTAATAATCCATTGAATCGTATATAAATTTAATCTTTTGGTAATAACAGTAAATATTAAAAGCGCTATTATACCCCTAATAAGTTGTTCAGCCCTTGTTTCCCTTATAAGCATCATCAGTTTATATATTATAAAGGCGACAATCATTATATCTACTACATCTGCAAGCCTTATATTCTGTGCATATGTTATAATTCTCTCCATAAATTACCTCATTATCGTCTCTTTCTCATTCCTAAAGCTCTGCATCAATTTCCCGTCTGTGGATAAGACTCGCCATTTAGAATTTTCAATGCATAATCCCTTGCATCCAAAATTCTTTCAAGAGTTTCTTCATTCACGGTATCTCTATACTTTCCACCTTCTATAAAATCCTGAGTATTTAGTAACTCGAACTTTCTGTTACCATTCACATCCAAAAATGAGTTAACCCAGGTAGGATACATTTCTACAGATTTTATTAATGTATTCTCGTTGTTTTTTTCAATACTAAATTTAAGTATCACACCTGTCTCGGTATATTTGTTATCAATTGTTTCGCGTCTTTGATTAGATATAGCATTTCCCATTGAATAAATAATAAACTTATCCAATCCTTCATGTTTTACTATCTCGGTTTTTTGAAGTACATGAGGATGACTTCCAAGTATTAAATCAGCACCCCATTCAATCATCATATGGGCTACATCTGTTTGAGTTTGTGTTTGTTCAAATACATACTCATGTCCCCAATGAGCGTATACAGCTACCAAATCGCATCCGTTTTGCTTTGCATTTTTTATATCGGATTCAATAACATTTAAATCCATTCTGCTTATCATATAGGAATTTTCTTCTGAAAGATTTTCATCTAAACCGTTAAAAAGCTCTGAATATGCAAGTAAACCTATCTTGATTCCATTTTTTTCGATTACAAGTAGATTGTCACCGGGCTGCTTTTTAGTTCCAAAATGCTTCATATTATTAAAATTAATTGCATTAATCGTAGATTCAATCCCCTCTACACCGGAGTCCAAACAGTGATTATTTGCTGTACAAAGTGCATCAAATCCTGCATAGGACAGAGCAGTGGCTACTGCATCAGGGGCATTAAAAAGAGGATACGCTGCTAGTGGCAATAGTTCTTGAGCCATAGTACCTTCAAAGTTTGCCAGAGCTAAATCGACTCCAGAGATTAAATCCTTTACTTTCTCATAATGATCAGTAAAATCATAAGCTTCTGTAGCGGCATTATATCCTGCATTGATCATCCCAAAATGATACAATACATCTCCGGTTGCAGCTATAGTTATGGTTTTAGATTCCTCGGGTGTTTTATCTGTTTTCTTAGATTTATCATCCGTTTTATCGGTTGCTGCTTTATTTTCTGACTCTTCCGGTTTCTTTATATCATTTTGTTCTTTTTTATTGATTTCTATATTAATGTCTTTGTTTTCGACAGTGCTTTCAACCTTATTACCCGTTCCTTTAACAGTACGTACGACAAAACCAACAGCTCCCGAAACAATCTTGAAGCTGCCCCATAATATAAGCATAGTAATCATTAGGGTAATTATAAGTCTTGGATAATTAATCTTGTATCTCTTTACTGGTTTTCGTCTTCTACGTCTGTTTGAATCAGATCTTTGCATGAATACTCACTCCATTCATGTATATTTTATCATATAAAAATATAAAAGTCATAATTTTTAGGCTCACGCAAAAAACCGTCACCTAATTACCAATCGGCAGACGGTTCATACTTCCATACTTAATATTTTTAATGTCCGGCAAATTATTATTATCTTAATCACCTAATTCAAATTGGACTAATCTAACTAGATTTTTAACTGCTTCTTCCTCATCATCTCCATTTGCACGAATAATAATGGTATCATTTTTTACAGCCCCCATACTTAAAACTCCCATTATACTCTTTGCATTATAAACCTTTTCCCCTTTAACAACTTCAATAGTGCTCTTGTATTTTATTGATTCTCGGATAAACTTAGACGCTGGCCTTGCATGTAAACCTATCTCATTGTTTAGGGTAACCTTTTCCTCTATCATATATACACATCCTTGTTTTCTATGAATAAGAGATAGTTATATTATCCTTTAGACAGGATCTCTCCTGTCTAAAGGATCTAATCTCTCATTGTATTTTAATAAGCTACAAATAACTCTTTCTTTGCATTACATAATGGACAAAAATCTTCTTCGCCTGTCAAGGATACAAATCCGCAAACAGGGCAAAGTAATACTGTTTCAGCATCCAGATCCGAGCCTGCATCAACTTTTTCCTTAGCTTGAGTAAATAACTTAGCATGAACCTTTTCTGCTTCTACTGCATATCTCATAGCTTGAACTGCAGTTTTTTCATTTTGCATTTCTGCAATTGCTATGTAAGCCGGATACATTTGAGTGAATTCAAAAGTTTCACCATCGATAGCTCCTTGTAAGTTTTCTGAAGTTGATCCAATTCCAAATCCTGCTCCTGAAACAACATCAAAATCACCTTTTACATCCTTAAGAGCTTTGAAATGTAGTGTTGCATGTATTTTCTCAGCGTCTGAAGTCGCATGGAATAATCTTGCTACATTTGGAAAACCGTCTTTTTTGGCAATATCTCCCCAGATATTATACCTAGTTCTTGCTTGAGATTCTCCACCATATGCTGATCTTAGATTAGCTTGTGTCATTGCGTTCATAAATTTACCCCCTCATATTTAATTATACCCGATATCATTATAACATATTGAGTTATTTTTTTCAATTTACAAATTTACTTGGCATTTTAATAAATTTCGTTAAATTTTAACTATAGTATAGAGATTATTTTCATAAGGAAAGCACCACTTAAGTGGTGCTTTAAATTGTTATTCTTCTCTTTTTCCTAAGGCTTTGTCCATCATGAACAATCCATTTGTGCTATCTCCAATTTTTTCAAGTCTTGCTACAACTGCACCAACGCTTGCTTCCTCTTCAACTTGTTCTTCTATAAACCAGTTAAGGAAAACTTGTACCTCATAGTCTTCTTTTTCAACTGCTTCTTTGTATAATTTTTTAATATTGTTCGTGATTAATTGTTCATGCTCAAGAGCAGCTTGGAATGCTTCCAACAAAGATTTGTAATCGGTCTTTGCAGCTTGCATACCTTTAAAACTTATTTTAAATCCCTTATCGTGTAAGAAGTTTCTGAATTTTTCAGCATGCATTATCTCTTCTCTTGCTTGCTCATTAAACCAGTGTTCAGAACCTGTCCAATCTTCTTCAGCAGCATATGCAGCCATAGCTTTGTATATATAAGCCGACTCATACTCCATGTTCATTTGTTCATCTAAATTTTCAAATAATTTTTTATCCATAAAATCCTCCTATTATATTAATATTTTATTATTCTTAACACATATATCTATTTACCCAAAAAATACAATATTAAACAATTACTCATATAATTCATATACGCTATATATCTTTAAATCATTATTTAATAAAGAGAGTAGTAATTTAGGGATATTCTCCACATTTACATCAACTACTATTCCATTGTATTTTAGAATTAGCTTACTTATATCTATGAACTCCATTTTTTCAAGCGCTGCAACTACTCTGTCACAGGTCGTCTGTTTATGCATTTCACCGATTACCACGGTTAAGCTCAAAATCTCATTATGCCTTTCTTCAGGATTACATTTATTTATTAATAGTACACTGTTCATCTCTATTCCCCTCGTATAATATTATTGTCCACTATTTTTAATATACCCAATAACTGAAATTAATCACATTAAATATATGATTACTAGGTACAAGGATGTAATTTATGATATAATTGTGTTAAATAGAGAATAAATATAGCATGATGTTTGGAGGTCTTTATGGATAAACCTAGAAAAAATAGAAGGCGCAGAAGAGTTAGGATTAACTACACCAGGCTAATTATTAGTATTATTGTGTTATTATTAATCATCTTTATACTATTTACAGGCGTCAAAGCTCTATTCAAAAGAGCATCATCAGGTAGCACCTCAAAAGACAAAACTGTTACGGAAACCGATACTTCTGAGCAAAATAAATTAACTCCTGATGGACAATTGAGCCCAAAAAGTAAGTTAGAAGATTTTGAGTTCGTCAACAATCTAATACTAAATTCACATCCTTACTATGATGAGAATGTAAGTAAAAAACAAATAGATTGGAAAAAAATAACTGAAACATATAAGAAAAGAATAACCGAAAGTCAAAATGACCAACAGTTTATAGATGCAATCACTCAATTTGTATCTCAATTAAATGACGAGCAAACACATATCCTTAATTACGATTTTTATAACTACCTTTTAAACAAGTATAATGAAGAAAAAAATACTCAATGGCTAAAACCATTAAATTTAGAATCTGTAAAAAATAGATATAATGTACTGTCGACTGAAGAAATCGATAATCTAATTACTGAAAAATCGTCAAACAATGCCGGATCCAATCTAATTCTAGATACCCCCATTGTTGGACAGCTTGCATATGTTAAAGTTAAGAGTTTTGATGAAAGACATAAAGCTAATGACGGTAAGAGCATTAAGGATTTTCTGAATTCGATTAATACCTATAAAAACCTTGTAATAGATATAACCAATGTTAAAGACGGACTAAACTCTTATTGGATTGATAATCTTGTCGCACCGCTTATAGGTTCTGAGAGTTCAGTTTCAGGACGTATTGCTAAAAAGGACGATACATTTAAAGACTTCCTTGATTATGCATATAAAAATAAACATCGTTACATAACTTTCGGTGATGAGTTTCCTATCAGTGAACTCCCACTTGAATTAAATGTACAAAGTTATGTTAGAGAAAAATTTAAGAACTATAAAAGATTTGATATTACTGTTGAACCGAAGGATTCCGTAGGATATGAGGGCAAGATATTCCTATTACAAGACAAGAAAGTATACGGAGCTGCAGATACATTCGCTCAGTTCTGTAAATCAACGGGCTTTGCTACAATTATGGGCACCACTACCAGAGGTTATGGGATGAATGCGGAAATTGAACCTGTTCTAATGGCACTTCCCAATAGCGGACTGATACTTAGAATGCCCACTGTCATGGGTCTCAATTATGATGGCACAGGAACAGCTCTTGGAGGGACAACCCCTGATATCGAAATCAATAAAGATGTCATTGATTTGAAGGAAATTATCGATTATATTAACTAATCTTATTATGTACTAATTAACGGCAGGTGTTTTGTTACAAAAATGTAATAATACATCTGCTACTTTTTTTATATTATTTTTCATTAAAATTCCGTCAATTTCTTCTATATTCCGTCTAAATTTTTTAGTTATAATTTTCGCAAAACATTTATTAACAAATTTCAAATAATAATTATGAAAAGTTTAATATTTATATAATCTCCTATCTAATACTGATGAAGTTTTAATTGTCCTTTAATCTTATAATCTAATCGATAACCATAATCAATACTGTAGATAGTTTATTTTTGAATTGCTATGATTATTCCATTGAATTATTATACATATTATATTTCTTTCAGTTTTCACCAAATTATTGGTTAAATAATATACTTTACCACGCAACACTATATTGATATGTGTTATTTGATATTTAATTATGTTTATATATACTTATAAAATTGACTTTTTTCATCTCAATAGATAGAATTAAATTGTATCAAAAAATAAGGAGGTAATACATGGAAAATTCAACAAAAAATCAAAGGAAAGGGTTTCTTGGAGCAGTTGAGAGAATAGGTAATGCTCTTCCTCATCCGGCTATACTATTTTTCTTATTTAGTATCATAGTAATTATAGCATCTGAGTTAGTAGCCAGAACAGGAGTTTCAGTAACCTATTATGATGCAAGAGCAAAAGAAGAAGTTACAAAGACTGCCATTTCCCTTATGAATGCCGAAGGTATAAGATATATCTTCAATAATGCAACTAAGAACTTTACAGGATTTGCTCCTCTTGGAACGGTTTTAGTAGCTATGCTAGGAGTAGGGGTAGCGGAAAGTACAGGACTGATTTCAGCTGCACTTAAAAACCTTATTACTTCAGTTCCAAAATCACTTCTTACTGCAGTAGTTGTATTTGCAGGTATTATGTCAAATATAGCTTCTGACGCAGGTTATGTTGTTGTTATACCACTTGGAGCAATCGTGTTCTCAGGTGCAGGAAGACATCCGATTGCAGGTCTTGCAGCGGCATTTGCCGGAGTTTCTGCCGGTTTCTCTGCCAACCTTGCCATAGGAACACTGGACCCATTACTATCTGGTATCACAAATGAAGCTCTAAAATCAGTAGGTATGGTCGGTGAAGTTCTTCCAACTGACAACTACTATTTCATGGCAGCTTCAACTTTCTTACTAACCATAGTAGGAACACTTGTAACCGACAAATTCATAGAGCCAAGACTAGGTACCTATACCGGTAGTTACAAGCCCGACCATGAGCCACTTACTACTGTAGAAAGAAAAGGATTAAGATTTGCCGGTCTTTCATTATTAGTGTTTATGGTAATAATGGCATACCTTATGATTAAATTACCAGGAAATCTACCTGGAAACGGAGTATTCTTAGAAGCAGATGCTGCAGGAAAACTTGTTCTTAACAACTTCCTAGGAAACGGATTGCTTCTTGCTATACTATTGATGTTCCTTATCCCGGGTGCTATCTACGGTAAAGTTACAGGTGTAATTAAAAATTCAAATGATTTAATCAACGGTATGACAGATGCAATGAAGAGCATGGGTGCTTACATGGTTCTATCCTTCTTTGCAGCTCAATTTATTAATTACTTCAGCTATACAAACCTTGGACTTCTAGTTTCATTCCAAGGAGCAGAACTATTAAAGAGCATAGGATTTGTAGGACTTCCACTTATTATATCTTTTGTTATTCTTGCAGCATTCCTAAATCTATTTATGGGTTCTGCATCTGCTAAGTGGGCGGTAATGGCTCCAATATTTGTTCCTATGATGGCTCAATTAGAAATTGCACCGGAATTCACTCAGTTAGCATACAGAATCGGTGACTCTACTACAAATATTATAACTCCACTTATGAGTTACTTTGCAATGATCGTAGTATTTGTAAAGAGATACGATGAAGAAAGTGGTTTAGGTACATTGATTTCAACAATGCTACCATATTCATTCTTCTTCTTAATATCTTGGATAATATTATTAGTAATATGGTACTTCTTAGGACTTCCTATAGGACCTGGAGGCGCAGGAATTCATACTTCAATGAATTTAATACAATCATTCTTTGTTTAATATAAACTATAGAGTGTAAACAAAAGCAAGTGGAATAGTATATATTAACTACCACTTGCTTTTATTTTAAGTTAAAGGAGATTTTTAATGAACGAGAAAAGATTATTAGAAAGATTTTTAGAGTTTATCCAAATCGACAGCCCAACAACAAGAGAGCGTGACTTTGCCGAACATTTAATTCCCATACTAAGGGATTTAGGAATGGAAGTGGTTATGGATGATTCGGGCGAAAAAGCCGGAAGTAACAGCGGAAATCTAATAGCAAAGCTTAAGGGTACTACAGGTTCACCTGCGATTATGTTTAGTGCGCATATGGACACTGTTTCTCCCGGAGAAGGAATCAAGCCTGTAATAAGAGATGGAGTTATATATAGTGACGGCTCAACGATTCTAGGTGGAGATGACAAGGCAGGTATAGCTGCGATTATCGAAGGTATACAGTCCATTAAAGAGGCAAATATACCTCACGGAGACATTGAAGTAGTTTTCACCATTTACGAAGAAGGTGGACTTTTCGGTTCTAAATATTTAGATTATTCCAATGTCGATTCAAAATTATGTTATGTACTCGATACCAGTGGTTCACCTGGAAAAATTGTAATTGGTGGTCCTGCACAAGCTAAAATAAATGCTGAATTCACAGGAAAAGAGGCTCATGCAGGCGTTGCTCCTGAAGAAGGTATAAGTGCTATTCAGATTATGGCCGAGGCAATCTCAAATATGAGATTACTTAGAATAGACGAAAAAACAACTGCAAATATCGGTAAAATCGAAGGTGGTTCGGTTACTAATATCGTAACCAAGACAGCTAAATTCCTTGCAGAAGCAAGAAGTTTAGAAGATGATGCGCTCGATGTCCAGGTTGCTCATATGGTAGAAGAGTGCGAAAAAGCTGCTAAGAAATACGGTGGTACTGTCGATGTTAAAGTAAATATCGCATATAAGAGTTTTAAATTGGAGGAAAGTGAAACTGTAGTTCAAAATGCAATGAAGGCTTGCGCAAACTTGGGATTTGAACCGGAGACCATGATGTCAGGTGGTGGGTCAGATACGAGTAATTACAATGCAAATGGCATAAAATCAGTAAACCTTGCCATTGGAGAAACTAAACCTCATACAGTTGATGAATCCCTAAAAATAGAAGATTTAAATAATTCCGCAAGACTTGTAATGGAACTTATTAAGCTTCACGCCTAATAAAAAGGTTCTATAATTTCTGGTGCTGGTAGTGAAAATCTAATTTCACACTGGCACCTTTTTCTTATAATAGAAAAGTCAAAGTGACGAAGATCCAGCATAATTTAATCACCGCAAAAATATCATAAGAATGCAGGTCATTATGTATTTTACTATTTATAACTTAAATTTACTTGGCTTTGAAGAGGAGAAGATAGAAATCTACAACAAAATTAGTTCAGACCAAAGATTGGAGTTACCTATCTGACTTATTTTCTAAACTCAATTGCATTTGGTTATCATCATATTTCATTTTAAAAACAGGATCTTAATTATTAAAAAACTGATTGAATAAAAATACTTCAGGCAGAATGCACTGCCTGAAGTATTAGTTTGTGATATAATTGGTTACCAACACCATTTGACAAAGTCTTTTTAAAATGCTCTAAATAACCATTCTAAGACAAATTTATTTCTGTATAAGTATATTGCCCAAGCCGAACAAGTTAATCCTAAAAAAACTCCAACTATTACATCACTTGCCCAGTGTACTCCCAGATATATTCTACTGAAAGCTATTGCAAGTCCGATAATCAATCCTATCAGTAATAGAAATACCAATCTACCGGTACCAGTTGATACTATATAGGCCAGAGTCAGATAAAAGCTCACTCCTACAGTCGAATGTCCGCTGGGAAATGAGTATCCAATATGACTTAAAGCTCTCTCCTTTGTAGGTCTCGTACGTCTGAATATAAATTTTAGTACTTGGGAAACAATTATCGACAATCCAGCTGATAACATTATTGCAGATGCCGTAACAAATTCTCCATCCCTTACTAATACAAAAAGTATTGGGACGATGATCATAAATAGTGTTTCTACATTACCTAGTCTCGTTACAGATTTCATAACACTAATAAAATGAGGATTCCTATCCCTCGTTACTTTGTCTCTAATATTTTTATCGAAAGTAGTTTCAGCTTTTTTATATAACCTGGTTCCAGTATAAACTGAAGCCAATAACACTAATATTGTAAAAATAATTAATAATGTTAGATACATCCTATTCTCCTTATTAACATATGTAAATTATNNAAATCTAAAAGGCGTTCAAATTTGAACGCCTTTTTATAATTTATTTAGCAGGAGCTGAATGTATTGAGCATCCTTCTAATTGATGGATAGCTTCCATAAATGCTTCGCTTAGAGTTGGATGAGCGTGAATCATATTGGCAATTGCTGAAACAGGTAATTTATTTGCTACAGCAACAGTTCCTTCATGAATTAAGTCATTTGCATGAGGTCCAATTATATGGATACCGTAAATTTCAGAAAGGTCTTCTTTTGCTAAGATTTTTACAAATCCTTCTGCTTCGCCTAATGATACAGCCTTACCATTTCCTGTGAACATGAATTTACTCTTAACGTAAGGGATATTTTCTTCTTTTAATTTGTCTTCAGTATATCCAACTTGTGCTACTTCAGGAAGTGTGAAAGTACATGCAGGTATTACATCTAAATTGATTTCAGGTGTTTTACCCATAAGCTTTTCAACCACGTATATACCTTGAGCTGATGCAGCATGAGCTAACTGAATACTACCTTCGGTAACATCTCCGATAGCATATATTGTATCAACATTAGTTTTCATGTCTCCATCTATAGGTATTCCGTATCTTGAATATTCTACACCAGCCGCTTCAAGATTAAGTCCTTTTGTGAAAGCAGCCCTACCGGTAGCCATCAATAGAGTTTGTCCTTCTGCTTCTTGAGTTTTATCTTTACCGATAAGTTCAGCTATAACCTTATAGCCATTTTCGGTTTTTTCGATTTTACTAGCTCTGGATTTATTTATCAATTTAATTCCGGCTTTTTTCAAGAAAGTTGGCATTCTCTTTGATATTTCTGAATCAGCTGCGCCTAGGATTTCATTAGCAACGACAGTTACTTCTGTTCCCAGTTCGTTGTAGATACATGCGAACTCTAATCCGATAACTCCTCCACCGATTACAAGCATTGATTCCGGTACAAAATCAAGGTCAAGTATTTCGTCACTTGTCATGATTCCTTCAGCATCTGCTCCTTCAATAGGAGGAACAAATGGAACTGAACCTGAAGCTACGATAGTGTAGTCTGTTTCCAGTTCTCTCGTACTTCCATCTTTAAGTTTAACTACAACAGTATTGGCATCTTTAAAAGATGCGAATCCAGGTATGAATTCCATATTAGGATATGATCCTACTAAAAATTCTACCCCACCTCTGATTTGCTCTACTACTTCGTTCTTTCTAGCTTGAATTCTTGCTCCGTCTATTGAAAGATTTTCGAAATCGAATCCGAATTCAGCTTTTCTCTTCATAGCATTTGCAATTTCAGCATTTCTCCAAAGAGTTTTAGTAGGTATACATCCTCTATTTAAACATGTACCACCTAACTCTCTATCTTCTACTAAATATACTTTTGCTCCTAGTTGGGCAGCCCTAATGGCACATTCATATCCACCCGGGCCTCCACCTATAACAGTTATGGTTTTGGTCAAAATAATAACTCCTCTTCTGTAGATTGATAAACAACGATTACATCTTTCGCTGCTTTTGTTTCATCCGGTCTTCTAACCGGTGTATTATGTGGTGCTTCTTTAAGAAGCTCAGGATTTTCTTTTGCTTCTTTAGCTATTTCAATAAGGGAATTAGCGAATGCATCTAAAGTTTGCTTAGTTTCCGTTTCTGTCGGTTCTACCATCATAGCTTCATTGATAATAAGTGGGAAATAAACGGTTGGTGCATGGTATCCCTTATCAAGGATTCTCTTAGCTATATCAAGTGTTGTTACTTCAGAAAGCGGATCTTTTAATCCTCCAAAAACAACCTCATGCTTTGTAATTCTATCCAAAGGTAGTTTGTAATAGTCTTTAAGAAGTGCTTGTAGATAGTTGGCATTTAAAACTGCAACTTCAGAAGCTCTCTTAAGTCCGTCTGCTCCCATTGTTAGAATATAAGTGTAAGCACGTACAAGAATTCCAAAGTGTCCATAGAAATCTTTTACTTTACCGATAGAATTCGGAAGATCATAGTTTAGATAGAAAGTTCCATCATCTTTCTTTTCTACAACAGGTACAGGTAAAAACTCTGCTAAAAACTCTTTACAAGCTACAGCTCCAGAACCCGGTCCTCCACCACCATGTGGTGTTGACATAGTCTTGTGCAGGTTGTAGTGAACAACGTCAAAGCCCATGTCTCCAGGTCTAGCTTTACCCATGATGGCATTTAGGTTAGCTCCGTCATAGTATACTAATCCACCTGCTTCATGAACTATATCAGCTATAAGCTTAATATTCTCATCAGACATACCTACGGTATTTGGATTTGTAAGCATTAATCCGGCAGTATCATCTCCAACTGCAGCTCTTAAAGCTTCTACATCAACCATACCTTGGTTTGTCGATTTAAGTTCTATTGTTTTATATCCTGCCATTGCAGCTGTTGCAGGGTTTGTACCATGCGCAGCATCAGGAATTATAATCTTATCTCTCTTAGTGTCTCCTCTTTTTTCGTGATAAGCTTTAATGAGGAGTATTCCGGTATACTCACCATGTGCTCCGGCAGCCGGTTGCAAGGTTGGTTTATCCATACCGGTAATTATAGCAAGAGCGTCACCTAATTCATACATTAGCCTTAGAACACCTTGCATGTCTTCTTCAGCCTGTAGTGGGTGAACATTTTGGAATCCTGGTAACGAAGCCATATCTTCGTTGATTTTTGGATTGTACTTCATGGTACAAGATCCTAATGGATATATTCCTTGATCCAATGAGTAGTTTTTATTAGAAAGATTAGTAAAGTGTCTAATAACTTCAAACTCAGCTACTTCAGGGAAGTCCAGCTCAGTATCACATAATAGATCTTGAGGTATTAAATCACTTAACTCAGCTTCAGGTACATCTAAATCCGGAAGCTTATATCCCACTCTACCAGGTTGAGAGACTTCAAATATTACTTTATCATAATTTGTATTCATTTAAGCCTCCTCCATTATCTTAACAAACTTATCGATTTCTTCCTTAGTTCTCTTTTCTGTAACAGCTATGATCATTACATTTCCAATACCTTCATAGAATTTAGCAGCTCCAAATCCACCTATTATTCCAGCTTCTTTAAGCTTGTTGTTTAATTCTTCAACAGGTTTATCGGTAACAACTGCAAATTCTTTAAAGAATGGTGCGCTTGAGAATGGCTTAAACTTACCTGATTTAGTTAGTTCATTGAAGCAGTAATGAGCTTTTTTAGTACAATGCTCAGCAACTTCTCTCATTCCCTTCTTACCCATAGTAATCATATAAACGGTTGCAGCCAATACATTTAATCCCTGGTTGGAACAAATATTTGAAGTAGCTTTTTCTCTTCTAATATGTTGCTCTCTCGCAGATAGTGTTAGTACCCAACTTCTCTTACCATCTCTATCTTCAGTTTGTCCTACGATTCTTCCAGGTAGTTTTCTTAAATGCTTCTTATTAACAGCAATATATCCGAGATAAGGTCCACCTGCAGCTACAGGTATACCAAATGGTTGTGCTTCTCCTACTACTACGTCAACACCCATAGCTCCCGGTTTCTTAAGAATTGCAAGTGACATCGGATCACATGAAGCAATCATGTCACATTTCTTAACGCCGTGAGCTATTTCAGTAGCACTTTCCAAATTCTCAATGAATCCAAAGAAGTTTGGACTTTGAATTACTACAGCACCGGTATCTTCAGTTACAGCAGCTTTTAGTGCATCCAAGTCGGTTACACCGTCTTTCATATCTACTTCTATAAGCTCAAAGCCTTGAGCTTTTAGATATGTTCTAGCTACCATTCTGGAATGTGGATGAACGGTTTTAGAAATTACAACATTCTTCTTCTTATTACCGTTTACACACATTAAAGCTGCCTCACCTATTGCTGAACCGCCATCGTATAGGGAAGCGTTTGCTATTTCCATGCCTGTTAATCTTGTAATTAATGTTTGGTACTCAAATATATATTGTAAAGTTCCTTGACTTACTTCTGGTTGATATGGTGTATAGGAAGTATAAAACTCAGTTCTTCCCGTGATATGCTTGATTATGGAAGGAATATAGTGATCATAAGCACCGGCACCTAGGAATGATGGCATTTGACATGGACATACATTGTCTTCAGCCAAACATCTTAAATATGCAGTAACTTCAAGTTCACTTTTTGCCTTCGGCAAATCGAGCGGTCTATTCATAGAGACATCCTCAGGGATGTCTCTAAATAGATCGTCTATTGATTCGACTCCAATCTTCTCAAGCATCTCTCTTTCATCTTGTTCAGTAAGAGAAATGTATGGAAACATTATTAAGCCTCCTCAGCTAAGAATTTTTCGTACTCTTCGTCGTTCATTAAATCATCAGTCGGAGCATCTTCAACTTCCAACTTAACTAACCATGCGCCATAAGCATCAGAGTTAATTAATGCAGGATCATCATCAAGATCTTCGTTAACTTCAAGTACTTTACCAGCAAAAGGTGTGAAAGCATCACTTGCAGCTTTAACTGATTCTATAGATGCTACAGCTTCACCTGCATCTAGTTCATCATCTACATCTGGAAGTTCAACATATACTATGTCTCCAAGATGATCTTGTGCGTAATCAGATATTCCTATAACTACCTCATTACCATCAATTTTAACCCACTCATGATCCTTTGTGTAAAATAATCCTTTTTCAACTTTCATTTAAAAATCCTCCTCCTAAATTATATTTATTTCTTTTGTAAAAATCGTTTACTGATTATAACAGCAGGCACTACTCTTTTTCTGATTTGAACTTCTACTTCGTTGCCTATTACTGCTTCTTCAGCGTCGATTATCACATTCGCTATTGGTTTTCCTACAGTTGGAGCTAAGTAACCTGTGGTAATTTTTCCAATTTCTTTACCATCTTTTAGCACTGCATAACCATGTCTTGGGATACCTTTGCCTGTCAACTCTAAACCGATTAACTTTCTCTTTAAACCTTCCTCTAATTTCTTAGCTAGAGGTTCTTTACCAATAAAATCATCTTTATTGAAGTCGATAGCAAATTTTAAACCGGCTTCAAGTGGTGAATTGTCTTCGTCCATTTCATTTCCATAAAGTGGCATTGATGCTTCAAATCTTAGAGTATCTCTACATCCTAATCCACATGGTTTAGCGCCTAGTTCAATAAGTTTCATCCATATGTCATCTCCGTCTTCCCAATCACAGTAGATTTCATATCCTAATTCACCTGTGTATCCGGTTCTGGAGATTAAAACCTTTTTGCCATCTAAAGTAACATCGTCAACAAAGTGGAAGTTTTCTAACTCATCTAGATTGTAATCTAGTGCTTTTTGAAGTACTTCTTTAGATCTTGGTCCTTGTATAGCTATCTCACTATATGATCTTGATGCATTTACAATTTCTACATCAAACCCATCTTTTCTAGCCATAATCCAATCAAAATCCTTGTCTGTGTTAGCTCCATTAGGAACCCATAGAACTTTTTCATCATTGTACTTAAATACTAATAGGTCATCAACTACTCCACCTTTTTCATTTAAAAGTATTGAGTATTGACATTGCCCATTTTCAATCTTAGTGATGTCATTAGATAAGACATAATTATTGAATTTAATAGTATCTGGTCCGGTAATAAAGAACTCACCCATATGTGATACGTCAAAAATTCCAACATCATTTCTTACTGTATTGTGCTCGTCAACAAGTCCGGTGAACTCTGAAGGTAATGCCCATCCAGCATATTCAACCATATTGCCTCCTAGTTGCACGTGACAATCATAGATTGCAGTTTTTTTAGCATCCATTCTAAACTCCTCCTTTATATGTTATACTTAGTTACATAGCTACGGTTTTACCTTAGCTTATAAAATATCCCTACAATATGATTATATAGGAGTTAAGTGAATTATGCAATACCGAAATATTACAAATGACAAAATATCTACATCCGTTTTAGGATTTGGTTTAATGAGATTGCCGATTGAAAATAATGATAATTGCACAATAGATAAAATAAAATCCTTCGAAATGATGAAATATTTATATGATAATGGAGTAAATTATTTTGATACAGCATATACTTATCATTGTGAAAATAGTGAAACATTGCTTGGAGAATTTATTGAAACAATAGATAGATCTTCAATCTATGTGGCAACAAAACTGCCTATGTGGTTATGTAATAATTATGAAGATTATGAAACTCATTTTAATACTCAGTTAAAGCGACTAAAAAGTGATTATATCGATTTCTATTTAACGCATAGTCTTACTGAAAAGAGTTTTAAAAAAATGGTAGAACTGGATGCTTTTAAATTCTTGGACGAACTAAAATCAAAGAGCAAAATAAAATATGCCGGATTTTCATTCCACGATGAACTACCGATTTTTAAAGAGATACTAAATTCTTATAATTGGGACTTTTGTCAAATCCAGCTAAACTACTTGGACAAAAACTACCAAGCTGGTTTAGAAGGTCTTAAACTGGCAAGAGAAAAGGGAATCTCAGTAATTGTAATGGAGCCTCTTAAGGGTGGCAATCTAGCTAACTTACCAAAGGATACAAACCAAATACTTGAAAAATATAATATAAAATCAACCCCTGTCCAACTAGCACTAAAATGGGTTTATGATCAAGATATCTCGTTATTGTTGAGCGGTATGAGCAATATGGATCAGTGTATGGAAAATGTTGCACTTGCTGATACTGTATCTGAAGTAAACACGACAATTGAAGATAGAAAAGCCATAGATGAATTGGTTGAATTTTTAAATAATCGTATTTCCGTTGGATGTACTTCTTGTGAGTATTGTATGCCATGTCCGTTTGATGTAAATATTCCTGGAATTTTTCAAAGATTTAATAATGCGACAATATTCGATAATTATGAAGCAAATATCAGAAGCTATCAAACATTAATTGAGAATAATAATGATGCCAGCATGTGTACTGAATGTGGTGCTTGTGAAAGTCTGTGTCCTCAAAACATTGAAATTATTAGTAAATTGAAAGAAGCTGACAGCATCCTAAAAAATGATATATAATTGTTTTTTAGGGTATATTTAATCATATAATTAGGAGGTGTTGAAATGATTTGTAAATCATGTTCGAATGAAATTAATAATGTTAAATTCTGCCCCCATTGTGGAGCTCAAAATATTAACTATATATCGAATGAGGATAGTCTATTAAATAGACCCAGTTTTAATAGAGATGAGCAAGAATACAATGAAAGTCTATTAAACAATGACTATGAAGATAGGATAAAGGAAGAAACTGCGTCTGATCGATTTGGTGAGGATTTGAATTCCGAACCTAGAAGAGAAGTCTTTGATGAGGCATCTGATAAAGAATATCACTTTAATGAATATGAGGGAAGAGAAAAACTACATCCGGAAGAAGATTTTGAAAATAAGGCGGATAGAGAAGATAATTACACACAGGGCTCATCTGATGAGAACTCTTCAAATGACAGCTTCAATTATAATAATGATGAAACTGTTGACAAACTTTGGGCTTTTCTAGGCAAAGTTAATAAATCTGCCGCTCCAATCGCGTCTAAAATCTACGATGCGGGTTTTATATCACTAATTGTATTGGTATTGGCAATCTCAATTTTGAACAGTGTTTCAGAGCGTTTTAATCAACCGGGTTTTACTACTAGTATGTTTTTTAACAGTTTACTGACTTCATTAATTGGAGTGGTTATAACATTCTTTTTCTTAAGATTTGTGTTTAATTATGTTGCAAAACAGCATAATGTATACGTAAAGAAAGATGAACTTAATGTATGTTTACTTTTATCTATGTTACTAAGTTCCTTTATAAGAATGGCATTTGGAAATTCAATACTTATTGCTATTTTAAACTCTTTCGTTTCAACACTATTACTACTTGCACTGATTATAAGAAGATTAAATATAGATAATTACAAAAGCATTGGCATTAAATACGTAGTATTCAATATCCTATTTATGATTATTTTTTATATTGTCTTACTTGGAGTATTATTTGCAATATTTGCATTTGCATTCTAACAAATTAGATAATCGTAAAGCTCCATATTCAAATATGGAGCTTTTTAATTTTTTATTATGCTCTAACAGGCTTTAATACTTTCTGTCTTGTAATCTTTCTAATCATCATCAAGCCTATTCCCAGCGATAGTAACTCAGCCAGTGGAATCACAAGCCAAACCCCAATAATTCCGAGAGTATTCGACAATATTAATAGCAGTGTAAGAATCCACACAAAACCTCTCATCAAACTCATTATAAAAGCTTCCATGGATCGCTTTTGACTTTGCAAAAATATCGTCGCTACCAGGTTTAAACCCGTAATCGGAAAGGCCAGGAAGTATATTCGTATACCTAGTATCGCTCTGTTTATGAGTTCAGGTTCATTCTCAACAAAAATCATCGCCAAGTACTTAGGCACTAACTGTCCGATTAAAAGAATCCCAAACCCAATAACTAAACCACCTATTGCTGCAATCTTTCCATAGTATACCTTCATATCTGATAGTCTTCTTCCATAAGCTTCGCTTATTAAAGGCTGTATTCCATTTGCTACCCCTGCCAATATGGCAGTAAATAACAAGCTGAGATTTGCAACAATCCCATAGGCAGAGACCGCAATATCTCCATCAATCCTCAAAAAGGCAAAGTTAAAAGCAAAAATCACAATTCCTTGACTAAGTTC
>MTKW01002109.1_pt1 | contig 38243 bp, 29 predicted proteins | sample 1042761 | NCBI WGS metagenome assembly MTKW01 (sample SAMN06205366, study PRJNA360243) | anaerobic digester metagenome | biome: Wastewater treatment plant; feature: Anaerobic digester sludge; material: sludge; isolation source: anaerobic digester fed with sludge from wastewater treatment plant ...
ATAATTAAATTTTATTATTTAAAAGAGGTTTGACGCAAAATATAGTTAAAAAATGTTTACGGCTTCACAGCCATAACCTGGCTTCATTGCCCATATTGAACAGCAGGTCGATGATGCTTGCATTCTGGATAAACCCCAGTTTCCGGCCAAACACCTGGTAATAGGGGCGGATAGTGAATCGGGAAGGCCGTTTAGGATGGATGGCCTCTCTGTAATCATTCACATCTGCGGTCACTTCGGCTACATATTCCGAGGAGAGCTCGAATGGGGTATCAATTCGCAGCCATTTACAGATGAGCTGGTGCAGTTGAAGATTGAAATCGGCGAGAAATTCAATTCTCTTTTCGTAGAAAGGGTGCAGTTCGTCGGCATAATATTCGAAGAAGGGGGTGGAGTTGTATGCCGAAACGATCGCATTCCAGTGCAGGTGTCGCCAGTTGCCATGGTCGGCAATGCGGATATCCTTCATCCGGCACTCTGCGGCTGAGGGCTTCTCCACCGGGATACTGAGCGGCATCAAACCGTTTGCCCCCACAATGTTGCATCGGTTCCGGTAGGATTGCTTCTGGTAGTTCTCGTGCAGTTCGACAACTACTTTCCTGGCATGAAAGAGATGCGAGTAGTATTCGATGGGTGCCAAGTAGAGGGCTGAAAGCAAAAGAGTACCCGATCCTCCGGGAGGGGGAGCGGGTACCGGCAGACGACGATTTTTGGGAGAGATCATTTTTTTGCGCTTCTAAAGAGCCTGTTCCACCTGATCTTTCCGTTCAGCCATCCCTTGTCCTTCTCCAGCGAGAGCCATATCAGCATGGGTTGGCCTACGATATGGTCTTCAGGGACAAACCCCCATACGCGCGAATCGGCAGAGTTGTGCCGGTTGTCGCCCATCATGAAGTAGTAATCCATCTTGAAGGTGTATGCATCCGCCTGCTCCCCGTTGATATATACTTTCCCGTCGCGGAAGGCAAAATCGTTACCTTCGTAATTCTTGATACAACGTTCGTATGCTGCCGCTTTAAACGCCACATCGGTATCGAACGTGATGGTGGCCCCTCTCTTCGGAATCCATAGCGGTCCGAAGTCGGCGCGGGTCCAGTTGGTGGGATAGTTGACGGGGTAGTAATAACCGGATCCGGGCTGTTCCACCTCTTTAATCACCTCCCATACGAAAGGTTTCTCTTTCAGTTTTGCAACCATGGAGCTGGTCAACGGGATGTTGTAGAAGATCCTGCCGTTGTTGCCGTTCCGCCGTTGCAGTCCGGAATGGGCCATGGTCAGGCTGTCGATGCCGGTCAAATCCTGCATCTTGAGAGAGAATTGTCCATAGCTATTCGGTATCAGATAGTCATCCTTGTTGATACCCAACTCTTGGAAGATCTGCTCCGAAATAACCGTCCCGTCCGTGTGGATCATATAGGTCAACTGCGATAGTTCCGGACTGGGAATCAGTTTCCCGTCAATAAAGACGCTATCGTCGCGCAGCTCGATGGTTTCACCCGGAAGGCCGATACAGCGTTTCACATAGTTCTCGCGCCTGTCTACCGGCCGAAAGACCACTTCGCCGTATGTTCTCCGGTCGGAACGTATTCCTGCGCTTCCATTGGAGTTATATTTGGAGAGGGTATAGAAGTCGACACCCTGCTGGTTGAGGGCAACCGTATCTCCGGCTGGGAAATTGAACACCACGATGTCGTTGCGTTTTACCTTGCCGACTCCCTTCAGTCGCCGGTATTTCCACTGCGGCTTGTCGATGTACGATTTGCCTCCGATTAGTGGCATCGTATGCTGGGCCAACGGGAATGACAGGGGGGTCATGGGTGCGCGGGGTCCGTAGCTTATTTTGCTGACCGCAAGAAAATCACCCACCAGCAGCGACTTCTCGAGTGAGGAGGTCGGGATCTGGTAGTTCTGGAAGAAAAAGGTGTTGATGAAGTAAACCGCTATCAGTGCAAACAGGATCGCATCCACCCACTCCATCGTCTTCCGTACTGTCTTGTTCCTGGCTCTTTTCCACCACGACCAAGGCACGAATTTAGTGATATATATGTCGAAAAAAAGCAGAGTGAAGAGCAAGATCCACAGGATGCCGGCCCAGGCAGTAAAGAGCAGGGTGATGAGCGTCCATACGCCGAACCATATCCATTGGTGCTTGTCGGCAGCGGAAATGCGCGTTTTCAGAGTTGCCCGGGAAGAGGTGTGCGAAGTGTTGTTGTTGTCGTAGCGCTCTTTTTTCATTTTCATCAATGATTTTGCAGTTGTGTTGAACAGTTGGGTCAGGATTGCAGGTCGAGCATGTCGTTCATGCCCAGGAACCCCTTTTTCCCTTTCGTGAACTCGGCGGCTAAGACAGCGCCAAGGGCAAATCCCTTCCGGCTTTTGGCATCGTGGGTGATGCGGATGATGTCGGCATCCGATTCGTAGACGACAGTATGAATGCCGGGCACTTCCCCTTCCCGGAATGCCTTAATCTGCAGTTCGTCATTGCCGTTCGCCTTGTCGAGTACCCATCTATCCTTGCGCTCCAGGTTTTCAAGAATACCTTCGGCCAGGGTGATGGCTGTTCCGCTCGGCGCATCCAGTTTATGGATGTGATGTGTCTCCTCCATCTTCACGTCGTAATCGGAAAACCGGTTCATGATCCTGGCCAGATAGTTGCTGAGGGCGAAGAAGATGTTTACGCCCAAACTGAAATTTGAAGCGTAGAAGAAGGTCTGTCCCCCGTTTTCACAGGCAGCCTTTACCTCATCCAGCCGCTCCAACCATCCGGTTGTTCCGGATACTACGGGGATGTTGGCCGCAAAAGCCTTTCTGTAGTTATGCAGGGCGCTCTCGGGAGAGGTGAATTCGATGGCGACGTCTGCGCTCCTGAATTCGGGAGAGTCAAATTTTTCGGGGTTGTTGACATCGATGATGCAGGCGATCTCGTGTCCCCGTTCCAGGGCAATCTTTTCGATCTCGCGGCCCATCTTTCCGTAACCGATCAATGCAATCTTCATATGGTTATCTTCCGGTTTATTGTTTTCCTTTTCCGTCGTCCAGCGTACGTTGCTGGCTATTGCAAAGGTATAAAAAAAAGTTGTTCGGAAGGGTTGAGGCAGTTATTTGTTCTTAAATTGCAGCTGCTGTTGGTCCCCTCCTGGCACAAACTCAGAGCCAACCTTTCTCCCTGTACCATTTTACGGTAGCTTCAACCCCCTCTTTCAGCCGGTAGGTGGGTTGGAAGTCGAGATCGTGCTGAAGTGGGGTGATGTCGCACGACCAGTTCCGCTGCTTCATGATCCGGTATTTATCGGTATTGAATGTGGAGGTTCTGCCCGTCAGCCCCGCGAAGGTTTCACTGAGGAGTGCAGCCGGCTTTACGAGCCATAACGGCAGGGTGATTCTGAAGAGATGTCGCTTCTGCAAGGCTTGCTGCACGATGGCATTGAATTCAGAACCTGTATAGTTTTCCCCGTCGGCCACGAAATACTCCTTTCGGATAATGCCCCTCTCGATGCACCGGAAAACTACTTTCACCAGGTCCTCGGCGTGAATGAACGTGAGTATCTGTTTGCGGAATCCGACACCCACGCTCAACCCCCTCTTTACGGCCTTCATCAGGATCAGGTAATCCCTGTCGCGTGGTCCGTAAACGCCGGTGGGTCGAAGGATGAGATAGGGAAAGTCGGGCAATCCCTTCAGGTAATTTTCGGTTTTCAACTTACTTTTCCCATAGGCCGTATTGGGGTTGGGGAGAGCGTCGTGCCTGAACGGTGTATAGTTTGCTTCATCGCCTGCCCCCATAATGCTCAGCGAACTCATAAAGATAAACTGGTCGGGGAGGGTATCGGTTTCAATCAGTGCATCCACGAAATTGCGGACCTGCTCATGGTTAACCCTGTCGAAATCTGCTTTGTGACGAGCCTTGGTTATTCCGGCATTGTGCACGATATGGTGGAACCGTCCATATTTCCCTGCAAACTCCAGGAGTTGCCCTTTCAGTTTCTCCTTATCCCCGTAGTTGAGATCGATAAACTTTATACGCTCGTCCTGCAGATAGGTCCTGCTGCTGCTCGCCCTGATCCCGGCCCAGGTTTCGTAACCCAGTTGCAACGCCTTGTCAACAGCCGTGCTACCGATAAATCCGCTCGCTCCGGTAATGAGTATCCTTTTCTGCTCCATTCCTTTCAAAATTCAATTGCAAATTTAATCATTCTCCTGTTGATTCAGCTGCTTGAGCTCAACAACCTGAGGAAAAGAATAATTTTTTCTCTCCTTGTTCTAACTAAAACGGCTTTTCGTTGTTTAATATTTGATATGAGAAACAATATTGATCACATGAGTAAAAAAACATCAGTTGCGGAATCGGTGTCAAAGCCGAAGAAGAAAGAGCTGGAACAGCTTGTTGTCGATTTCCTGACTGCCAATAAAGAGAAACAGTTTAACTACAAGCAGATAGCCGCTGCGCTTAACATCCGGGGAGAAGAGGGGCGGCGCGTATTGATAAAAGTCCTCGACCGGCTACGCGATTATGACGTATTGCTGGAGACTTCTCGCGGAAGATACAAGATAAATAACCGCGGATTGATTCTTGAAGGCCGTTTTGAGAGACGAAGCAATGGTAAGAACTTCTTTGTTCCCGATGACGATGCAAACATCATCTATATTCCCGAACGGAACAGCAAGCATGCAATGAACGGCGACCGGGTCCGTGTTCAGTTGCTTGCCAAGAGGAAACATGCAGACACCGAAGGTGTGGTGATTGAGATTCTGGAACGCGCCCAGACCCGGTTTGTGGGGGTATTGGAGGTACAGAAATATTTTGCTTTCCTGGTGATGGACAGCAAGTTTTTGGCCAACGATATTTTTATTCCGATGGATGAACTCAACGGTGCCAAGAATGGGGACAAAGTTGTGGTGGAGATTGTGGAGTGGCCCGAAAAAGCCAACAATCCGGTTGGCAAAGTGATCGACGTATTGGGCAAACCGGGTAACAATACCACCGAGATGCATGCCATCCTGGCGCAATACGGATTACCGTACAGCTATCCCGCCGAAGTGGAGAAAGCGGCGGAACTGATTCCCGACAAGATCGACAAGAAGGAGATTGCGCGACGGGAGGATTTCCGAAATGTATTTACGCTGACCATCGATCCGGCCGATGCCAAAGATTTCGATGACGCCCTGTCGCTTCGTAAACTTTCACCCACATTGTGGGAGGTGGGCGTACATATTGCCGACGTAACCCATTATGTGAAACCGGGCGACCTGATTGACCGGGAGGCAGAGAGGAGGGCAACCTCCATCTACCTTGTCGACAGGACCATCCCGATGTTGCCCGAGAGGTTGAGTAACGTTCTCTGTTCACTCAGACCGAAGGAGGACAAGCTCTGTTTTTCGGTAATCTTTGAACTCGACGAGAATGCGGAGATTAAAAAGTCGCGCATTACCCGTACCGTTATCCATTCCGATGTCAGGCTTACCTATGAAGAGGCCCAGGCCGTAATTGAGACCGGTAAAGGCGATTTCTCGTCGGAAATCCTGGTACTGAACGACCTGGCACAGAAGATGCGGGAAAGGCGTTTTGCCAATGGAGCCATCAATTTTGAGCGCTATGAGGTGAAGTTCAACCTCGATGAAAAAGGTAAACCGCTGGGTGTCTATTTCAAGGAGTCGAAAGAAGCGAACCACCTTATCGAGGAGTTCATGCTGCTGGCCAACAAGACGGTGGCGGAATCGATAGGAAAGGTGCCGAAAAACAAGAATGCAAAAACATTCGTCTACCGCATCCACGATATTCCCGATTCCGAGAAGCTGGATACCCTGAATACCTTTATTCTCCGCTTCGGACACAAGATAAAGACAGAAGGGAGCAAGGTGGAGGTGGCGAAGAGTATCAATTCGTTGCTGGACAAGGTGCAGGGACGTCCCGAGGAGAACCTGATCGAGACGATTGCCATCCGCACCATGTCGAAAGCGGTCTACTCTACCAAGAACGTGGGGCATTACGGTCTGGCTTTCGATTACTATACCCATTTCACCTCCCCGATCCGAAGGTACCCCGACATGATGGTGCACCGGCTGCTGGAGCGTTATCTCAATGGAGGCAGCTCTGTCGACCAGTCAGAGTTGGAGATGGAGTGCAAGCACTCGTCCGACATGGAGCAGGTGGCTGCCAATGCCGAACGCGATTCCATCAAGTATAAGCAGGTGGAATTTATGGCTGACAAGGTGGGTAAGGTGTATGACGGTGTGGTATCGGGCATTACCGAGTGGGGACTCTACGTGGAGATCAACGAGAACAAGTGCGAGGGAATGATCCCGATCCGCGAACTGGACGACGATTTCTACGAACTCGACGAGAAGAATTACCGGCTGGTAGGCCGACGTACCAAGCGCGAATACCGCCTTGGTCAACCACTCTCCATTCAGGTTGCACGTGCCAACCTCGAAAGGAAGCAGCTGGACTTCGTGCTGGCCTGATCAGAGCCTTTTGAAAAATGAGGTTCTGGTGAACGCATGCTGAAAAAAGACCGGACCCTGAAATTCGGTCTTTTCCCATTTTGTTGCATCCTGAAGTTCTGGGAAGGGAGCCAGATAATAGCTCCTGTCGGTGTTATCCACAATCAGGTAGCCGCCTCTCTTTACATGTGGAATGGCCCGTTTAATGCAGCAGTTCCTCACCCTGCCGTCCACCACCACCAGATCGAAGTGTTCTTCAGGAAAGGGGTCAATTGCTTTGACATACTCCTCGAACGAGAGGCCGGCCGATTTCCTGTCGTTCGACACAAAATCGTCGGGATTGCGATAATCCCTTTCGTTGAAATCATCAATCCTGCTTCCCGGAATCTCCCGGATATTTACATTCATAACATGCAGCTCTTCCATCTTTTTAGTGAGAAAACCCCGCCAATCCGGATCATGCTCTACGGTGTGCACCTCTTTGCACCTCGCGGCGAAGAAGAGGGTAGATCCGCCCGATCCCCATTCAAAAACCTCCATATCGGGGTGACATATCCGCGAAAGAAAATCAACAGCATCGTAGGTCATCCAGGGTAAGCGGCGACTCAGGGTAGAATCGCCCGATTTCTTATCGGTATACCAGCGACTATACTGTTTGATATGAGACAACGTCCTGTTCTTTAGTGCATAGTCGAGCGCAAAACGGACATAGAGTAAAAAATCCTTCATCTCTTCTCTTGTTTTCTTTTTTCAAACCAATGTTCAATCTCTTTCAACATCTCCAGCTTGACGAGCTTGCAGATGAAGATATATAATAGAGGGGCAATAACCAGGTTGAATAGTATGAAAAGCGCATTGTTGTCGATCTTCCGGGTAGTGAGGTAGGCGGCAGCAGAGCTGATTGCCGCCAGAACCAGGTAGGGACCGATATCTTTAATCAGGTGCAGCAGGGTGTACCGGATCACTCTCCCCGCCAATATCACGGAGATCAGGAGCGAGACAACCGTATAGATGATCCAGCTGATGGCCAGGGCGGCGATGCCGTGTGGAAAAAGAAGGAGAATCAATACTACCAGTATCACTCCCTTGATCAGCTCAATTCCCAGGAAATAGCGGGCATTCTCCTTTGCTATGAAGAGCTCCTGAAAGATATGGATGAAAGGGGAGAGCATTCCCGCAAAGGTGAGGATCTGGAAGTAGGGGACTGCAGGTAGCCACTTCTCCTTGAAAAGCAGGTAGAAGACAGGTTCTGCAATGGCGATCATGATAAATCCGATGGGGAAGGCGAGGAATGCGATCGATTTGATGATCTTGCTGACCACTCTCTTTAACCGTTCATGCTGCTCGTTGATTTCCGACAGAATAAGCATCGCTACCGACCGGAATGCATTTCCCAGTGTAAGGAAGGGAATCTCCTGGTATTTTTTCGCCTGGTTGAAGTAGGCCACCTGGTTCATCGGATAGAATGTTGCGATCAGGCTCGGGTAGATATTGTTCACCGTAGTAGTAATTACTGACGTTGCCAGCAGCTTGTTGCCGAAGGCAAAGAACGATCTCAGGCTCTTCCAGTTGAATCGTGCGGTGGGCCGCCAGGGGGAATAGGACCAGAGGAAGAGGGAGCGGAAAAAAGCGTAGAGCAGCGTCTGGGCGACCAGCGACCATACACCGTATCCTGCGATGGCCATGACGACCGCCGTTACCCCTGAAAGCAGCAGTGCCAGCGTGTTCACCTGGGTGAGTCCTCTGAAATTTGCATTTTTGGTGAGCAAGGTTTGATGAATCAGGCCAAATGCATTGAAGATAAGCGATATGAATAGGATCCGGACAATGTTTGTGATGGCAGGGGCATGGAACATCCTTGCCAGCAGTGGGGCTGAAATGAAAAAGAGCAGGTAAAGGATTATGCTCAGCGAAACGTTAAAGTAAAAGACAGTGGCATAGTCGCCCTCGTGCAGCTCTTTACGATTCAGTAGAACCCGGCCGAACCCACTGTCGATCAGAATGGACGAAAACGCGATAAAGACAGCCAGCGAACCTACCAGACCATACTCCTCCGCAGCAACGATATTCATCAAGATCAACATGCTGGCAAAGTTGAGTATCTGTTGCCCAAATTTGTCGAGAAAACTCCAGAAAAGGGAATCGGTTGTCTTCTTTTTTAGTGCGGAATCGGCCATACCGGTGATTTAACTGTACAAAAATAGCTAATTTTTGGATCAAAAAGCGGGATAAAGCTCTTTTTACCCTCTCCATTGCCTGCTTATTCCCTCTTTTTTGTACATTTGATCCTGATAAGAGGGGTTCAATAAACTAAGTTTAAATCTCTTTCCAATGACTTTTTCCGAGGAGATAAAAGCGTATGCACGCTCGCTCGGTTTTGATGCCTGCGGCATCTGCCGGGCCGAAGAGAGTGGGGAGGAAGCGCGTTACATGGCATGGCTTTCTGAGGAGTGTCATGCAGGAATGAGCTATCTGGAACGGAATATCGAGAAGCGGTTGGACCCCAGGTTATTGGTCGACGGGGCAAAATCGATCATCTCGGTTGCGTTGAACTACTTTCCTCACCGGTTCCGGCATGAGGATGCTCCCCGGTTTGCCTATTACGCTTACGGTGAGGATTATCACGACGTGGTGAAGAAGAAGTTGAGCCGGCTTTTAGAATTCATACAGGGTCGTTCTCCCGGGGTCTCCGGACGCTATTTTTCAGACTCCGCCCCCGTATTGGAGCGTTTCTGGGCGGCACGTGCCGGATTGGGCTTTGTGGGGAAGAATACCTTGCTGATCATTCCCGGTAAAGGATCCTACTTCTTTTTGGGTGAACTGATTGTCGACCTCGAACTCGATTACGACTCCCCCCTATCTCAACACTGCGGAAAGTGTCGCCGATGCCTGGATGCCTGTCCCACCGGAGCAATCGAAAAACCGAAATGGGTGAATGCCCGTAAGTGCATATCCTACCAGACCATCGAGAACAAGGGCGAGATTTCGCCCGAGATAATTCCTCGAATGAGCAATAACCTGTATGGTTGCGATATCTGCCAGCTTGTCTGTCCCTGGAACCGTTATGCCCGTCCGCACACCACGCCGGAATTCCACCCCTCCGAGCAGTTCCTGTCGCTCGATTACGAGAGTCTGCAGGAGATGGATGAAGATACCTATCGCAAGATATTCAGCAAATCTGCCGTAAAGAGAGCGAAATTCAGTGGATTGAAAAGGAATCTCGAGGCCTGGAAATGTTCCAGAGAATCGGGAGGCGAGATTTCCTGAACTCACTATTTTTAGCTACTTTTGCACATTCAACTATGCAGGAGCCATTCGACATACATCTAAACAGAAGTTTCCAGGAGAGTGACCGGGAATATGAGAATGCGTTGCGTCCGCTTACTTTTAACGGTTTCAACGGGCAGGATAAACTTGTTGAAAATCTGAAAGTTTTTGTAAGCGCGGCGCGTATGCGCGGCGAATCACTCGATCATGTCCTGTTGCACGGACCTCCCGGGCTGGGGAAAACCACCCTCTCAAATATCATTGCCAATGAGCTGGGCGTGGGTTTTAAGGTCACATCTGGTCCCGTACTGGATAAGCCCGGGGATCTGGCTGGGATTCTCACCTCGCTGGAGACAAACGACGTGCTGTTTATCGATGAGATTCACCGTTTGTCGCCCGTAGTGGAGGAGTACCTATACAGTGCAATGGAAGATTATCGGATCGATATCATGATCGATAAAGGTCCGAGTGCCCGCTCCATCCAGATCGACCTGAATCCGTTCACGCTGATTGGTGCGACCACGCGGAGCGGGTTGCTGACCAGTCCCCTGCGGGCCCGTTTCGGTATCAATATGCACCTGGAGTATTACGATGTGGAGACCCTTACGGGTATCATTCTCCGTTCTGCCAATATCCTGAATATCGCATGTGCCCGTAACGCAGCCGAAGAGATTGCTTCAAGAAGCCGGGGTACCCCGCGTATTGCCAACGCCCTGCTCCGCCGCGTCCGGGATTTTGCCCAGGTGAAAGGAACGGGCAAGATAGACAGGGCAATCTCCACTTATGCGCTGGAGGCGTTGAATATCGACCGCTATGGGCTCGATGAGATAGACAACAAGATACTTCTTACCATTATTGATAAGTTTAAAGGTGGGCCGGTAGGGATCACGACAATTGCCACGGCTGTGGGCGACGATGCGGGAACCATCGAAGAGGTCTACGAGCCCTTCCTGATCAAGGAGGGATTTCTGAAGCGGACACCTCGCGGACGTGAAGTCACGGAGCTTGCCTACCGGCATCTGGGACGAACGAGAGAGCCGGAACAGGGTCTGCTCTTCTGAGAGGAGCCCATTTTGTCCCCGGAAGGGGATTCCGGAAAAAGAGCGAGGGTGAAATCACACATGTGATGCACCCTCGTTTATTTTTTATTGATGCGGAAATGCTAAAATGAGCTGTAGATGATGTCAAGCTTCAGTTTCTCCGGTGCCCTTTCAAGCATTGCTGCCGACGGTTTCATCTGGTTGTATATGGCAGTGGGAGTGCTTGTCGATGAGTAGTTATAGCTGCTTGTGGTGGAGAAGGTAATGTCCACCGGAATGAGATAATAGGTGAGATCGAACGGCTCGCTCTTCTGCCGCTTGTAATAATTGATCATTGCGGCAATATTTCCGAAATTGTACGAGTAGGTATTTGGGTCGAAAGAAGCATAGAAGCTGGTTACATTGTCGTGTAGCTTCCTGTTCTCAAAGAAGCCGTTCAGTGAATCCTTGTTTATCAGCAGCAGATGGTCAGGCGGAGAGAGCTTAACCTTTTCATCCTGGTATACTTCGGGGATGGCGTAGACCGTGAATCGGGCCTGGTTCAATGAGCGGTTGGCCAGATCAGCATAGATCTCCGAGATGGGGAAGGTGATTTCGGTATTCACGCCGGCCGGACTCTTCACGAAGGTGACATTGTCGTTCGCTTCCAGCAGCTGCTCATTCTTGTTCTCTATATGGTTGATCTGCGTCACTTCCGGCGAGATGTTCAGCCGGTACTCAGCTGTTCGTATCGTGTCGGTCTTGGTGGAGGATCCCTTGGGATCGAGGTAGCTGTAGAATATGTTCAGTGATGTCAGGTTTACGTTCAGGATCGTACTGCTTCCAAACTCTGTGGTGACGTACAGGCCCGGGAAAAATTCACGGAATGTTTCGGTATTTTTCAACTTCCCATGATCCGGTTTCTTGAATTCATCGAGGAACAGCTGGCCCAAAGACTTTGGCAGATCGGTGAGGATTTCGTAGATCTTGATCGTCTGCGAGGTGGTTCCTGAGTAGTAGGTCTCCGTACGGTAGGTATTGTTCTTGCCGGTGAAGGTCTTCGTTCCGAGCGGAGCGCTCATGTCGACCTTCGTCNNTGTACACCGCCAGCTTCATGGGCGACAGCGAGTCTCCTATCAGTGAGGTGTAGGAGATGGTCAGACGGACAGAATCGATAACAGCACCATCTTTAAACACCTGGTTCTCGGAAAGGTAGAACTCCCCCACATAATCAGACCGGATGGACCCGAAGACCGGGTCGACATACTCGCCCAGAATCGGATATTTGGTCCGGGAGAAGACAGAATCCACCTGTATGGTCCGGGACGATAAGGTCAATGTGTCCGTGCCCACCTGAACCCTGTCATTTTCCGGCTGTATGGAAAAACCGATCTTGTCGAGGGTGTCGACACAAGATGTGAAAATGATCACAAGGGTGATGCTCAATAGCTTGTATAAGGTGTGAAATTTCATTCGTCTCAAAAAATTATGAACGCAAATATCTGAAAAAAATAGTTGAAAAAAAAGCCCATTACAGGCTTTCTTGTTTTTTTTAATGATAATTGTCAATCGCGACAAAAAATGATGGGCCTTACCTCCTCTTTTTGCCACAATTCAGGAACCGATCTTGTCGCAAAATTCGCCTATCCGTTCCAGGTTGCTGTCGAAATCGGAGGTGTAGGTCAGGTAGGGAATCTGTTTGTCGAGAATGTATTTGTTCAGTTCCTCCCGGATATTTTCACTTCCCTGAATCACCCCGTCGGAATAGTCGATGGCCAGTTTTGTAAGGTTTACAAAATCCATCTTTCCCCGTTTCCTGACATCTTCAATCTCCCTGTCGCCGATAGTGTCGAAACGAAGTTTTTCCGAAAATCCCTCTTTGAACGGTTTTTCGAAATTTTCATCGTAAACGGAGTAGATCACTTTGGCGTTCTTCAGACAGGGATCGTCTTTGTACCCTTTCTTGATATAAATTGGAGCCAGGGCGGTAAACCAGCCGTGGCAATGGATGATGTCGGGAACCCAGCGCAGTTTTTTTATGGTCTCAAGCACACCTCGGACAAAAAAGATGCTCCGTTCGTCATTATCGTCGTACTCTTCTCCCTTTTCATCGGCAAGGGTTTCGCGGTTCTGGAAAAAATCGTCGTTATCGATGAAATAGACCTGCATCCGTGCCGATTGTATGGAGGCAACCTTGATGATCAACGAGTGGTCTGAATCGTCGATAATCAGATTCATGCCCGAGAGGCGGATCACTTCGTGCAGTTGATTCCTCCGTTCATTAATATTACCGAATTTTGGCATGAATGTCCGGATCTCGTGACCTTTGTCCTGAATGGCTTGGGGTAGGTATCTCGAAATTTGCGAAATTTGTGTTTCCGGTAAATAAGGAAAAATTTCCTGCGTGATGTAGAGAATTCTTTTTTGGTTCATTTAACTAACTTTCTTCAAATTCATTACAAAGATAATAAAAAAAATCCGCATAACTGCAAAATCTTTTTATCGGTTTTTTATTTGTTTTTGATATTCAGTTGTTTATAGAAAAGCGGATCGTCTGTTTTTTTGGAAAAGAGTTGATATTCTGCTTTTTTTTTCAATAAAAAATTTGTTGCTTTGCAGGCTGAAACGAAAGAAGAAAAAAACCAGTACATCTCTTTTTTGTGTATTCCAACAAGCATGTAGTAAAAATCAGTCTGCCCATTCTGCTCAGTTTGCTGGCGCAGAACATTATTCAGGTCATCGATACTGCCTTTCTCGGACGTGTTGGAGAGGTGGAGCTGGGTGCGTCCGCACTGGCCGGAATCATCTACATCGCCATCTACACCATTGGCTTCGGGTTCAGCATGGGAAGCCAGATACTGATAGGCAGACGCAACGGGGAGAAAAATTTTCACCAGATAGGGGAGATCGTCATCCAGGGAGTCCTGTTCCTGCTTATTCCGGGCCTCCTGCTGATTGCAGCCTTCAAGTTGGGTCTTACCGGTGTGTTGATGCGCCTCTTCCAGTCGGAAAACATAAGTGAGGCAGTTTCCGGTTATCTCGACTGGCGGGTATACGGTTTTGTATTCGCCTTTGCCAACAGTACCTTCCGGGCCTTCTATATCGGCATTGCCCGGACAAAGGTGCTTACCATCAATTCGCTGGTGATGGCGGTGGTAAATCTGGTTCTCGATTATGGACTGATCTTCGGTAACCTGGGGATGCCAGAAATGGGGATGGGCGGGGCGGCACTGGCTTCGGTCATTGCTGAAGCCTCATCCACGCTCTTTTTCATTCTCTACACCAGAAAGACGGTCGATCTGGAGAAGTACGGCTTCCGGAGGATCATTTTCAGGTGGTCGGTAGTGAAGAGGGTGCTCGACATCTCCATCTACATGATGCTCCAATACCTGCTGTCGATCGTAACCTGGCTGATGTTCTTCGTCTTTATCGAAAATTACCTGGGCGAACACTCGTTGGCCGTTACCAATATCGTGCGAAGTCTCTATACCATTGTCACCATCCCCTCTCATGCCCTGGGTTCGGCGGTAAACACCCTGGTGAGCAATACTATCGGGGCAGGAAGAAAGAACGAGGTGTTGAACCTGATCAGGCGGGTCACCATGATCAGCCTCGGCTCGATGTCTGCTATCGTATTTGCCGTTGCGATAATTCCACGGCTGGTTATCCAAATCTACACCAGCGATCCCTCCCTGATTGAGGATACGGTGGCACCGCTCTATGTGCTGTTGAGCTCGCTCCCTTTCTATGCGGCGGGAACGGTACTCTACAGTTCGGTCTCCGGAACCGGGAACACGCAAAGGGCGTTGCTCTTTGAGATTGTAACTTTGCTTGGATATATCCTCTATTCGTGGTTTATCGTCGTTCATCTCCGTTTGCCGGTCGGTTGGGCTTGGACTACCGAGCATGTATATTGGTTTCAGCTGATGCTCTTCTCGCTCTTTTACCTTCGAAGCAAGCGATGGATGGATAAGAAGATATAGGGAATTTTCGTATCTTTACAGACCGAAAGACGAACAATATGAAACATGGTGCTCTCCTCTTGCTGGTGCTGTTCTTCACCTTTCCGGCGTTTGCCCAGGAGTATGGATGGAAAGTGGGACTGGACTATTTTTTCGATAACAGGGAATACAAGAAATCCTCGTTTGCCGAATCGGCTACCCTGAACGGAATCTGGCTCACTCCGCTCGGGAGCATCGGCTGGGGCGAAAGGCACTCACTGCTTTCAGGGGTGAATCTGCTGAAAATTCCCGGGATGGGGAAAGCGGTGGACAAGGTGGATGTAACTATGTACTATCAATATAAATCGCCAGCTCTCCTGTTCCGGGTCGGCTCATTTCCCAGGAGTGAGGTGTTGGGTAACTACAATAATTTCTTCTTCAAGGATTCGGTCAACAATTATCTCCCACTGATGCAGGGAGTCTTCTGGCAGATTGGCAGCGATCGGAAATTCTTTAACGCCTGGTTCGACCGGACAGGCTATCCTACCTCCACCCGACGTGAACACTTCTTTCTGGGAATGTCGGGGAGACTGTCGCGGGGACTCTTCTTTGCCGATTTCCAATCCTACCTGTTTCATTATGCCAACTCCAATCCGGCCGTTACAGGTGAGGGGGTGAGCGAGAATTTCCAGCTTCAGGCCATGGCAGGAGTGGAGTATGAGGGATCAAACGGGTTGAGCGGGTTGGTTGCTGCCGGAACATTGGTGGGTTACGAAAGGGATCGTCGTTTCGAAGGCGCGCTGTTCAAACCAGCAGGCTTTGTTGCCCGGGGCGACGCCGAGATATGGGGAATCGGTACGAGCAACACGCTCTATTGGGGCGATCCGCGCATGAGACTGGCCAGCACCTTTGGTGGCAACCTCTATTGGGGAACAGCCTTCCTGCGTGCCGGATCGTATGTCGAAAGCGAATGGTATATCCGCCTGATCGAGTCGGAGAGGGTACAGGCCCGTTTCAGTTGTAACCTCCATTTTACCGAGAGTAAGCTGCTGTTTCAGCAGATGTTTACCGTATCGGCATCGGTGGGGAGCCTGACAACCGGGAGAAGGGCGAAAACCGGTTACCCGTGGACAACAATATTTCATTAAGGAGAATTACAATGGAAGATCTTTTTTCCAATGACAAGATGCGTTCGGAGGTCAAGGCCAGGATAGAGACTCTCCGAAGACAACTGCACGAGCACAACTACAATTACTACGTATTGTCTCAACCCACCATTTCCGATTTCGAGTTTGATGCCCTGATGCGGCAACTTGCCGAACTGGAGAAGCAGTACCCGGAGTTTTACGATCCAAATTCTCCCACGATGCGCGTGGGAAGCGATATCAACAAGAACTTCGTCCAGGTGCAGCACCGTTATCCGATGTTGTCGCTGCAGAACACCTATACCGAAGGTGAGATTTCCGATTTCTTCAACCGGGTGAAACGTTCGTTGAACGAGGAGTTTGAGATTGTTTGTGAATTGAAGTTCGATGGTACATCCATCTCGCTGATATATGAGAATGGCCGACTCTTGCGGGCCATTACCCGTGGTGACGGCAAACAGGGCGACGATGTGACGGCCAATGTGCGTACCATCCGCAACATTCCGTTGGTACTGAAGGGTGACAAGATTCCGGCTTACGTTGAGGTGAGGGGAGAGATACTGATGCCCTGGAGTGTATTCGAGGAGTTGAACCGGGAGCGTGAAGCGCAGGAGGAGCCGCTCTTTGCCAATCCCCGCAATGCAGCGTCGGGAACGTTGAAGATGCAGGATCCCAAAGCGGTTGCATCGAGGAGGCTGGAGTCGTACATCTATTACCTGATGGGAGAGGAGCTTCCGTCGGGTAGCCATTTCGAAAATATGGAGATTGCCCGGGGATGGGGACTACATGTATCCCCGACAATGAAAAAGTGCCGTTCGCTGGAAGAGGTGCTCCAGTTCCTGAGCTTTTGGGAGGTAGAGCGTAAAAACCTGCCTGTCGCCACCGATGGGGTGGTGCTCAAGGTCGACTCCCTTTCGCAACAGCGCAACCTCGGTTCAACCTCCAAGTTCCCCCGGTGGGCCATTGCCTACAAGTTTAATGCCGAGAAGGCCCTCACGCGCCTGGAGTCGGTTACCTACCAGGTGGGACGCACCGGGGCAGTCACTCCCGTGGCCAACCTCGAACCGGTCCTGTTGTCGGGCACAACCGTAAAGCGGGCCTCGCTTTACAATGAAGATGCTATCCGTACGCTCGACCTGCATATCGGCGACATGGTCTATGTGGAGAAGGGAGGGGAGATCATCCCTAAAATTACCGGAGTGGACAAGGCCTCCCGGGCTCCCGGAGGGGAGAGGGTAGAGTTTGCCACCAACTGTCCCGACTGCGGCACGCCGCTGTTGCGGAACGAGGATGAGGCAGTTCATTACTGTCCCAACAGCGAAAACTGTCCACCGCAGATCAAGGGTCGCATCGAACACTTTGTCACCCGGAAGGCGATGAACATCACTATCGGCCCGGAGACCATCGGGTTGCTCTATGACAAGGGGTTGATACGGGATGCCGCCGACCTGTACGAGTTGAGGTTCGAAGATCTCGTGAGACTCGACCGCTGGGCGGAAACCAGTGCCAGGAACCTGCTGGCAAGCATCGAGAAGTCGAAGAAGGTTCCCTACGAAAGGGTGCTGTTTGCTCTTGGCATACGTTTTGTGGGAGAGACGGTAGCCCAGAAGCTGGCGTCAGCTTTTCACTATATCGACCTGCTAGCCGCCGCAACCGTGGAACAGCTTACTTCGGTGGAGGAGATCGGTGAACGGATCGCTCAAAGTGTCAGTGACTTTTTCCGGAATCCCCGGTCGGTGGAGTTTGTTGAGCGGCTCAAGGCACATGGCCTGCAGTTCCGGTTGAGCGAGGATGCACTGGCTACAAGAAGCGACCGGCTGGCCGGGCTAACCGTGGTGATCAGCGGAACCTTCGAGTTGCATTCACGCGACGAGTACAAAGCCATGATCCTGCAACACGGCGGGAAGAACAGCGGATCGGTATCGAAGAATACCGACTTCATCCTTGCCGGGGAGAATATGGGGCCAGCCAAACTGGAGAAGGCCGAAAAGCTGGGGGTGAAGATTATCGATGAAAAAACGTTTTTGACAATGATAGGAAAGGAGTCCTGAGAGATGATAACAACATTGATCATATTGATCGTTACTGCAGCCCTGTTTGTCTGGGGAAAGATCCGTTCCGATATTGTGGCACTCTGTTCGCTGCTGGCCCTCCTGCTTACGGATGTGCTGACACCGGAGGAGGCCCTTGCCGGATTTTCCAACCCCATCGTGATCATGATCGCGGCTCTCTTTGTTGTTGGGGGTGCCATCTTCCAGACAGGTCTTGCAGGAATGGTGAGTAAAAGGGTGTTGCGCTTTGCCGGCAACAGCGATTATAAGCTTTTTCTGCTGGTGGTATCGGTGACCGCACTTATCGGCTCGGTATTGAGCAATACGGGAACGGTGGCGTTGCTGATGCCAATCGTGGTGAGCATGGCTGCCTCTTCTTCCTTGAGCGTACGGCGTCTGCTGATGCCGATGGCTTTCGCCAGCAGCATCGGCGGGATGATGACGCTGATCGGTACGCCTCCCATCCTTATCGCCCACAATGCACTGGTTGAGGCCGGGGAACGTGGGTTTTCGTTTTTTACCACCTTGCCCGTTGGTATCCTGTTGTTGCTTTTCGGAATTGTACTGTTGTGGCCCCTGACCAGGATGCTCGACCGGAAAGATCGTAGGGAGGATGATGATAGCCGTTCGACGGTGAAATCGCCAAAACAGCTGGTCACGGAGTACAGGCTGGCAGAGAACATGTACAGGGTAGAGACAAATGAAAAATCGGCGGTGGTAGGGAAAAAACTTTCCGAACTCAATATTACGGAGCAGTATGCAGTGACCATCACCGAAATACGTCACCGGATAGTCACCCCGTTCAGGAAGAGCATCACGCAAGAGTTGCCGGAGGCGGGCTCGGTACTGGGCGATAATGATGTGTTGTACCTGGTTGGCGATTTTGTCAACGTTTCCCGCTTTGTTGAAGAGAACGGATTGAATTTTCTGGACCGCTCTTCGGACGACTCCATTCCCTCCTTCTCTGGAAAACTGAAGTTTGACGAGATCGGGATGGCCGAAGTGGTGGTGCTCGCCAACTCCAATATCATTGGTCGCCCCGTCAAGGAGTCGGGCTTTCGGAACAACTACAACGTGAACATTATCGGCATACAGCGAAAAGACCGTTATGTGGTGCAGAATGTGAAGGATGAGAAGATCCAGTCGGGCGACATGTTGCTGGTACAGGGCACCTGGGAGGATATCGACCGGTTGAGCCGATTGCAGTCCGAGATTGTGGTGATTGGCCAGCCCTCGGTGGAGGCGTCCAAGGTGCCGCTCGAGGAGAAGGCACCTGCGGCCGGGATCATTATGGTGTTGATGGTGGCGGCAATGGTATTCAATCTCTTCCCCCCCGTAGTAGCGGTATTGATGGCTGCTGTAGCCATGATCCTGGTGGGATGTTTCCGGAGCGTACGCGATGCCTATCGTACCATCAACTGGGAGAGCGTTGTCCTCTTTGCCGCCATGATGCCACTGGCAACTGCCATGGAGAAGACGGGAACATCGGAGCTGATCTCTTCCGGCATCGTCGGATCGTTGGGGAGCAACGGACCACATCTGGTGTTGGCTGGAATCTATCTGGGGACCTCCATCCTGACGATGTTTATCAGCAACACGGCGACAGCTATCCTGTTTGCACCCATTGCATTGCAAGCCGCTGCTTCGCTAGATGTCAGTCCTTATCCGTTTCTGGTAGCCGTGGCGGTTGCTGCCAGCATGTGTTTTGCAAGCCCCTTCTCCACACCTCCAAACGCCATGGTGATGTCGGCCGGGCGCTACTGTTTCATGGATTATGTGAAGGTGGGACTGCCCCTCCAGGTTGTGCTTATGGTGCTCATGGTATTTGCCCTGCCGCTACTCTTCCCCTTCTGAACAGTTACTGAAAGGTGGACAACTCCTGAAGCAGGGTTCCCGGACGGAAAATCTCATTCCATTCGAACGAGGTGAATACGAGCTTCTCGGCTGCATTCTTTTCACCTGCTTCAAAAAAGAGGGCTACCCGTCCATCCGCCAGTTGGGCAATGCAGGAGTAGGCTGCAGGACCGCTGTAAACCAGCTTGCTGTTGCTCCACTCCTGGCAGTCGTTGAAACTGACCTTGAGTGTAAGATGGCTCCTTCCGCGTGAGACAGCCGGGTTAAGAAACAGGTGTGCCAGTTTGCCCTCTGCTACTTCAATGCAGTGGACGGATGCTTGACAGACTGATTCTACCAACTGGTAATCATGCTCAATATCCGACCATGTTTCCCCCCCATCCTTGCTGTAGCTGACACCCCTTGCCTGTTGATTGTTATAGGACCGCATGTTCATGAGCAAGATCCCGTCTGACAATTCCGTTATTTGACTTTCATTGCATCCCGGCGTGATCGGTTCACCGATCTGCCACGACTTGCCATGATCGTCAGAGTAGATCACATGGACTCCATAGCTGTAGGGCCCATTGGCCAGATTCCCTTCCGGATCGTCGTAGCTGTGGTTTGCCGGGATGATCAGCCTCCCTTTGTGGAGTCCCCTCCTTAGCTGAATACCTACGCCTGGACCGGTAGCGTACCATCCCCAGGAGGGATAGCGGCAACTCTCACCAAGACTTAAGGGGGCAGACCATGTTTTACCATCATCGTCGGAGTAGGTGACATAAGGTAGCCTGGGAGATCGTGATGTTTTTCGGATGATCTCATTTTCCCTCTCTTTGCCGTTGTTCCAGGTTAAAAAGAGCCAGATACGACCAGTCTCCTCATCGATTACCGGGCAGGGATTTCCGCAGGTGTTGCCACCATCATCCCATACGATCTGCTCTTCACTCCAGCTCTTTCCGTTATCTTCAGAACGTTTCAGCAACAGGTTTATATCACCTGTATCACCTGCTTCACGCCCTTCACAGAAGGCGAGCAAAGTCCCTTTTCCGGTCACGATCAACGATGGTATCCGATAATTGTTGCAACTCCCTTTGCCCTGTTCCCACAAGACGATCGTATCAACCCCTCCCTCTTTATCGTTGCAGGAGAGGAAGAATAATAATAAGATGAGGAGGCGTGAGAAAAAAATTCTAACCCTTTTCAAGGAACAAGCTATCAGGAAGATCGACACAATGAGGTCAATCCAGCAGACTTTGATGCGATCGATGACGCAGTTATTCAAGAACTCTTCATTGAAAAATTACGCACTAATTGAAGAGCTTAATAATGCCGTACACTTGCTGTATGAAGCAAAACGTGCAGGGAGCAAGGTTGATCTTCATCTCATGCAAACGAACTTATTCGATGCGTCAGCAAGTGAGATTTATTCTGAAGCTGAAAAGATGCTTGCAAAAGTTCTTGAGAATTTAAAAGATAAAGAAATTCGTAGTATATTTGAAATATACAATACAGAGGCTGAGGTTATTGAATCTGGACAGCAAAACCTGTTTGGGGAAGTACTACAAAAGTCTCATTTACTAAACTTAATTCTTTCAAAATTTGGATATGGAACAGAACAAACAGAAAGCACTCGACAAGATGAACCTTCTCCTCAGAGCTATAGCGAAATCACAGGGAATAGATCCGGACGATCCGAAATTTCAGACCAACGAGAACAGGAAACAGGAGAAAAAGGACCTTCAGGGGAATCAATAGATGATAATACCATTTCAGCCCATGTAGAAGCAGAAGCTGCAAAGGTTGATGCTACCACTGCCGAAGCTAAGAAAGAAGCCTACGAAGGAGCAAGGCATATGCCTGGCATGGAGGATCTATCCAAAACCATGGATAGCTATAGTGATGTATTAGCATTTGACGATTTTGAAAACCCAAAAAACATAAATAACGATGAACAAGGAGAAAGAAGCACAGAAACTATTGAAGCTGAAACAGCAGTTGTTGAAACAGCATCAGAGGCTATCGAACGTGAATCAGAAAATGTCGGAAGTGATAAACAAAGAGCAGGAGAAGTAATAGAAAAAGCAACTGAGCAAATTGAGAAAGCGGAAAAACTTTTTAACGAGATTGACAAGAAGCTAGCAAACTTAAAACTAGCAGGTAAAGAGTATACAACAGAAGGTATACTAGCAGACTACCCTATTGATATACTTGCTAAAGGTCCGATTAAGAAAGATGCTACTTCGTTTGTTAAAGCAGTTGCGAAGATAACAGGACTGGAACATGATACAAACAGCAAAGGTAAAGCACAAATAGTCAACGTTAATATAGCACCCGCAGGTGGCGATGCTACATTTATACTATGGGGAAAAAAGAACCCTGATTACGGCGTTTATGTATCAATTCCTTACAAGCCTGAATATGCAAGAGATCGTAACGACTATGACAACTACAAAGTAGACGGCTCAATTATTTGGCGTGTAACAACGAGAGAGCACAAATATAGAGGATTAGGCAACCAAAGAATGAAAGCCGACGTAACGGCTCAGGAGATGGCAGAAATCCTACTTAATGGTCTGAATAGTGAACTTAGATTTAGAAAATTAGAACAGGAGACAAACGATGTAGAGAAAGCACCTGAAAAGGTAAAAAAAACTAAATTAAAGACTGAAAATATTATGGAATCAAAGAACAATATGCAACCTTTGTTTCATGATATAGAAGAAGTCGAACCTATAAATACCAATCAAAATGAGGAAGTTAAGTTACAAGATGGCACCACTCAAACCGAACGAGGAAGACAACAATCTAACGAGAATGATGCGTTGGGAGGAAGAACAGGGAATGAGTCTAAGCGAACTGACAGAAACGGAGTGGATAGACGTGATACAACACATACTGCCGATAACCAAACAGGAAGCAGAAGATTACCTGACTCACCTGAGAGCAATCAAAGCGGGGATGTAAAAAAGAATACCCGCAATAATAGAAGCAAAAGAGGGACAGATTACGCTCCCACATCCCCCCAGTGCTCGTTTTAATGCGAACATCGCAGCTATCAAGCTGATGCGAAAGCTAATGGAGGATGGGGTTACAGTCCCAAGCCAAGAAGACTTTGAAACGCTACGGAAGTATAGCGGATGGGGTGGATTGGGAACTTTCTTCAATAACCCAGGGCCAGAAAACACAATACTACACGAAGTACTTGACAGCGAGGAGTACGAATCAGCAGTCAACAATATCAATTCTGCATATTACACACCGGCATCGGTTATAGATGCCCTATGGGATATTGCAGGTAAGCTCGGATTTAAAGGAGGAAAAATCCTTGAAAGTAGCGCAGGTATTGGCAGCATCATCGGATTAATGCCTGAATCAATCAGCAACAGATCCGACATCGAGGCAGTTGAAATCGACACCATAAGTGGCAATATCCTAAAACTGTTATATCCGGATGCAAAGGTTAACGTGCAGGGATTTGAAGAGACAGACATTAAAAATGGATCTGTTGATCTAGCCATCACTAATGTTCCATTCATTACTGGATTCAGGGTAAACGATAAGATAGACAAGGATCTTTCGAAAAAGTTCAAAGACATTCATGACTATTTCATCGCTAAAAACATCAGGAAGTTGCGGAATGGAGGGATAGGCATCTTCATTACATCCAGCGGAACACTTGACAAGAGCCGTAAGCTCCGGGAATGGATTACTTCGGACGAGAAGTCTGATGTTATTGGTGCATTCCGCCTAAACAATGAGACATTCTCCGGCACAAAAGCAACAAGTGATATCATTATTGTAAGGAAGAGGACAGGAAACAAGCCAGCCGCAAATGCGATTGATGTTATTGATACGGTAGTCGCAAGGACGGGTGAATACAAAACAGGCAATACGAATTGGGACAAAAAGGAGGGACGCTATGTTGAAGAAGTAAAACCGGTCTCACTTGAGTATAACAAATACTTTGTTGAACACCCAGAACATATGGGAGGTGAAATGTTTGTTGGATATGAGAAGGGTGATACATACAGACCGACAAGTATCGGGTTATTCCCAACAAATGAAATAAATCAAGACGAGGCACTTAAGAGATGGGTTAATAGCTTCAATGAGATTGAAAATACAAATATAGTAATTCATTTACATCAATGGTCAACCTATCCGGATGGATAAAAGCAGAATTCCCGGACGCAAAAACCTTACCTGGAAAGCGTGGCGTCTGGAAACTCTTCGATGATCTTTACAATATCTTCCCAGGGAAGCAGCTTCCCCTTTCCGAAATCACCGCAGGCAAGCTCCCCTTCGGCGGTATCATAGACATGATACCCCCAACCTTTCAGTTTTTCGATATTGTGCTGCACGATCGGATTTTCGTACATGTAGCTGTTCATGGCAGGGAAGATAAGCACCGGACACCGGGCAGCCATCACGGTGGTGGAGAGCATGTCGTCAGCAATTCCCGAAGCGATCTTCCCGATGATGTTGGCGGTTGCCGGGACGATGACGAACAGGTCGGCCGCCTTGGCCAGGTCGATATGCTTTGTGTCCCATTCCCGCACCGGATCGAACATCTCTGTAACCACCGGGTTGTGCGACATGGTCTTGAATGTGAGGGGAGTGACAAACTCCTGGGCAGATCTGGTCATGATCACCTCCACGTTGTAGCCATCCTTCTTCAGCTGGTTGACAACCTCCACTGCCTTGTAACAGGCGATTCCGCCCGAGACTCCGATAACGATCGTTTTCATTGAATTCCTCCTTGTTTCATCATTTCCTCAACTATTGCTGCCGCAATGGCCCTTTTCCCGGTCGGCCTTGCAATCACTTCGCCCGAGCGGATCAACATGCCGGAATGGTTCTCTTCTCCCAGCTCTCCCAGTTGATTGGCAAACACCATGTCACAACCATTCTCTTCGGCCAGCCGGTTGGCAATCCGTATCAGCTCTTCTTCCGTTACATCTCTCAGCAACTTGAACCCCACCAGAAAGGTGGCCGGATTGTTTCGCTTGATCAGCGGAATCACCTTTTTGGTCCGTTTCAATCCCAATACCAGATTGTGGCCGGACGGTATCTTCTCCGAAAGAGTGTATCTGCCGGAAGGATGTTCAAGCACCTCCCTTACTGCAGTGACACCCTCTTCCTCACTGAACGGCAGGCGGCAAATCTCCCTGGCCAACTCGTCAGTGGCGGCGGCATAAGCAATGGTGAAGTCGGATATGGCCATGGAGTGGATAAAGAAGTCCACCGGCACTCTGCTGGTTAACTCATCCACGGCATGATAAACGCTCTCTGCATCGCTGACAGGCAGAAAATCCACAAAGGGGTGCTGCCTGTCACTCAATACCCCCCTGTAGGCCGTGTCGGTCAGGATATAGGTGACGCGAAAATCGTGTCGCCCGGCAGCCTGAAGCTGTTCCATGACAGCCTCCAGACAGTGCCAGCCAAGCAAACCTGTACTGACGTTGGTCAGCCGCCTGACCCCGTCGATCTGCTCCGACGTTCCTCCTGCCGTGATGGCGATGTTCAGCATAGGGTCAGATCTTTTCGCTTATCCTGTTGTTGTCGTCCAGAATGAACACCCCGGGTTGGTGCACCTTGGCCTCCTCGGGCGTCAACGATACATAGGCCATGATGATGATCTTGTCGCCAGGTTGTACCAGTCGTGCTGCCGCACCGTTCAGGCAGATGGTACCGCTGCCGGCCTCCCCTTCGATCACATAGGTTTCGAACCGTTGTCCATTGTTGATATCCACTACGCAGACCTTCTCCCAGACCAGGATGCCGCTCTGGTCGAGCAGATCCTTGTCGATGGTGATACTGCCGGTATAGTTGAGGTTGGCCTCCGTTACGGTCGCCTTGTGAAGTTTTGCTTTTAGCAAAGTGAGTTGCATCTATTTCTCTAAAATAATGTTATCAATCAATCTCGTTTTTCCAAATCTTACAGCAACTGCTGCAAGCGCTTTCCCCTTGACTGTTTCAGTTGGTTCCAGCGACGGGTAAGCATATATGCTTACGTAATCGATACTGGCCAATGGAGCCTCGCTGATCTTGCCGGTAATCAGCCTGGTCAGCTGCTCAACATCATCCTCACCCGTTTCGAATGCTGCCTTGGCTTCAAGCAATGCCCGATTCAGGATGATAGCCTGTGCCCGTTCTTCGGGCGACAGATAGGTGTTGCGCGAACTCATGGCCAGACCGTCGGGCTCCCTGACGATAGGGCAGACCACCAGTTCAATGTTCATGTGCAGGTCGGCCACCATCTTCATCAGTACGGCTGCCTGCTGCGCATCCTTTTGTCCAAAATAGGCCTTTTGGGGCTGCACGATGTTGAAGAGGATGGTCACTACCGTTGTGACCCCCTTGAAATGGGTCGGCCGGGATGCACCGCAAAGTATGCGGGTGATATCGCCGGTCACCTCCACAAATGTGGAACTTCCGCGGGGATAGATCTCCTCCACCGAAGGGTAGAAGATCAGATCCGCACCCGCTCCCGTGGCCAGCTCTTCGTCGCGCCTGATGTCGCGGGGATAGGATTCAAAATCCTCGTTGGGCCCGAACTGGGTGGGGTTGACGAAGTCGCTCACCACCACGATGTCGTTTTCGGCCTTAGCCCTGCGGATCAGCGAGAGATGTCCCTCGTGCAGAAAGCCCATGGTGGGGACAAAACCGATGGTTTTGCCCGACCTGCGCTGCAGATCGAGGTATTCCCTCAATTCTTTTACAGTTGTTATGATCATAGGGTTGTTTGTCAGTATAGTTTCTCCAACAGATCGGCATCGATGCCGAAGGTGTGTTCCTCAGACGGGAAGTGCCCCTCCCTTACATCCGAGACATAATCCCCGACAGCTGCCGAAATCTCGCTGTTCAACTTTGCATATTGTTTTACAAATTTAGGGACAAAGTCGCTGTACATGCCCAACATGTCGTTGATCACCAACACCTGCCCGTCACACCCTTTTCCGGCACCAATACCGATGGTCGGGATGCGGAGTGACGATGTGATCAGTTGGGCCAGTTTGTCGGGAATGCACTCCAGTGTAATGGCAAAGACGCCGGCTTCCTCAAGCAACCGGGCATCTTCCAGTATCTGCTTTGCACTCTGCTCCTCTTTCCCCTGTACCTTAAACCCGCCGAACACGTTGACCGACTGCGGGGTCAGTCCAATATGTCCCATAACGGGGATCTGTGCGTCCACAACCGCTTTTATCGTTTCAATGAAAAGTGCGCCCCCCTCCATCTTGACAGCTTCGGCACCGCCCTCCTTGATCAGCCTGCCGGCATTCCGTACAGCCTCCTCCCGTGAGACATGATACGACAGGAAGGGCATGTCGGCTACCACCAATGCGTTTTTTACACCCCGGACAACCGCACGGGTGTGATATATCACCTCGTCGAGGGTGACCGGAAGTGTGGAGGCGTTTCCTTGAAACACCATTCCCAGCGAGTCCCCCACCAGGATAGAATCGACCCCGGCAGCATCCAGCAGTTTTGCCATTGAATAGTCATAGGCAGTGAGCATGCTGATCTTACGGTTATTCTCCTTCGATTCCCGGAACGATTTTACTGTAAATTTTTGTGCCATACTTCTTAATATTCATTCATCACTCTTCAAATAGCGCTTCCAGTGAATGGTTGCCCGACAACCGCACGGTCTCTTTCCCCAGCAGCGTATAGAGTGCAGACATTTCGGGCATATGGATGCGCAAACTCTCCAGGTGCAACCGGACGGTGTTGCTGTCGCCCCGCTTGACGGGACCTGTAAGCGCCTCTTTCGGCTCCTTCTCGTTGAGGTTGCGGACAACACTTTCAAACAGGGGCCAGGTCGCCTCTCTGACCTTGTCGGCCGGTAGGCCCGATCGTTCGAAGATACGGTACGAAGCATCCATCAAGGTGACCAGATAGTTGGACAATAGGCAGGCTGCCGCGTGATATAGCGGTTTTCTACCGGGAGTCACGGTGAATGTAGGGTTGCCGCAACTCTCAAGCAGCAGGTTCAGCCTCCCGTTATCCTCTTCCCCCTTCTCGACGGCAAACCATGCACCGTGTAACGTCTGTTGTGTTACAACGGGATCGCCAAATGCCAGAAGCGGATGTGCGCTGCCTGTTTGATAACCGGTCACTTTTAACGGATCGAGTATGGAGAGTGAGTATACGCCGCTGACATGGAGAATCAATTTGTCGGTTTTCCCCGTGATCTCAAGGTGGGAGATCTGTTGGACCACCTTTTCAATCTGATCGTCAGGTGTTGCTATCCAGATGAGTTGATTGTCGTTGATCAGCCTCTCCAACGAACTGTAATGGGTAGAACTGGTCAGCTGGGCCGCCTTTCCGGCACTTGCGCCGCCGATACTATAGTAGCCCCCTATTTCAAAACCGTTGTTTTTGAAATAGAGCCCCAGAGCGGCTGAGACCTTCCCGGCACCTATGAAAGCAATCTTCATTACCTAAAATACGTCGCTGTTCTGCGAGGCAAAGGTACAAAATAAAAAATGAAAAAGAGGTCATTCCCGCAGAAATGACCTTATAATAACCAGTATGGATGGTGTGGCTAACTCAGCATGCAGGTGGGCTGTGTCACCACCTGGAAGAAATCGTTCCCTTTATCGTCCACCAGGATGAATGCGGGGAAGTCTTCCACTTCAATTTTCCAGATAGCCTCCATGCCCAGTTCTGGATATTCCAGACATTCGAGACGCTTGATGCTGTTTTGTGCCAGGATGGCTGCCGGACCGCCAATGCTGCCCAGATAGAACCCGCCGTACTTCTTGCAGGCATCGGTCACCTGCTGACTTCGGTTTCCTTTGGCCAGCATGATCATGCTGCCGCCGTGCGACTGGAACAGGTCGACATAAGAGTCCATCCTCCCGGCCGTGGTAGGCCCCATCGAACCGGAGGCATAACCGGCGGGTGTTTTGGCCGGTCCCGCATAGTAGATGGGGTGATCCTTCATATATTGTGGAAGTCCCTCTCCGCGGTCGATCCTTTCTTTGAGCTTTGCATGAGCAATGTCACGGCCCACGATGATGGTGCCGTTGAGCGACAGTCTCGTTGAAACGGGATATTTGGAGAGTTCGGCCAAGATTTCCGGCATCGGACGGTTGAGGTCGATTTTTACGCCGCCGCTTTCACCGGCCTGGCGCATCGATTCGGGGATCAATCGGGCAGGGTTGTCCTCCAGCTTTTCGATCCAGATTCCATCTTTGTTGATCTTGGCCTTGATGTTGCGGTCGGCCGAACAGGAGACGCCCATGCCCACCGGGCAAGAGGCCCCGTGGCGGGGAAGGCGGATGACACGCACGTCGTGTGCGAAATATTTTCCGCCAAATTGTGCTCCCAGTCCCAGTTTCTCAGAAGCATCCTTCAGCTTGGCCTCCAGCTCGAGGTCGCGGAACGCCTGTCCATATTCATTCCCTTCGGTGGGGAGGTTGTCGTAATATTTGGTGGATGCCAGCTTGACCGTTTTCAGGTTGGCTTCGGCCGAGGTGCCACCAATGACGAACGCCAGGTGGTAGGGCGGACAAGCGGCCGTACCTAGTGATTTCATCTTCTCGATCAGGAATGCTTCGAGTTTTCCCGGGGTGAGCAACGCCTTGGTCTCCTGATAGAGATATGTTTTATTGGCCGACCCGCCACCCTTGGCGATACAGAGGAATTTGTACTCGTTCCCCTTGACCGCATAGAGGTCGATCTGTGCCGGCAGGTTGGTGCCGGTGTTCACCTCGTCATACATGTTGAGGGGGGCATTCTGCGAGTAACGGAGATTCTCGTTCACAAAGGTGTTGTAGACACCGCGGGAGAGTGCCTCCTCATCGTTGCCGTCGGTCCATACCTGGTTCCCCTTCTTGCCCATGATGATGGCCGTACCGGTATCCTGGCAGAAAGGGAGAATGCCCTTTGCCGAGATCTCGGCATTCCGCAGGAAGGTGAGGGCAACATATTTATCGTTGTCGCTCGCTTCGGGGTCGGAAAGGATGCTGGCTACCTGTTTCTGGTGCTCGGGGCGAAGCAGGAACTCCACATCACGGAAGGCGGTCTGGGCCATTAGGGTGAGACCCTCCGGTGCTACTTTCAAAATCTCTTTTCCTTCAAATTCCGAAACCGAGACGTAATCTTTGGTCAGCAGGTAATATTCCGTGTTGTCTTTCGACATCGGAAACGGATCCTGGTAATGAAATGGTTTTGTTGCCATAGCTGTTGTTTTGTAATTGGTTTTTTCGATCGGTTACAAAATTACAAAGAAAAAATGGTTTTTTATTCTATTTAAATTCAGTATAAATAATATATCTAAAAGCTCGCTTATTAGCCAAAAAATATGTTCCTTTGCACACGAAAACAAGATTGTGCTGTTTATGCGACTTTCAGAGCTACAAACCGGAGACAAGGCGTACATCGTAAAGGTAAACGGATCGGGGGCATTTCGTAAGCGAATCCTCGAAATGGGTTTTGTACGCGGTCAGGAGGTTAAATCGATATTGAACGCCCCGTTGAAAGACCCCATCAAATACGGCATAATGGAGTATGAGGTCTCACTGCGGCGCAGCGAAGCAGTATTGATTGAGATCTCCAAACTGATAGAGGATGCGATGTACGGACCGGAGAACGACGAGCCTGACGAATTGGGGGATATAGTCGAGGAGCAGGATGCATACGGTTGGGCCCAATCGGACGGATCTGCTGCAAAAGGCGAGACCGGCAAGGTTATTCGCGTGGCGTTGGTGGGTAACCCCAATGCCGGAAAAACCTCCATCTTCAACCTCGCTTCCGGAGCGCACGAACATGTGGGAAATTACAGCGGCGTGACCATCGACTCCAAGGAGGGGACCCTGCGGCACAACGGCTACAAGTTTATCCTGACCGATCTGCCGGGAACCTATTCGCTATCGGCCTACTCGCCCGAGGAACTATACGTGAGGAGCTACATCCTGAACGAGAAGCCCGACGTGATTATCAACGTGGTAGCCGCATCCGCACTCGAGAGAAACCTCTACCTTACTACCGAACTGATAGAGTTGGAGCGGCCGATGGTGATCGCTCTCAACATGTACGACGAGCTTGAAAAGAGTGGTCGCCATTTCGACCACCGAATGCTCTCCGAGATGCTCAATGTCCCCATCATCCCTACGGTAGGCAAGAAGGGTTTTGGCATTCCGGATCTGCTTGAGAGCGTAATCAGCATCCATGAGTCGCGCGGAGGGACGAACTCGGTAACCATCCCTTATGGACGCGTGATGGAGAAATCGATCGGCATCATGTGTCGTGATCTCTCCGCCGGAAACGTTACCGCTATGGAGATGCCGAGACGGTATCTAGCCATCAAGCTCCTGGAGGGCGACAGGGAGGTAGAGGATGTCATCCGGGTGCACAACAGGGGTGAAGAGATTCTGGCCCGCAGAAACAAGGAGCGCGACTATATCGAAAAATTGTTGAAAGAGGATCCTGAATCTGCGTTTACCAACTCCCGCTATGGATTCATTGCCGGAGCACTCAAGGAGACGTTGAGCGAGAAGACTAGCTCGGAGGACAGTACCACCCTGCTCGACGCTGTACTGACGAACAAATATCTGGGATTGCCGCTCTTTTTCTTCTTTCTGTGGGTCATGTTTGAAGCCACTTTCCGGCTAGGTGCCTATCCCATGGGGTGGATTGAATGGCTAGTCGCCCAGATGGGCAACCTGCTTCGGGACAACATGGCAGAGGGACCTCTCAAGGATCTGCTGGTGGACGGAGTAATCGGAGGAGTGGGGGGCGTGATCGTCTTCCTACCCAACATCGTGATCCTTTATGCATTTATTGCATTTATGGAAGATTCGGGTTACATGTCGCGGGCAGCATTCATCATGGACAAGCTGATGCATAACATCGGTCTTCACGGGAAGTCGTTTATCCCGCTCATTATGGGGTTCGGATGCAATGTCCCTGCCGTGATGTCGACCCGCACCATCGAAAGCCGAAGCAGCCGGATGATCACCATGTTGATTGTTCCTTTCATGTCTTGCAGTGCCCGCCTACCGGTCTATATACTCTTTGTAAGTGCCTTCTTCCCCCGTAATGGCAGTTTGGTCATGCTCGGACTGTACGGTGTGGGTATTCTGATAGCCATACTGACTGCGATCCTGTTGCGAAAGCAGTTCTTCTCCGAGGAGGATACGCCATTCGTGATGGAGTTGCCGCCTTACCGGATGCCGACCTTCAAATCGGTGGTTATCCACATGTGGGAGCGGGCCAAGCAGTACCTGTTGAAAATGGGCGGCCCCATCCTGGTTGCATCCATTATCATCTGGTTTCTGGGATATTTTCCACGGGATGCACAACGCGAAGCCAGGTTCGATGCGCAACTTGCACAGGTCGATGCGCAAACCTTGTCTGAGGCGGAGAGAGCACTGCATAAGGCAGAGATTGAACATCAACGCAACACGGAACATCAGGTCAACTCCTATATTGGCAAGATCGGCCATTTTATGGAGCCGATAATGCGTCCCCTCGGGTTCGACTGGAAGATTTCGGTGAGCCTTCTCTCGGGAATGGCGGCAAAAGAGATCGTAATCAGCACCATGGGGGTCCTTTATACCGGTGACAGTGAGGATCAGCAGTCACTCCAGACCCGGTTGTTGCAGGAGAAGCGTCCGGATGGGAGTCTGCTCTTCTCTCCATTGGTCGTAATCGGATTTCTGCTCTTTGTTCTGATCTACTTCCCCTGTGTTGCCACCATCGTGGCCATCAAGGAGGAGTCCCACTCATGGCAGTGGGCACTATTCAGCGTGGTTTACTCTACTGGGCTGGCCTGGCTGGTTGCCTTCCTGGTCTATCAGGTAGGCACTCTTCTCATTTAAACTTTTTTACGCAACAGGTTGTTGTTATATTATGGATCTACAGTTATTTGCAGTCATCATTATCGCTATTCTGGTTGCTATCGTGCTGATACGTGGAGTATACCGCTTCTTCTTTGTAAAGAGGGAGAGTGGTGGCTGTCTCGGATGCAAGGGCTGTGAGCTCCACCCCGGCTCCCATGACAGGAGACCGGGGTGAGATCCCTCACCACTATTTCAGCAGTTTTTCCAGAACCTCCAGGTTGGCCGCCGAAGTGGCCTTTTTACCGGCCGGAGTATATAGCTCCTCAATTCGCGACGCATAGGCCGAGTACACCTTATGTTTCACGATCTTCATCGTGGAGTTGACCATCCCGTTCTTTTCGGAGAAAGGCTCTTCAATCACTGCAAAGGCTGACGGCAGCCATCGGTAAGGGAACATGCCGTCATGTTTTCCCCCTTTGAGATATGCCGCAATCTCCTTCTCTATAAGCAGTGCCGCCTCTGCCGGATCGGATGTCTGCTTCTTCAGTTCGACCGGGTTAACGGTGATCAGTGCCGTGGTATAGGGGGACTGGTTGTTGTAGAGCACCACCTGTTCGATAAAGGGTGACTGGGCCATAATCGACTCCTCTATCCCTTCTGGCGAGAACTTTTCACCATCGTCGCCAATCAGCAACGATTTGGTCCGTCCCAACACGTAGAGATAACCGTCACTGTCGAGGTAACCCATATCGCCAGTCCTGAGCCAGCCATCCACGATGGTTTCGGCCGTTGCTTCCGGATTTTTCCAATATCCCTTCATCACATTGCCGCCACGGATGATGATCTCCCCTTTCTCGCCCGTGGGCAACTCCTCCAGCGCTTCGTTCACGATCTTGATATCCATGTGTGGAAGCGGTTTGCCCGAAGAGCCCAGCTTATGGGCATGGGGGCAGTTGGCGGAGATGATGGGGGTCGCTTCCGACAGGCCGTAACCCTGATACATCGGTATGCCGATGGCGTAGAAGAAGCGTTGAAGCTCGATATCGAGCAGGGCACCGCCACCGATGAAGAACTCCATGTTGCTGGCAAACGATTGCCGGATCTTCGAAAAGAGCACCTTGTCGTAAAAAGCCAGCAGCGGTTTCATCCAGAAGCGCCCGCCGGTACCTTTGTTGAATCCCTCCCTGTTATAGGCATATGCGGTTTTGAGCGCATGTTTGAACAGCTTTTGGGTAAATTTACCCTTCTTCTCGATTCCCGCTTCGATATTCTTCCTGAAGTTGGTTGCCAGTGCGGGAACACTCATCAACAAGTGAGGATTGATCGCCTTCAGGCTCTTGGGGATATTGCGAAGGAGCTCCATCGGGGTTTTCCCCATGGCCACCGAAGCCAGTGAGGCGCCACACTTCATGAAAGCGTAGATTCCGGCTGTATGACCGAAGGAGTGATCCCACGGCAGGATCAGCAGCTGCCTGAAATGGGAGGGTATTCCGTTGAGGTGTTCCACTGCCTGCTCTGCATTGCAAACGTAATTACCGTGCGACAGCATGATCCCTTTCGGGTTGGCTGTCGTTCCGGAAGTGTAGGAGATGTTGGCCAGCGAATCGGAGGTTACCATCTTTATCCGCTCCTCCAGTACGGATGGATTTGCCGACATCAGCCGTTCTCCCTTCCCAATCACGGCATCGAACAGCATTTCGTCGGCTTCCGGCCTCTCCTCCGGGTCGAGCAGGATATATTGCTTTACCGTTGAAAAGGCACCCTTCATCGGCCGGATCTTGGCTATCTGCTGGTCGGAAGCCATGATGGCACAACATTCGGAGTGGTTGATGCGGAAACTGATATCCTGCTCGGTCTCTAGCTTGACCGACAGGGGAACACAAATGGCTCCTGCGTGCAACACACCCAGCTCGCCGATAACCCAGTTGTTTTTTCCTTCGGAGATCAGGGCGACACGATCGCCCGCACCGATCCCCAAGGCGATCAATCCGGCTGCAAACCGTCTGGCCTTCTCCTGTACCTCCTTATAGGTGAGGTGTGTATAGTTGGTGCCCTCTCTCGCCTCATAAAGAAATGGACGGTCTCCATACTTCGAAACGGCTTCGTCCAGAAATGAAATGATTGTCTTGCTCATATAATCATAAAATTACTCTTTCCATTTAACCCATTTAGCACCTTCGCTCCAGCCCGATTCCACTACGGTTTCGATGAACTGCATACCGCGGACGCCGTCGTATACGCCGGGAAAATCGAGCATCTCGGCAGTGGGTGTCATGTTGTTCATCTTTGCCAGTACGGTCAGGGTAAAGTTGCGGTAGATATTGGCGAACGCTTCGATAAACCCTTCGGGATGGCCACCCGGGGTGCGGATGTTCCATTTGGCCCGTGTACCCAGGTAGGGGTGGTTGCCTCCAATATGAATCACCTCTTCGGGGCTGTTCCCCCTTCTCAGGAAAAGCCGGTTGGGGTCTTCCTGTACCCACTTTATTCCCCCCTTCTCACCGTAGACCCGTATGTTTATGTTGTTGGCCTCGCCTACGGCGATCTGACTGGCAGAAAGCAGGGCCTTCACCCCCTCCTCCATCCGCATCATGGCAACCCCGTCATCATCGATCGGTCGCCCGGGCACGAAAGTATTCAGTTCCGCACAGAGTTCAACTACCTTTAATCCGGTCACATATTCGCAGAGGTGCCAGGCGTGGGTTCCTATATCACCCATGCAACCGGCTTTCCCCGACAGTTTGGGATCGGTGCGCCATCCGGCATTGTTCCCCTCCTGCAGTTCGATCCGTTCGGCCAGCCAACCCTGCGGATACTCTACGTAGAGACGACGGAGTTTTCCCAGTTCTCCGGCTGCTATCCTCGCTTTCATCTCCTTCACCGCGGGATATCCGGTGTAAACGTGGGTCAGCGCCAGAACCAGTCCAGTCTCTTCCACCTTCCGCTGAAGCGCCTTGGCCTCCTCCAGCGAGAAGGTCATCGGTTTGTCCAACACCACGTGGAATCCCCTTTCCAGGGCCATCATCGCCGGTTCGAAATGGTACTTGTTGGGCGTGACGATGACCACGAAATCCATCCTCTCCTCTTCCGGCAGGCTTGCCTCTTTATCGAACATCTCCCGATAGTTGCTATAGATCCGGTGATCTGACAGGGAGTAAAAACGTCCCGATTCCTTCGACACTTCCGGATTGGAGCTGAAACAGCCACAAACCAGTTCCACACGGTTCTCCATCAAGGCAGCGCGCAAGTGTATGGCACCGATAAAACCGGTAATGCCGCCTCCAACCATACCCATCTTCAGTCGTCTCTTTTCCATTGCTGTTAGTTTACTGTTTTATTTGCCAAAAAAAGCGTCAAACGCATGACCCGACAGTTGGAAATCCAATCGCTTGGTAAATTCGCACGATTCGCGGGCACCATGCTCGCGATCCATGGCGCTATCTTCCCACTCTATCGATAGAGGTCCCTGATAATCGATCGCATTGAGGGCCCGGATAATCTCCTCGAAATTGATCTTGCCGCGGCCCAGACTGCGGAAGTTCCAGTACCGGCGAGGATCACCGAACGGGACGTGGCCCCCGAAGACGCCAACCTGTTTGGGCATGTCGCTCCAGTATACATCCTTCATGTGAACGTGAAAGATCCGGTCGTGAAACTGGTAGATGAAATCGACATAATCCACCCCCTGGTAACCCAGGTGGCTGGGGTCGTAGTTGAATCCGAAAGCAGGGTGGTATTCAATGGCTTCCAGTGCCTTTCGGGCAGAGAAGGTGTCGAATGCAATCTCGGTGGGGTGTACCTCCAGAGCGAAACGCACACCCATTTCTTTGAATTTTTCCAGGATGGGAGTAAAGCGGCGGGCAAAATCGCGGTATCCTTCATCGATGGTCGATTGGGATACCGGCGGAAATGAGTAGAGCAGGTGCCATATCGGGCTTCCGGTGAATCCTACCACGGTATCCACTCTCAACTCCTTTGCCGCCCGTGCGGTGAGAACCAGCTCCTCGGCGGCACGCTGGCGAACCCCTTCCGGATCACCGTCGCCCCAGATATAGTCGGGAAGGATCTCTTTGTGACGCTCGTCGATCTTGTCGCAGACGGCTTGTCCCACCAGATGGGTGGAGATGGTACGCAACTGCAGTCCGTGTTTCTCTAGAAGCTCTTTGATTCCTTTGTAGTAGAGGGGATCGGTTTGATGGACATCGAGATGGGTGGGTAATCCCAACTCAATACCGTCGTAACCGAATCCCTTAGCCTTAATGCAAACTTCTTCCAGTGATAGATCGCCCCATTGCAGGGAATAGAGAGTTACTAATCGTGGCATGTCTGTTCTGTTTTTATGGTTTGAGAGAAAAAATTGTTGGATAACTATTTAGTCGTTCCTTATAAATTCGAATTAAGCTGAAAAATATATTTTATCTTGGTGGAAAAACCATCGGAAAATAAAATATAAAAATTTTTCTTTCAACTTTTCCATCATTTTCTTCAAGTTCCAAGCCGTAGCTGCCAGGTATGCGTTGATTTGTATGCCTTTTTCAGCCCACAAGTAATTCTGTTCCATACGGAAATCCTTTTTAAGATGTCCGAAAATAGGTTCAATTGCCGCTCTGGCTCTGCATTTGTTCCGTTTCTGCCGTTTTTGACAAGGGGTGTCTTTGACTTTGGGCTTGCCGGGTGTAATAATGCTTACGTCTTTTATCTGCTTTCGTCCTTTCCCGCCACGGTCATAAATGAGTTCTTTGGGTAGTTTCAACTTATTCTCTTCCATCTGTTCGAGTAACGGTTCTATGGTGTCGCCGTCGTATGGGTTTCCCAAAAATGCTTTTACCGCCGTGATGATTTTCCGCCCTTTTCTGCCCGTGGTGATCATCCCCACTTTATTGCCGAACTCATACTGCTTGTGTGCCTTTCCCTTGGCAATACAGCGGGTAAAGGGTTTATGCAGACTGTAGATTTTATCCTTGTCGTTTTTCTGTTGATTCACTGCACGCTTGCAGAGTGAAAGCGTCTGTTCGTATCGTTTCTTTTGTTCCTCTGTCATTTTACGTTCAAGTTCCCGAAGTTGGATATTGGCGATCGTTTTCAAGCGACGTTTGGCTTTGTCTGCCCGTTTCTTACGTTTGGGATGCTTGCCGTTGTAAGTGTCTCGCAGCAGTTGTTTACTTTCACGGGTGTACCGCTGACGTTGCATGATGCCTTCACTCCCTGCAATGGCATTGCACTTGTCGATAACCTTTTTGCAAAGCTTGGCATCGGTAGGAAAGGTGGTGTTGTTTTCTTGAACAGTAGTGTCCGAAAGAACAAACCCGGTTTGTCCCGGCAGTTTTTTACCGTGAAGTTGTACGCTGTAAGCGAATATTTTTCCTATCCCTTCTTCTCCCACACGGTTACGGAAATGGACAAAATCGCTCGGATCAAAAGGAAACTCATGTTCGAAGAACTCGCATCCACAAAAGTACTGGAAATAAACATCCCGAACCCAATACTCGGGAATACGCTCATCGCCAAGATTGTACAGGTGCTTCAAAAGCAGGCAGCCGACCATCAAACGGATGGGAACGCTTGGCGCACCTCGTTGTGAATACAAAGGTGTAAATTCTTCCTCAAAATATGACCAATCGATCTTGTCTGCCAAAAGAACGAGTTCATGCCCCATATCGATGAAATCTTTCAGCATCGGGCGAAACAAATCGCGTTGTCCTTTTTCCGGTAATTTCCCTAACATGATTTGCAGAGTTTTAGTACCTAAAGA
>MTKW01001489.1_pt1 | contig 38158 bp, 32 predicted proteins | sample 1042761 | NCBI WGS metagenome assembly MTKW01 (sample SAMN06205366, study PRJNA360243) | anaerobic digester metagenome | biome: Wastewater treatment plant; feature: Anaerobic digester sludge; material: sludge; isolation source: anaerobic digester fed with sludge from wastewater treatment plant ...
TGTTTTATCCTTTCTACCACTTCTTATGTTTGCATTCTATCTTATTCCATATGAATTTTATCCTGATTGGTTTTTTAATCTTTCGCCATGAACTCTACACACCAAACGTGAAAGACTTTTGGTACTTTGTGAGCTTTTCACTTGTATTTATGGCACTTGCGGTAATTTTAAATAAAGTGCTTGGCACTAATTTAATGTTTTTTGAAAAACCTTTAGCGATTGGTCCCTTTGAAACACTAAACGCATGGTCACCACTCTTTTTCCAATCCTTGATCTTTATTCTGCAATTATTTGGACCTTTTATTGGCACACACTTTGTCTTTTATCTCTTTAGTCGTTTCACTCCATTTAAAATATATAAAAGGAATGAAGAAAACTTAACTACAAATAATGACAACATATAATTAAATTTGCTATAATAACCGCACTGCTGGAGAAATACCCAAGAGGCTGAAGGGGCTGGCTTGGAAAGCTAGTAGGTCTGTCACAGGACGCGAGGGTTCAAATCCCTCTTTCTCCGCCATCTTCAATTGTCGAGACACGTACGAAAAAGTGCGTGTTTTTTCTTATTTTTTGGCATTATTTGCTATATTTGGTCTTGTGAATACAACTTTAATCAATTTGTAACTGGACACATAAAAAACCCCGTGAAAAAACTGGACGGACACGAGGTTTAAACTCAAACCAATAAAAAGAGTCTATATTTCAAGACTCCATTTGTTTTTGCGTTCTAAACTCGGTAACTTACATTATCTTACTTAGAAATTACTTGCTTAAGTCTCTATTCTTTAAACATTCTAAATAAATCTCTTTTGCCAGTTTAAATCCAATACCATATTCTTTTTGAAGACAACTAATTCCTTTTATTCTTTTTGATGAGACGTCTTTAAGAATGCGATCCTTAATTTGTTCTTTATTTTCCTTCACTACTCATTGCATCCTTTTCAATATCTTCAAATGTTAAAGTTTTGTCTTGGAGCATTTTTACTACTTCGTTATACCCAAGATGGTGCCTAACTGCATAGCAGAACACAGATATTTTTAAATCACGTATTCTCTCTTTTTCCTTTTGCTTCTTTTCTTCTGCAGCTTCATCAATACAAGCTTTTACATAGCAAGCACCAAGAATTGACATACAAATAAGTTCAAACATAATTAAAGCCCATCATGTGTGTAATGAGAGTCTTTCTCAAACACAACTATCTCGTCCTCAAGTGAATAACATTTTTTGATTTGAGTTTTGATTTCGTCTTTTAATAAACATTTATCTAGATAAACAATGTAGCGTCGATGATAGTTATCATAGATAACTCTTCCGCGAGGATAATTCCCATAATCGCCATCGATGTGAAGTGAATTAAAGAAATCAAAATGAGAAACATCTGAATCATAGAATCTCAAACGTGAATCGAATTCTTCAAATGATTTCTTCGAAACAGCCAACTTGCCATCAATATAAAAGAACGGACCAACAAATGTGCGATCATCATGTGTGATCGCTTTTGAAAACTCATCCCAATAATTCTTCTTTAGATAAGCTAATCTATACATTATTTCTACACTGACAACTGGATGAACAGCATATGGCAAATATCGAATGTTTTTAAGCTGCTCGATTATATGCTTTGGAACTTCATTTGATTCTAGTAACAACTCATCAGATTCACTCAAACGATGAGCTACATTTAAACTCGTTCTTATGGCATCAACCCTTTCTTTATTCAAATCATAACCGTCACACAAAACGCTATAGAGTTGTTCTCTACAGCAAATCATCTCGTTTAAACCATATTCTTTAATTTGATTTATCAATACTTTTCTATTTGAAAAGATTCCACTAATAAGACCTGTAATTTTTCTTAAGTCTTCAAGATTTTTGGGTTTAGCGACATTAATTATTGAATACCAAAGGTCCATGTCTCCGTAACAACATTCATATAGATTAGGCATATACAGTCCGAATTGATCGGTTTGAATCATATAATCAATCACTGATTTATCGTTGGGTTTAATATTCTTTCTTACCAAAGGGTTTATTTTGCTAAGCCTAGGCAAATATCCGTGTTGAATGATGTCCAAGTGATATTTATGGTTAATTACTAAAGTAAACGGACTATCAGCATCATCAATATCAAACTCAACATATGTAATTTCAGAGAACAATGAGATTGCTTTTTTTCTCATCCCGTTTGGAATATATATTTGGAACTCATCTTTTCTCTTTCTATCGTATTTCCAATTCTGAAGTCTATTTTCTGTATCAGGGCAATCAAGCCCTAAGATTTGTATCATATAAGATGGATAATCATCATACCTTATTAAGTATGGAATTTCGTTTTCTTCTAAAGCGAGACAAAACTTATACACAAAAAACAAATATTCAAGATGCCCAGCATTTTTGAAAGCTTCTAGCTCCACTTCTACGACTACTGGATCTCCAAATTCTTTTCCTTTTTCGAGAATTAATTCTTCAAATTCTTTTTCGTTAAATAAAACCGCCATTTTTCTATCCTTTCATTTACTCTACATAATATAAATACCATATAAAGTAGGACATAAAATGGCGTCTTTTTAAGATTAATTAGTCTAATTTGTAAAATTCTTTAACTTTTCCGTCTAATATCGCTTTATTATTTCCTAGGAAAAAATCTTGATACGTTACTGTACCATATAAATCGAGTTTAATGTCATCTTTCTGTTTTTCTTTTTTTAGAGATTCAAATACTAATTTGGTTTCGGCTATATATTTTTTATAATCATCTTCTTGGGCCATTTCAAAAACAATCTCTAAAAACCCTATATTTTCATATTTTTTATAAACATGAACCCTGTCGCCAATTTTTCCTTTGTATAAAGATTTCATTTCTTCTTTGTAAATATTCATGTCGGCGTTAATGAAATTCCTTATTCCAATATAATGAGTAATTAGCTGTTTTAAACCATATTGAAAAATCTCTTGTTCATCATACCTAAAGACATCGTTATCAAACATATGATTAAATGGTTCTTTTTTATATGCTTCTCCCAAAGGATATTTTGTCGTTCCTATGAATTCAGAAAACTTTGATTCTATAAATAATATTGAGTCATCATCTCTTTCTTTTGTCCCAACTAGAACCACATCCATATTTGATGGCCTAATATTGACTTTATTTTTAACTTCAAAATAGACTTTCGTATATTTAATCCCTTTATAGATAATTGGATTATCATTAGAAACATTGTAGAAAAACAACAGAGCACAAAGAGACGATGATTTTATTGCATAATTCTTTTCGCTTTCGTTTCCATCGCCACTAACTGACTCGTTGAACTTTCTAGCAAACATGACACCATTTGTTTCAAATACACCTTTCAAGAAATCTACTGGTCTTAAACCTTCTTTACCTTTAAACCAAATGGAGGTTTCTTTTTTATCTTTATAAAAATAATCGCTAGTTGGAAGGCCTAAACTTTTAATATTTAAATACTTATAGATCCCTTCGTTAAAATCAACCACTTTACTCATTACTGATGCTCCTTATTTGATTTCTTAAATAATCTAAATATTTATTCTTAAATTCATCATCTAAGAACGTATAGCACTTTGTGCTTATCCTAAATAATGGGTAATAAAGTTCGTTTTCACTATTCCCAACAACGGTGTACGTTAGTTCTTCAAGATCTTTGGTTCCTTTGCCTTCAAAGTACCTATCGAAAGTTAGTAAAGCTTTTAGGTCAGCACACTTAACTCTTAATGTTGTTTCTTTACGATTTTTAATGCCATAGCGGCTTAGTTTATCATTTATCTCTTCATTGACCTTATCTGATGGTTTAAATGAACCAGATTGTCTTAAATCATGAATGTCGCTGATATTGAATTTCTTTGTGACATCATCATGCCTAGCGTACAAGTAATAAGTATGATTTGTTAATACAACCTTATAAGGATCAACTAAATAAATAGGTGGTAAGTCTTGATAATAGAACGCCACTTGTTTTTGGCTTTGGATTGCTTTAATGATGGTTTCTAAATTATCTAATACATCATTCCCAATCTTATTATCACCAACGATCGAATCAGTAATAACATAATTTGGTAATGTGGAAAGCACAGATTCTATTCTTTCATTGCGTTTCATTGCAATAGACATCGCTAAAACAATGTTCTCTGGCATAGCAAAGCCTTTATCTAAAGGTGTTCTTAAGCGATATCCACCATCGCGACCAAGTTTTGTCTCAATATCAATTTCCGGAATTAAATTTAAGTCTTCTAAATAGCGTCTAGCTTGTCTATCGCTGACCTCTAAATAATCTGCTATTTCTTTAATGGTTATCCATTTGGTTCTTGTGTATCTTTGGTTTAGATAAAGCAAAACCTTTAACTCTTGAGAAATTTTCGACATAAGGAACCTCCACTATTAATAAAATATCATATAAAGTAGGACATAAATAGGCATAATTAAAAAGCTCATTGTTTAGGATGAGCCATTAATCTTTGATTAAGTTGTTTTCTATATCAACTAACTTGCACTATCATACTTAGAAAAGCGCTAGCCTAAGTAAGCTTCAAAATCGCCAAAGGAAGACACCTTTTGCAATTTGACATCTGGGAACGATGTGACAATTTGAATCTTAATAGTAGCCTTTGAGAAAGAACTGCTATTAGACATCTTGACTTTGTAATCACCAAACGAATCGACAAATTGTACTTTTAAATCCGGGAACGATGTTACAACTTTAAAAGTAACTTTTTGTCCTTTGAATTGTGCTAAATAACTCTTACTGTAGCCCATAACAAATACCTCCTTTGAGCATTATATAAATAACAATGTCCTTTTTTGAGAACATGGTTAAATTAATTTCATTTCAGTTAATGCAAGAGTGATCTTTTCCTTAATGCTTTCTCCAAGCTTTTCTAATCCAATATTGGCGGCTTCTTCGTATGACCATGCAAATACAATGGATATTTCAGGGATGACGAGAACGGGGTTTTTCTTTCCTGCGAATCTTTTACGCATTTTTCCTAATTCTTCGTCCGTAATCTTTCCATCGGCTAACATTTTTTCACAAAGCACCAGAATATCTTCAGGAGTCGACGTTTTGATATAATCAATATTCTTTTTCCAATAACTTAAGAATTCATCCAAATTCCAGTTACCTAAATATGAGTCGCTAATAATTCTCCCTCTTTGGTATTGAAGATGAAATCCTTGATAAGAGTGTGAAAAATAAGAGTCATTAATTACTATTTTGTCGACCTTATAAAGCATGTCTCTAGAACTCTTTTGAGTAGATCCAAATGACAACCATAATTGAATACAATCATCATCGAATCTCAAATTTATCTCATGCAAATAATCATAATTGACGTGACATCTAGCGGTATTATAATTTCGAAAATCCTTTTTTCCTTCGTGAGCGACATCAAGAATCTGTTTTCCGAAATTCATTAGCAATCTTCTGCGGATGCTTTCATCAGCTAAACATGCGGACGAAAAGTCATTTATTTGATGGTAATTAAGAATAACCATGTATTCAATGAATTGATTGCAAAGATATGTATTTATATTTTTAAACAAGTTTAAAATGTCTTCATATTTTCTATAGACAGGTTCAGGCTTGTTTTCTTTTATTAAAAGACTTTTTTCAATGTGATTATTAAGTTGATATGGATCTAAATCATATAATTTGTTTTCCATTGCAACGACCAAGACTGGTTTATTGTTAACATCAACAAACAACCAACCATCAGGAATAGATCCTTTGTTTTCCCTGATTTTCATTATTTCTTCTAATGTTGAGTTAACAAATTCTTCTTGTTCTTCCTCAATCTCGCTCTGTTTTTTAGCTTCTTCAAAAAGCTCTTTTCTAATATCTTTTTCGTTCTTGGTGTCTAATCCTTTAATTCCCCATGCTTTGCCAGTTGGAGAAAAAGCAAACATCACTTTATTTGGATACTTCGAAACTAGTTCTTCGCTAGGCTTTTTTTGCAAATAATATGTGGTAGAGATACTCCCATTAGGCAAAATGAAATCAAAAAGCTCCTTGATAACAGAGGACAATTCTGATTCATTCATTGATTCGAGAACGTTCACAAACGCTTTTGTTATATTATTTTCAAGATGAGCTTTGTCGCCATAAGTGTAAAAGACATTAAGATGTGGATCTCTTAAACCGATATATCTAGTCTCCATACTTACTTAAAATCCTTTCTGCTTCTTTTTTAACTCTATCAATCAGAGATTGCGGAGAAACAATTGTTACGCATTCACTGTATTGCATATACCAATAAAATAAGGCACTTTCATTGCACTTGATATCGGCATAAAGTTTGCCTTCTTTCTTGTAAGTTCTCGCATTTCTTCCAAACCAGTCTATAACAAATTGAACATAATTAGGATTTTCAATTTCTAGCGTTGCTTTAATAACTTCACCATCAAGAAGGTAAATGTTGTCATTAAGATAATCTGCAATATCAAAGTTTTTAACACCTTTTAATGATTCAATTGGTTTAATTGGCCATCCCTCTTCGATTTTTGGATTGACCATGTAATCGATCCTGAACCATGTAATTGCGCGATACTTTTCCCTGTAGTTACAAATCAAGAAATACCGACCACCACTATTTGCGGAATAATACGGTGAGACAATATAGCGGAAGCCATCCATTTTTGTGTATGGTTTTCCATTTTCATCAAAAGTCAAATACTGGAATGATACTCTTTTTCCTCTACGTTTAGCTTCTTCGATCAATTCGAGTGTATAAAATAGCTCTTTATTTTCGGTACGGTTAATTTCGTTGCTTTTATAAATAAAGTTGTAATCTTTTCTTTGGTATTTGCTTAAACAGGAATTGAGCTTTTTGGATAATTCAGCAGCTTGCTTACCACTAATCGATTTGCTAGAAAACAAAGAATCAACAATATAACGAATCTCGCTATTATCAAAACTACGTGATAATAATGCATATCCGCCTCTAGGAGACTTGTTTATGTCGTAGTCGAGTTCTTGTAGGAGCGATATCGAAAACGCTACTGATTTACGTTCTAATTCAATTCCGTATAATTCATCAACCTTATCGATAATGTCTTGTTGCGTAAGAAAATGGTCTTCGTCCGAATACTCTTCAAGTACTTTTAATATCAATAAAATTGAGGCCTTCTTATTTTCGATCATTAACATAATTATAAACCTTAATGTTTATCATCGCATTGACTACTTTTTGGATAGCCATAAAGCAATAAACATTTTCCTTTTACTTCTAATAGCTCAATGGTTCCATCGCTATATTGAACTTCGGTGCAATAATCTTCGTGATCAACACCCGTAAGATCTTTAATAATTGGAATCGGATCGACCTCTTCGCCTTCAAACAAAGCGATGAATGTTTCGGGATTAAAATATTCGTCATCAACTCTGCAATCATTAAGGTCAATATTTATAAGAACAACGTGCTTTTTACCAGCCTTTTCGTACTCTCCTCTATAGAGAGTTTCAACGTGCTCATCTCTTTGCAGTCTCACATAATGGGATGCGACTTTAATAAAAGGGATATCATTGTAATAATCTTCTAGTGAATAACTAGCAAAATCTACATGCAACCAATCAACATCTTTAGCAGTTCTCATATTTACCTCCTCTAACATTGCAGGCAATGATATGTGCTACTTCGAAAGATTTGAGGTTTTTCCTTTGGAACAACTCATCCGCCAAAGCTATCAATGCCTTCTTGTTTTTCTTCAAAAATCTAGTTACTTTTCTTTCGCACGCTTTTATAAGTCTTTCGATTTCTTTTTCGTTTCTAGATCTCCTCTCTTCTGTTTCATTCCTTATATATTTATAAGGCTCTACTTCAGGAAGGGTTTTTGAACATGACATAAAGCCAACACGGTTAATTGCTCTAGCTGCAGTTTTATAAACTCTTTGCATGTCTTCATCACAGCCATCACATCCTGTCTTAAAAATAACTTTTTCAGCAATTAGACCAGCACATGATATCTGAATGTCCACCATCATTTTTTCATGAGTCCAGAAGTTTCTATCATCATCAACAACTGATAAATATCCGCCATTGTTATTGATAGTTAATCTACCGATTTTGAAGAATTTCGATGAACTAGCAACTAAAGCGTGACCAGCTTCATGCACCGCATGTTGATAATTATCTGCTGGGACACTATCTTTGATTTTGTTAGTGACACTAAATATAGATTCATAAATCATGTCGGAAGTAATATTGCTAAATCCATGCTTAAGCACTACTTCATTCACAATGGATTTGATGCTGGCACAAGCTACACCGTCAAGAGCTAAGCCAATCTCTTCGTCGACCAAATCCGATGGAAGATCTACATTTAAATCTTTAAATATCTTCTTGAGAAGCATCGTGGCTTCTTCTCCATTTGGAGCAGGAATTCTTAATATTTTTTCAAGCCTTCCACATCTTTTCAAAGCATCAGGAATTAGCCACATATTATTTGTCGCGCACAGCACCAGGAAATCAGCCGGCGAATCAACACCATCGAGGTTATCTTGTAATATTCGTGTCGCTTTATTGTCTCTATCAATAAGGAGATCTAATTCATCGATGACAATAACACAATGACCTATTTCTTTTGCCTTTTTGAAAGTTTCTTCTAAACCTTCTGAAATATTCTCAATTTCACCTTTGAAAACCAATGTAGGTGCCTCTGCGAACTTAATAGCCTCTTTCATTAGAAGCGACTTACCATTTCCGGGATCACCATACATCAGTATTCCTTTAGGAATATCAACACCTTTTTCTTTATATTCATCTGCTTTTTTAAACCACTCAATAACAGATTTAAGGATTTCTTTTTGTGTTGCATGACCTATAACTTTTGATAACGGCTCTCCATTAGAATCATATTTGTTTGCCGCTATTAAATCATAAGGAATTATTGTTTTAACTGTTTCGTTGTTTTCCATGATCTGATCCTCACTATTCTTCACCGTCAACATTAACTTTTTTGTTGGCTTTCTTTTTATTGATTCTCTTATCGTATTGTTCACAATCTTTTATGATTTCATCTCTTTCTTCTTGGCCATAATCCATAAACATAAATGTTTCGGAATTAGTGCTTTCTAAATAATTGAATGGTCTTGCGAACAAAATTGAGATCATTCTTCTAACATTTGGCGATTTAACTTTGCAGGTACCATCAACTATGGATTTTACAAAGACGTAATCTTCGTCTTCTTTTTCTCTAAATTCAAAGTATCCATTGGTTTTATCAAAAGATTTGTTAATACCGCGTTTTTTGGTTTTGAGACATAGTCTCTTTCCACCAAAATCTTTATAAATCCCGTTATAGAACGATAGCAAATTATTATGGTTGTCGTTTACATTAAATTCCCATTTATCTGTGTTAATAAACACACCGATAGTTCCAATTTGGTTATAGAGTCCAGGCATCAAATGTCTAGCGTCATTAAATTCCCTATAAAGCTCATTTTCGAATAAATCTTCAAACTTTGATTGAATGACTTCAGGATCGTCTGCGAAATCATTTTGTTTTTGAACGTTCCATATTCCGTTTTTCACATACATTATCCATGTCATGATGGTTTCAAATTTGTAATTCATAATCCACCACCTCTAGATCTGATAATTAGGAAGATGTCGTAGAATTGCTTTGATTTTTGCGATTTGTTTTCTTCCTCTTCTAGTTTTATCGACGCCAGCGGAATATTTATAGCCGAGCAAGTAATCGTAAGCTGTTCTATTCTTCTCTTTAAGCCCGACTTTTAACCAATAATCAAATGGGATTTTTGCATTTTCAAAAAACTGAGAACCAAATGCAAATAGTGTTAACGCTAAAGAAGTAATGTTGCAATCGAATTCAATTGTTAAATAAGAAATAATTTGAATCAACGAACCAAATTGTTCGAAATTTAAATCATCGCCAAATGTAATGTTATCGATGAGCTTTTTAACACCACGGTATTCGAATCTAACATGACCATCATTCCATTTGGTGTAGTAGTCGAATTTTTTAGGGCTGTTCCACTTCTCAATCATCGCATTAACACTTTCGATGACTTTTTCTTTATTGATCTCTCCTAAGAACAAACCGCATTTTCTGCAGTAGTCTGAGTACTTTGGGCCTTTTGTTTTGTTGCCTTTACAAATTGGACATTTTCTTTCCATTTTTCTTCACCTCGCAACTATATAGTACAAAAGACAATGTCCGTTTTTCCGTACACTACTAACAAATTTCAAATAATGATGTCCAAGAAAAAACCCACTATTTCTAGTGAGTCTTATCGTTTTTACTTAATACTATGTATTACTTGCTTTCTATATCTATTAACGTGAATTATCTAACTTAGAAATAATTGATTCAATTCTATGCAATCAACTTTTATCTAAAAACACAAGTGACATCTGCTAATCGTTCAAATTCTTCTTTGTATCAAAAATATAATAATCAATTGGAGATGTTCTCTTACCATCAGAATAATTTCCAACTACTGTTTTTCCGAGATAATCGACTGAGAATTCATTGTCGTACTCAAATTCTTCATCTTCCATATCCAATCCATATCCAATATAGCATGAATGAGATGTTTTCAATTCGATTCTAATTGGATTAATAATTGAGACCTTTCCACCACTATCTCTCATCCTATCCAAGTAGATCTTTTGGCCATTTTTATCTATCACAAACAAATATCCAGAATAATAATCAAATCCTTCCTTTGTGCCGAGATAATTGATTTTATCAATTAAAATTGGTCGAATTTGTCTTCTGAACAACGCTTTATCGATGGTAACCACAGTATTAATAAGAAGTGTTTTATTTTTAAATCTGACACTCTTTTCGTCGCCAAAAATAAAGCTGGTAAAGCTCAATTCTTTTTCTTCACCAAAATCTGAAAGCAAGAATACCTTAGCCTCATATCTTCCTTCTTCAAAATCGTTGCAATTAATCACTCTGGGTTTCAATGTTACATCAAACTCTTCAACCACTTTGCTATCTTCATAAATACGAATTAGAAAGGAAGCATCGCTACCACCAATGAAACTCTGTGGATTCCATGAAATTTTAAAATCATTCGGATAAACGGTTATTGGATTATTAACAAATTTTTCAGAGAAAATGACATCAATAAGTGGTAAAAATTCCTTGTCCTCACTTTTTAGTAAAATTGAAAAATTATCCATTTTTAAATAAGGACTCCATGACAAAGATTGAATTAAAGAGCCTAATTCGTAGATATGTTTAGTTCCTTGTTTTTTCATTTCTCTGTTATTGCTTAAAGCAATTGAGAATGCGGTATCTTTTGGTACTTTAACATAAAGCAATGAAGAAGGTGATATTGTTTTATACCATAAGTCAGAATCCGATGGTTTGGTATGCCATTCGCCATCGTCGATTTTCCATTTGATAATTGGGGTTTCAATTATTAAGTCACCATCTTCGATAGGAATTGCGATTGTTTCAGAAGAAACATCAAAAGCCTCTTCACCAAAATACTTATCCGTTTTGAAAGTTACTACTCCTGTATCACCATCGCCAAAATAATAAGACTTATCAAATGTAATAGAGATATTCTTGAATTTAATTATATTGATACACGCAATAATTGAATTATCACTATATTTGAAAACAACAATTTTTTGAGGCTCTCCAACATTCAACAGACTGGTAATTTCGTATCTGGTTTTACTATCACTGCTCTCATGTGGGAAATCAGACAATCTGAAAGAAGCGTCCTCATATTTGATGCCGTAATTATTAATCTCTACGGAGTTAAAGACATCGATGCAAAGTTCTCCATCTATTACTTGGTATTCCGTATCATCTTTTTTATAGATAACATTGTTTTTCTTTCGCACAAAGAAATATAAATTTCTATTTGTCTGTTCGCTAAAGAAGAAAATTGTTTTTCTTGGGCTCTGAAGTATTTCTCCATCGATAGTTTCAAAAGAATATATATTTGGTCCAACTTTTTGCATTCCTATTGGCGAACGCAAAAGAACATCTAAGTTTGTGGAATAAATCTCATATTGTCCAGGGATACATTCAGATGATGTTATCTCTTTACCGTTTTTGAATAAAATAAAGTCTCTAATAAGCGATTCTTTAGAATCATAGATAACTTTACCAGAATGTGAAATAACGATGCGTAAAACGCTGTTTTGAATATCAAGATCATCAAGAGGATACTCACGTTGCATTGTAGACATAATTATTCCTGAGCCACGCATGTACATTTCTTCTTTATGGATCAATTCTCCATCGAGAAAAATCTCTAAATATGGTCTAACCTCAAAATTATCCAACAATCTAATTGATGGAATCAAAATTTGAATACTGCCATCTATAAGGATATATCTGGCTCTGATTTGAGAATAGTTGGTAGCTATTTTCTCTACTCTCGGATTCCTAGTTCTTGTTATTGTTCCAAAGGTAAGTTGTTTTCTTTTCCACCAGTCATTTAAAAGAAGTTTGAAGTATTTATCATTTTTTATTGGCTGATTATTGAATAATGAATGGATACAACCGATAGTTTCGCTAATCAATGATTCGAGAACACTCGGAGCATGAATAGCAAGCCCTTTCATACCAACACGCATCGAATAAGCATGGCTTCCGATTTTAATATCATCATCTAGACTTTTGATGAATTTAAACTTGTTTCTCAAGCTCTCAACAATCAATCCATAAACAGAGTCTGTTTTTTCATATTGCTGGTCGAGGTCATCACAATATATTTCCCAGCACATATCAAAAAACGATTCTGTAGAACTTATAGGAGCAAGAGCGTGGCTGCAAAGCGTAGCATAAAATCTTTTCCCCCATTCAATCATATAAATCTTTTTGGATTCAAATAACGAAATGATTGTAGTCCTAAGATTCGAATAGATATTTTGATAAAGACCGTAGTTAGAAGAAAACTTTCTATAGATAAAGTCAAGGAATGTGTCTTCTTCCGATTTCCACTCTTTTGTCATGTTGACAAGCGCAACAAAAACAATGGCATAATCGTCTTCTTTTTTACAGCCAAAAGACTGAAGCAAAATTTCAGCTTGAGAGTATATTTCTTCTAATTCTTCAGTCGAAAAAAGATAATTGCCCACAATAGGTTCTTTTATCGCTTCTCTAACTTTTAACAGCAAATCATCGGTCATATTAATTCAATTTCAAAGATAAATCATATAAATAATATTTGGCTCTTGTAAAAGCGACATAGTTGTAATTCTCAGGAGTATCCGAATTATGAACGTAGAAAACAACATTAGATTCTAATCCTTTGAATTCTTCAACAAGAGACATTTTAATTTTGCCTTCTCCACTATCTAAAGAACAAAGCCAACGTCCTAACGGTTGATTCAAATATTTATTAAAGTTGTCATGATCCAGTAATAAGACAATGGATTCCAATGACACATTCTCCTTATCAACCAAATTGATAATCTCAGTTTCGATGTATTTTTTTAAGTCATATTCCCTTTTAAAGGTATATGAAATAGGAGATGGACCAATAATCTGATTAGTAATAACTTCTTTTCCTAAATTGGTCTCAGCTGTAGCCCACTCATAGATACTCGATGTGTTTCTCAAATTCTCTCTTAATGTAAATGGAGGAACACTAATATCAAATCCGTTTTTAAAGTCCTTATCAAAAATATTCTGAGTCATATCATAGAAAACTCTCATTTCTGAATCAGAATCTTTCAAGTGCATGCTAATTATCATTGCTTGATATTGATCAAAATCTTGTGCTTCATCAACAACCACCACATCATATTTTTTAAAAGATACTGAGTCATATTTCTCCATTAATGCATCAGATTGAGCATTATTGTCCAGCCCATCATATGTCACTAAATCAGAGAAACACATTGATGTAACATTTTCGTACCCTTTAAATAGGTTTTTAAATAACAAAGCCAAGTGTTCGCTGTGCATTGTCACTAAAACATTTTTACCTTCAAGGGATGCTCTTTTTGCAAATTTATAAGCAATCCATGTTTTACCTGTACCTGCGCCACCAGAGATAAAAGTGCGTTTATAGTTGTTTAAAAAATACACCAAGTTATCTTGAACTCTATTAACAATATCCAATTCATATTCTTTTGCTTCAATAATAGAACCAGCAGAAGCCTTAGCGGCTATCTTTTTATTAATCATGTTTTTAAAATTTGAACGCTGATTTTTTGTCAATGAACCATAATTTCTTTTTGTCTTGTAAAACAAGAAAGCTTTTTTAATTCTTTTCTCAAGATTGTTCATATCATTGATATCTAGAACAATATCCTTAGGCCTGTGATCTAATAAAACAGCATCTTCGACTGGATAAAATGGGAATATAGAAATGGAGCCATAAACACCATTAAAACTATCATTGTATTCTTGACCATATAGTTTAAAAAAGTATCTAGAACTTTCCTCTGATTGCTCCATAGGAGAACGTTTTAATTCTCTATCGCCATCAGCTTCCTCAAGAATAAATTTTCCATTATCAAACTTAAGGCCTCTACCACCTTTGACTTCACAAGTTAAGAAACCATCTTGCTCACTAAAAATTAAAAAGTCACATTCAGATTCTTTCTTTGTTCCATTTATCTCATCAACCCATTGGACCGAATAAAAAACTGTATAGGACTCTGGTAATTGCTTTTGGAGTGCTTTAAAAACCTTCTTCTCAGAAGAAGTAGCATTATATAGTTCAATATTCTTCGGATACATAATAGCCATAATTATTTCCAGAATCCTTTCTTGATTTTAATCTCATCGTCATTTATTTTGATTGTTCCGCCATATAAATATGAACGACTTAAGTCCTTGTTAAAGTGAGTGCAATTTACTTCGCTCAAATAAGTACATGCAACACATGCACCATTTTGGTTTGTCGAACACACAGGGTCAAATGTACAAACTTCATTATCTTTAAGAGCGTCTTCTAAGAATATAAGAAGTTCGGTTTCAAACATTCCGGAGATAGAACCCAAAGTTACGCCCTCACTAGTGGTTGGATAAATAAAGATAGAACATGTTTCAGGGAAGATTAGTTCTGAAATAGAATCCCTGCTTAATCCAGAATGTTTTCCGGCACTGATTATCATCATATGTGAAATTGTGTGTAATAAAGAATATAAGGCCTTAGTGATTCTGTTATCTCCTTGCCCAGAAATAGTCGAAAAATGAGTAATTGATTCGAGATTTACGTTTTCCAAGAACCATATCTTAGCTTCTTCTTTACTAGTCAATTCAATTTCTTTAGATACTAAATCATTGTCAACAAGCCATTTAAATATCTTAAGCATGTCGAACTCGACTAAAATGCCTTCTGTTTCAAGAATGGTCGTATATGCCTTTCCACCAAATCCTTTAATCTTTAATGGTCTTGACATATTCTCTGCATCTGGGCAACTTCTCATTCTTGTAAAGCCATATGCATAATTCACTATTTGTACCGCTTCAGAAACCTGAATATTTGAAATGGACATTTTATTGAGGAGTTCATAAACATCATTATCATCAATAATTGTTCCTACAGCTTTTCCTTTAGCGATAGCAGAATCTAAGGAAATTACACTTTTTGCATATTTCAATGTGTCATATTCGATCAAATCAGAGGTGATAATTTTTAATTTTTCACCAAGCTTGGACATAGGAATGTTATTATCAATTTCACGTTTAATCTTTCCGATGCTTAGAACATCACCTTCATTGGCACTTAATCTTTCTATAACTTCCTCAGGACTAAAGCCAAAGGCTTTGGCCATCATAAGAACTTCAGGATCATTAACATCTTTTGTTTTTGGTTCGAAGAATGTTTTAGGGTTGTCTAAAATCGAATGAAATTCTTCGTTTGTTATAATGCCATACCATTTCGCAAGCATTAATAATTCAGCGTCTGTTTTATATGTGGATAAGGCTTGAGAATATTTTTCATTAAATAAGTTAACAAGACTACCACTCTGTGAACTGAATAATCTATGGTCAGTTGCGTTACTTGGAAAAAGCTTCTTTTTACAAACAGGACACATCAATTCCATCTCACGCTTAGCGCCTTTTAATGTATAGAATTTAAATTGACTGTCTTTATCCTTAGAATGATAAAAGAGTTCTTCTTTAGTTGGTGGTTTAACGCCTTCGGCATATCCACACTCACAGCCATAAACCATGCCAAGCTGTTTCATTTTGATATTGCATTTAGGACATTTTGGGGATGATGTTGCATTTGGCAAATAATGAACTTTACCACATTTTTCACAATAGAATGTGTTTGGATTGATTTTGCAAACGATATCTGGAATGTCTTCAATTAAAGATGGTTCAACAAAGGCAAATGATTCAATTGATTCTGGCGAGAGGTTATCATCAGCTTCCCCTCCAGCAGCAACAAAAGATTTGATTCTTCTTGTAATGTCATTTTTAAGCATCTCTTCATTGATGCCATTGACTTTTGTATGATTCCAGCTGATAACCTGACATGCGTACTTGTAATCTGAACCTTGAGAGTCGCTATAGGTTATCCAACTTCCTGGAAGTGCTTTATATAAAGCTTGATTCTTATTTATCTTCATAAATTAATTACCTTTCATGGCCACTTCTAAAGGCACATCCACATCTCTTAGATTGGTCATTGGACCCTTATGACGAGTTGTCGAATTTTTAATTAAATCAGCAATCAAGATTTCAGAATTTGTATTATCTTTGAAAGCATTAAAAATCTTTGTTACTTCAACAGTGATTATTTTCTTATAGAGTTTAGAATCTTGACTATCGCATTCATAAATGTTTAAAACGTCATCTAGCAACTTATCAAGAGTTAATTGGCCGTTGTTAATTACTTTGGTAACATCAATAGCTCTTCTCTTCATTACGTAGCAATGATATAGGAGGGCTGCTACAACTCCAGGAATTGTACTATAGACAGCATTCTTGGCATATCTATTAATAGGAACTGGGTTTATTAATAAATCTTTGTATTCATGGAAATTGTAAAAGTTCTTTAAATAGGATTTATCTCTATCGCGAACAATTCTAAATATGTCAAATACTATTCCAGTAAATTTTCTTCCAGCTCTAGAATAGGCTTGAATATATTCAGATGTTTGGTTTGGCATACCAAAGAAATAAATCTGGTTGAAGCAATCTTCATCAACACCATGTGAAATGGCTGATGTTGCAATAATCACATTTTTAGTTTGATATTTATCGTCACAAGCTTCCACATCATGCATAACACTCTTTATGGTTTTAAACTCAACATCACCAGTAATTTCTGCTATGTCAAATTTTGGAAGATTGTTTGCCAAAAGAGTATTGTTTCCGATATTCTCTAGCGCTGTATATATTTCTCCAGCATCATTTTTAGAATTATTATAAATAATTGCTATTAAATAATAGTTCAGGATATTTCTAAGATCCTCTGATGTTCCGTCAAATCCTTTTTTCTTTAATTCAATAACCCTGTTATCGCAATCATTAATCCATTGAGAGACGATGATCCTCATTAATGTGGTAATTTTTTGAACGCTATCGGTAATTGAGCCACCATACAAAGCTGCTCCAATGATTATTCTACTAACCTCATTCTTATCAATAATCGAATAAAAGTTCTCTTTTTTAACTGAGGATGGGAATTTTTTTGCATCCTTGTTGTATAAGCCCTTAATATGTTTTTCATAGTCAGAGATTGTTGCTGTTGCTCCAATGAACTTAATTGTCTTTCTTTGGTTTTTTGGGACTAGGTTTTCACAATAATATTGAATCAGTGATTCATAATGCGAATCGAAAGTACCTAAACTCTCATTAACAAGATGCATCTCATCTTGAATAAACAAGGTTGGTATTGGGTCTTTTCTTTCAACATCTTTTTCAATTTGGCAATTGCATCCAGGAACACTACAACCACTAGCATAAGATAAAAATCCATGTTTGGCGCATCTTATTGAAGATTGACCGAGCAATGACTTAAAGCCAAGCGATGTTCCAATATTAGCCATTTTATCAATTGTCGAAATGACAAATGTCGGAGTGTAACGATAGATTTCATCATCAACAATATAGATTGGTGGCTCAAACGAACAATTTGGATTACTACAAACGTGTTTTAACACCCACTTATCCTTGTCAAAAACAACATTCATTTCTTGTTTACAAATTGGACAAATGTCAATTTGCCTATAGTTGTCATTCTTTGTCTTTTGAGCTGAGATATCAATTTCATCCCTTTTCTTGTCATCAATTCTGTTAGGGGTGTTTTTGGAACCTGTGAAAAAGCCAACAGAAAAGTCATCACCAGGTATGTGATGCTCTTTTTTAATCTTATTTGCATTGATTGTTAATAAAAGGATTCTATCTAATTGTTGTGCAGCAAGTAATCTTAGAGGATATTTAATTATTGCAGTTACACCGTTCTCTTTTCCTCTAATTCTGTCAAAAAAGGCCGCGAAAATGACACATCCTAAAAATGTTTCAGTTTTACCACCACCTGTTGGGAAATAGATTAAATCAACATTGTTGATGTCGTTGCAATGGAATCCAGGTGTGCCCTTATATTCGCAATTGATAATATCGGCCAATTCAGAAACAATGAATACTATTTGGAACATTCTCCAACCCGAATAGTTTTTATTGAGTCCAAAGGTCCTATTCATTAATTCAAATGCTTTTCTAACATCTGTCTTGTTTTGGATGAGATCTATTCCGTATTTGAATCTATTGATTTCAAACTCGAAATCATTCACTTCTTTCTCAAAGCAATTAACGTATTCTTCAGTTTCGTGTTTTTTAGCAATTGAAACATCTAGTCTATAACCATCTAATTTTTTAAGCATTTCTTTGTATACAAAGTTTAAATTATCTACAGGATTTTCAACGAGCTTATCGAACTCCATGTAGGAACTATATTTATCAATTGTCAAAACGCGATTTTGACGGTAAACAGGAATATTTTCTGTCTCAATAGTATGGTCATCAATTTTATTGATTGTGCAATTGTTACCTACAGCAGGAAGCATAGGCTTATCAATATAATAATGTTTAGTTGCGTTAAACTGGAACGGCACAAATCCTTCTTCAGATTTGACTTCTATACCACCATTAAAAATTGCCGTTTCATACGAGCCACTTTTTGCTATCTTGTCAGTAAAATTAACTAGTTGTACAAGTACTTCGTGATATTTTTCATAACTATCGACAGAAATATATAATTGAATGTTCCAGTTAGGTACAGCCATTGATTGATAAGAATCTAGCTTGCCATCAAATCTTGATTCATCTAACAATTCCGAAATTGGAAGTTGTAACTTTTTATAACCAACTGAGGTAGTTCTGATTGAATCGATTGTATCGTTTATTTTTTTTGATATTTGTTCATTCAATATTTTTGAACAATTCTCTGCATCATTAATATCAATAGTAAAATAACCAAAATCATGCAATGAGATGCTCTTGTTCACTTGAACAATGTATTCTTTAGGCTCTGCGCCTTCGTTGTTCTTTTTATACTCTTCAATAAAATTCAAAATATCTTCTTTGGTTTTGATTGTTGAGTTTTCTTTTCCGTTCAATTGGGAAATCAAATATTTGAGTTCTTGCTCATACGTAGGTCTTATTCTAAAGAATAATTTTCCTTTAAGTATCAACTGTACTTTTGTTGTTTCTTTAGGAACTCTAAATCTCAAGCCAATAGCTGGAATAGTTTTAAATTTTTTATCGTCTACTTCTTCACCCTTAAGAATAGATGCTTCTTGTTGTGCACCATCAATCATACCAATCATAACGTGTTCAGAAGGAGTTTTTCCAAAAAGCCATTCTTCATTGCTTCCAGTAATGTCTCGAATTAATTCATCTTTTAAAGACTCAGCAACAATTGTGCAATTTTGCTTATTAATTTTCATCGAAATATCTCCTTCCGCTAATTGGTCTAATAATCTTTTTGATAGGCGATTCCTTATCTAAATCATCGATAATATAAAGCCCTTCTCTTGCTCTAGAGCAAGCTGAGTAAATTTTCTTACCAATTTCATTTATATAGAATCTAGCTGTTTGATTGTTTAATATTAAATCATTTGTCAATTTTCTAATCTTGTTGTCTTGACCATCATGTATATAATCCCAGAAATGCATCCCACAGAGGATAACATACTTAAAATCAAGTCCTAAGCAAGAATCAATCGTAGACATGATTACACCATCGCAGTCGAAAAGAGCATAACGTTTTTCTCTGCCTTCGTTCGCATCGCCATGAATGAAACTAAAAGGAATGTCTGCTTTATCAAATTCGTTTTCCACGAGTGTGATAGGTGCATACCATCTACTAAATTTAGTTGCTGGGTAGATTACCGCAATTTCACTATATTCGGCGTTCATTTTTTTATGCAGTTCTTTTACAAGTTGCTTTACCTTCGTGAACTTATCATTTGATGAAATAAGTATCTTAGTTCGCAAACTCCCTCTTTTTGATGTTTCGGATGTTAAACATGAACTTTCTGGATCAATAGGAACACCAATTTTTGTTAGATATTTATTAAAGTCTTGTATCATTGTAGTCAAATATTTAGCTATTAGGTCAGTGTTTCTATAATTCTTTTCTAACTTCTTAACACGACCTTGAAGGGAAGGAACAATCTTTGTATTTTGCCATGATGCCTTACCTTTAGAACGCAGACTCTTAACATCTTGATTTATGTCTCCAAACATTTCAAAGAAGAAGTCTTTTCCGTTGCTCTTATCTAGCAATTTATAACAGATATCAATCCATTTTGGGTCGAACAATTGAATCTCATCGATGAAAATTGCATTGAAATTGGTTTGTATTATTCCAGAATCTACAAAATGTTCAAACCTATCAATCATTCTGTCAAAATCGTTTTCGTTGTCTTCGATATTCAAACTTCTAACGAATGTTGGATCCTTTTTAAGAAGAAGATCGCGAACCAGTTTGTGAAATGTTTGAATATGCAAATAAGGTGTCTTCATTCCACTAACTTGAGCGAAAGTTAAATGATGTTCTGCAAGATTCTTGTTATAACAAGTGATAAGGACATTATTATTGTTTTTAATCGATTGAATTCTATAGGCCTTTGAGACAAGCAATACGCTTTTTCCAGTTCCCGGATTTGCTAATGTTAAATAATGTCCAGGTTTAGTATCGTTAATCATCCTAATTTGAGAATCATCTAAGCAAAGCGCACTAAACTCACGCTCGTCACCAGTGATAGGAGCAAATTTTGGATTATTTTCTTTTGCCTTAACGACAACATTTTCCTTTGGAACAATGTCAATCAAAGTTGCATTTTCAGGAACAACTCTTTCTATAATCGAGCCATACATTTTTGAACTAATTGAAGTGAACGATGCTTTGTCATATTCCTCAAAATTAGAAAACAATTCGTTTCCGTAAATATGGCTAGAGAAGTTTTTGAATAAAATGTTTTTATTAGAAATTCTAATTCTATTCTTTTCTTCACTTGTAAACTTTGAAACATCAACGTTTTGATATACAAGCACAAAGCGGGTTGGATATTTTAAAATCTTGTAAGAATCGTTTTTGAAAACACACAAATTCTTAGACATTAAGAAATTTTTAGTATAGTGATTTTTCAAAGAAGAATATTGATTATTTGCCAGTGGTTCAAACATTGTTGATGCCAACATCTCAGCAGTAAGTTCTTGATTCATCATCTTAAAAACCACTATTCCCTTATCTGGCACAATTAATACACCGATTTCTCCATCACCTTCTGGATAGGCCTTAATTGTAGCAATGCCATCACCGGTATATTTCTTTCTCAGGAATGTCATTAGTCTCTTAGCGTTTGTTGAATAGCAAGTTTGATCCGAGTAATTTGAAGGGATTATTTTAAAAGCACTATTTATTTCTTCATCAGATATTTCGTCTTCACCAATAATATCTTCGATTACTTTGGTTAAATGCATGTTTAAAATAGTCTCTTCACGACCAGTGTTCTTGAATTTTACTAAGCTCTTAAAAAAGCCTCTTCTTTCAACAATAATACCTTCACCAAATTGTTCATTGTATACAATGTCGCCTTTGACAAATTCATTGTTCTGCGATTGGTTTTCAGGTTTTTTAGGCACATACACTTTCAAGAAAGACAACATAATAGGTCTTCGTTTCTTTCCATCGATAGGATTATCGAAGTCCACTTCGACAAAGTCGTGTCCTTCCTCCAACGCAACGATAGTGCCCATGCCAAAGGTCTTGTGCTCAACTCGGCATCCTATTTTAATCTGAGAGTCATTGTCTTTTGGCTTTGAAACTGGATTTGGCTTTTCTTCAACTTTTGCAAGGACTGATGCAATCATTATCCTTCTGCGTTTGTTTTCAAAGAGCGAATCAAAGTCAACTGTTGCCGTTCCACCTTCTTTATCAACGAAAACAACAGTACCTAAACCAAACTTATTGTGTTTAACTCTTGTGCCAACCCAAAGCTCTTCAATGTTCATTTGTTTACTTACCAATTAAATGTTTTAAATATTCAGCACTATCAATCAATTTATTGATTGCTCCGTCTTCCAAGTCTTTTAAGTTATATAAATTATCAAGAACATCAAATGTTTCTTCTAAATTGTGTTTAGCGGTATTCCAGCCTATGCCATCAGTGAACCAGACAAATTGGAAACCAGTAATGCCTTTAGATTCTTCAGTTAAAGTTTTATAGCTTCTAGCTGTTTCATTAAGTTTAGAACCGCCACCACTATAGAAATTACATTCACAGGCAAATACAGTTCCTAATGCTCCGACAAAAACAAAATCAAATCTCTTTTCAGCTTTACCATCATTACTTAGCTTAGATAAGTCTAAATGGAATCTCTTCTCAACTTCAGAAGCATACATTTCTTTGAAGTATGTCTTACCTTTAACTAAACCAGCCTTGATGAGATAGGATTCAACTAGGTCTTCCATGACATGACCAGTTCTATTCTTTCTTCCATTAGTGTCCATTCCAACTTCAATGCCTAAAACATAATCAACTAGGTTATTGATAATATGGTTTTGGAGCAAATCAAAGAGACCGCTATTTCTCATAAAGAGAGTATATTGGTCAACTGTATAGTTCATCTTAACAAAGTTAAAGACATAACTTCCGTCGGCGTCTTGCACTTTAATTTCAGCTTCACGTTTTGCTAATAAAATCGGAACAACGACCAAAACATTAGGATATTGCTTAACGATAGATTTGAATTCTTCTTCGATATTTTTGGAGCCAATAAGCGAATTCAAAATATTTAATTCAACTTTGACCTTTTGAACATTTTCATAGACCTTTTCAAAATCTGTATAGTAAGTCCATGTAGCAATGCTATCTTTCATAGTGGATAGCCATTGGTTGAAATCTCTATTTGCCATCGCCTTTACCTCCTAAGTAACGCTTTTTGGTTAGTTCCAAATAATCTTTATCTATTTCAATCCCTATGTATTTTCTTCCTAATTGAGCTGCAACTATTCCCGTTGTTCCAGAACCATTAAAAGGATCTAAAATTAGGTCATTTTCTTTAGAAGCAGCAGTAATTAGTCTTTCTAATAGTTTAACAGGTTTTTGTGTTGGATGCTTACCATATTTCTTTTCGCTCTTTGGAGCGGTCGAAATGTCTAGTATTTCAGGCTCTTCAAACTCCCATACATCTTTCATTTGTTTACCACCATTTTCTTCTTTCATGGCTTCATAGTTGAAATAATGCTTGCCCTTCTTCTTTAGAGTTAGCTGTTTCCTGGCCCATATAACTGTTTCGGTTGAATGAGTAAAACAACGACATGCTAGGTTTGGAGCAGGATTTGTCTTTCTCCAGATTATATTGTTAATAATGGAATAGCCTTCTAGTTCGAGAGCCACACCTATCGCATAAACAGAATGAAGAGTAGATGAAATCATTATTGTTCCATTGTCCTTAAGGACTTCTCTACATAAAGATATCCACTTACGATGATATTTAATTCTATCCTCAATGGTTTTAGAGTAATCCCACTCGCCCTTATTTACGGATACCTGTTTTCCGTTTTGACAGCTAATGCCACCACTAGAAAGAAAATAAGGCGGATCGGCAAAAATCATGTCAACTGACTTAGGTTCTAATTTCTTCAATATACGAAAAGAATCTCCCTTGAGGAGAGCGAAATCTTTATCTTTAAAAAAGATATCTCTTTTCGTTAACATACTAATAATTGGTAATAATCACTTCTTCAACTTTTCCACGTCCGTCGCCTTTAGAATTAATACTTCTTCTAGCATTGATAACGTGTATGTTGAAATCTTTATAGAGTTCTTGAACGTATTCAGTGTTGGCGTTACTAGCCATAACAAAGACTCCTCTATCAGAAAGTTCTTTAAAAACATCTCTTAGTCTGGCTTGCTCTTTTTTATCAAATCCACCAGTTGTATAAGAGGTGAATGATTGTTCTCCAACCACATCATATGGTGGGTCAAAATAAACAAAGTCACCGGCCTTAGCAGTTTTAACAGCTTCAGCAAAATCTTTATTTAAAATAACAGGTTTTCTCTTATGGAAGTACTTGTGTAAGGCTTGAATATTTTCTTCATCAAAACACTTAATCTTTTCATATTTACCAGAAGGAACATTAAATTGCCCTTTTCCATTAACACGATATAAACCATTAAAACACGCTTTATTTAAATAAACGCATCTAGCAGCTTTCACATACATTGGAAGTTTTGCATAGGCGGTTTTCTTTTTGTCCATATCACGAACTTGATAATAGTACTCTTCAGAGTGATTAACTTCGTGCTCTTTACAAACTTCATAGAATTTCTTGAAGAGTCTCTTGTTTCTTAAACATTTATACACATAGATAAGTTCTTTGTTTGAGTCATTAATTGTTGCGTGAATTGGAGCAAGTTCTAGAAGAAGGGCACCACCACCAACGAATGGTTCATAGTAATGTTTAAATTTCTTAGGCTTGTGCTCTAAGAGATGATTCATAATCTGACGTTTCCCGCCGGCCCATTTAACAAAAGGTGTTGCTTTACTCATAATGACTCCTTTTTAAGAACTATTGATCTTAAAAGAACTATATCATAATTACCCGGTGCTATCCATTAAAACTTATGAATAATTTAATTTTTCTAAAATCGATTTCGGTTTTTCAAAAATCTTGCCTCGCGTATTTTTGAGGTAGGCCCACCGGTACTCTCAAATACTTTGTATTTGCAGACCGGGGGGGAGTCATTTTGCCAGAGAACAAGGAACAAAAAGAACAAGATTTTCTATAAAGTTCTAAAACGTGCTTTTAATTATCTCTACTGAATTAATTTACGATTTTCGAACAGTTATATATTTCTTGTTCCGCTTGTTCCTGTTCCTACTTTTTACGAATGAAGTATCGCTGTTTAGAATAAGGACCCATGACCTTAGTTTTACCAGATTTAACCCAGCCTGGTATCTGCGCCATTATCATAGATATTGCGTTAGATTCTTTATTGTTGAAGTCGGCCTTATCTTTATTGAAGCACTCCACCCAAATCTCTATTGGACTAATCTCTTCGCGTTGATAGATGGCTGGACCAAATGTCACCTGATGGTAATAGTTAGAATCAAACTCTTTATTAAAGTAGTATTGCCTATCCGCGATGGAACATTCATCCCAGTTATCAGGAAGAAGCTCATCTAGATACTTCTCCACTATGCCGGTCCTATCGTCATGCTCCATAGCATTGTTTTGATAATCTGCCGCTATTTCTAAGAACTTCTCATCAAGGAATAGTGGTTCACCACTTACATAGTAATGTCTAGCTTCTGCCCATAATTGATCTTTGAATGTCTTATCGAACCTGAAGTTAGGAATTGTGTTCGTTGAGTTAATCTTAATAACCCAGAATCTTCGGTTACCAGTTAAGTCTCGAAGATAGCCTTGCTCCCCATTGACTGTAGCAAAGATAACGCACTTTCTTGGATGTCTTTCTACATGGTGGCCATAGGAGGCACGGTACTTATCGTCGGTCGAGGAGATAAAACCTTTCACTTTTTCGATGTCCGCTTTCTTCATGCCAGCGAGTTCTTGAATCTCAACAATCCAAAATCCCTGTAACTTTTCTCCTGCTTTCTTGTTGTCATCCATATCGGATAGTTGAAGCGAGTCTGAGAAGTATTCTGGGTCCACTAGCGATTTAATAATTGTGGACTTACCAACACCTTGTTTACCATCTAGGACAATTATATTGTCAAATTTGATTCCTGGTTCATAGATGCGTGCTACTGCAGCGGCAAACCACTTTCTAGTTACCTCACGAGTGTAGTCGTTATCATCTGCATCAAGATATTTAATAAAGATGTTCTCTAATCGCTTAACGCCATCCCACTTAGGTAAGTTATCTAAGTATTCTTTAACGGGGTTAAACGCTCTATCTTCAGTTACCTTAGCAAAGGCGTTTTCAAAGTTCCTATCACTAAAGTCGCAATAATGACTGGCAACATAAACTTTAAGTTTAGATGTATCCGCATCTCTCCAAAACCTAGTAGATGTTGGCCTAAGCCATGGCACCTCTCCTCTTACTTCAGCAGTATCAGCGAGGATATTAAATGCGATGCCTTTAAGCTTTTCATCATTCTCTAAAATGATAACAAGGTTAGCAACTGTATTAGCGATATCGCCATCATCATTTGTCGCAAGCTTCTTAGTCCAACTAAAATCAATTTCTTCATCACCAAAGTCTTCCTTAATCGATTTAATGTTTTCTTCAGCGATTAGATTCTTGACCTTTTCATCATTTCTAGCGAAGTCCACCATCTTTTTAAAGGAAGGCTTATCATCGCCAAATAAATGAATACGAACAAGATTAAAGGCGCTTAGAGTTTGCCCCACCGCTGGGTCATTAGCGTGATGAGAATAAAACAATTTATCATCATAATTAATCGCACCAGCAACACTACTTGAAGGAATATACTTGTAGCGATTGCCACCAGCTTCTTCATAAATATCACTTAAGAAAACGTCGATGGCTTCACTAATTGAATAGGCTCTATTGAAGGCACCCACCATGCCATCTTTAGTTAATGGGTCAGCTTGTTTTCTTCCTGGTTTACCACTACTCACATGAGTCTCTTTTGCTTTTTTAGGAAGCGAAGTTAAATCATTCCAATTTGGATATTTTGCTAGAAAAGGGTCAGGATTTAATAGGTTTTTCTCAACTTTTCGATAAATGTAATTACCATCGCTTGGTGTTGAAGGCCAGTACATTAATTGATTAGTTGTGAAGCTAACAGGATCTACTTGTTCGATACCTATTTCATCAGCAAGCAACCTAGATATTGCGACATATTCATCGCCTTCTACATCTCTGCTTAGAGGGATAATTATTCTAAATCTAGGTGAGTCATCTCTATGCCCATGAGTGGAATAAAGGCAGCTCGTATATTGGAAGTTATCTTCAAACCATTTTAAGAAGTTGGGAGCGGCATCATCCAAATCTAAAGTGACTAAACTTCTATACTCCACATTGTTTTTAAGCCTTTGAGGAGTCTTAAGTTTGCCACCCACAAAACCACCATGATCTTTGGCTTCTTGTTTAGCATCTTTAACAAAGTGTTTATACTCCTCTACTGTTTCAGAGGTTCTAATTGTTTCACTTAATTTTTGGGAGAGTAGTTCCCAAGTGATTCTGGTATTCTTCCAGGTTTTGCTATTGGCCCTTTGTCCAACAGCGATTATTAAATCTCTCATAGGAATTAATCCTCCTTGTCTTCATCTGCACCAATAGGAGTAGCGTTAGCCCACTCCTCTGGTTCATTCTTTTTATCCATATATTCATACATGTATTTCTTAGGGTCGAAGTCTTTACCGAATTTCATCACGAGAATATATTTGATAGCTTCAAAATCAGGTGGATAATACTTCTCATCTTCAGTAACTTTAGTTTCAGTTCCACCAATAGGATTCTTTCTCATTGCTTTTGAAGTTGTCTTTTCTTTATATCCCACCGCTTTTCTTTTAAGAGCGGAGAATAGATCATTTAGTAACAAAGCTTCACCTTCAGAAATAGCTTGTTGAATTTCTTTATGTTTATTTTTAAGTTGTGTAAATGTCTGCTCAGTGATGCCTAAGTCGCGACACATCTCTTTTTGCGTGTAGAAAGTAGCTGAAGCCGCTTTGATATAATCAAGCTTAGACTTTAGCACACCTGTCTTTTCCCACATTTGATATGTATCGAGTTTCTTAGCCATAGCACCTCCACAAATAGAGAGAGGTGCCTTAATGGCAAAGTGGTTAAATATTTTAAAGCACCACTCTCCAAATTAGATGATAAATCATCTAATCTAGTTTTGAATAGGTGAAGGCAATATGCTATTTATCTGGCGTGATAAATTCCACAAGCACTGGAGCACAATGTTTGAACCAGTTAATAGAGAGGACAGGCATGCTTTTGACATACTTGTGAAGGAAATAACTTGTTGCACATCCATCGTGTGGACATTCTCTCTTTATGTATTCCGCAAAAGATATAAGAGCAGATCTAATATATAACTGTGTCTCAGTTGTGTTTGATGTCACTTCTCCATATTTTTCTTTATAGAATTTTATCGCTAACTCCAAAGCATCATTTGGTCTAACTAGCATAATCACTCATCCTCCTCATCAGATTTGAAACCTGTGTAGTCGTAATCGAAAATGACAGCAGATAAGAACTTGACCTCTCTATAGACATCAGTGTTTTTAAAAATTCCATCAAAGATATCGTCCGAGTGAGCATGACAGAACATCATAAATTTCATGCAACCCCAAAAGTACCAGCATAAAACATCTGGTTTTTTGCTTTGATTCTTAAGGACAAAATCAATTACATCAATTTTAAGAGGCATTATCACCTTCTTCTCTTCAAGATATTCGCCAAAAGCGAGTAATCCTTTTTTGATAGATTTGTTACATAAAGAATCTTCGCTTTCTTCGGGGTCAGTTGCATGTTTTGCAAAGATTGCGGCCAAGTTTTTGTAAGGCAACGGTTCGCCTTTTTTTAATAACGCCTTTAGCCTTTTAACGTTATTCTTATTAATTTTAGTTTTCATATTGTTCCTCGTGCGGGTTTACCGCTTCATAAGAGCAAGCTCTATTAATTAAGAAGAACAATAAGAACGTCTCCACCTTGGTAAACATAGAGTCCATCATTCTAGAAAATCAATAGAGCTAAGCTCTACTAAATGTCATCACTATCCATATTTAAGGATGCTTGATATTTTTCTTCCTCTTCCCAGATGACCTGAACAGGAATATTAAGAGCGTATGCGAGTGAAACTATTGTTTTAAATTGAATCGCTTCACCAATAGCACCGTTCTCAATGCGATTGTAATGTTGGTGCGATACCCCCATCTCAAGAGCAACGCGATACTGTGAAAATCCGAGCTTTTGTCTCGCATTAACTAAGTACATACGAATCGGATAATACTTCATCTCGCTTCACTCCTTTCTGGGATCTACCCAACATTTTTTAAGCAGCATGAGCTCCTGCTGTCACCATTATTTTTATATAAGGAAAATTGCGTGTAAAACTATTTTTTGTGGTAAAAATTTAGCTCATTTTTTGTGGCGGTTTTTGTGGATATTTCAGAGAGTTATCGCTTAACTTATTTATTAATAAATAAAGAAAAACACACCTTAATTTAGGTATGCAAATTTTCTCATTTTTGTGGAGACACATTTTTTAGACTTTTGTGCACATTTATTTATTTTTTGTGTAAATTATTAAATAGGAGACGTGCGTATGCCAAAAGTAAATGTTGAACCAGGACCATATCCAAAAATCAATTCATCAGTTAGGAAGAGCTTCAAAGGAGTTGTCACATTAAAAGAGCAAGGCGAAGTCTATAAAGAAGGTCTTACTCAAGATGAACTTGCTGAACTATTAAATATTGATAGGTATGAACTTTCTTATTATGAAAATGGACAGAAAGAGATTCCTGTTTCTTTACTTATGCAAATGGCAAAAGTGTTAAATTGTTCCATCGACCTTTTGTTAGGTATGCCGTTTGATTATTCCTATAACAAACAAAATAATAACTTGACCACTATTGCTCTTAGTCAGGTACAACGTGGTTTCTATAAATTAGACAATAGTCTAAAAGGAGTTATGAAGTTTGATGCCAAATTTGCGGATAGGCCAAATAACATTTGTGCTTATCTTCTTCAAAGCGACTCAAGTATATTGGGATTATTAAAAGGCGATGCTGTTATCGTAGATAAAGACATAAAACACTACATCAATAATTCAATGAATCAAAAATGCACATGCATGCTTTCTGGCGATTATATTGAAGAAGGAAAGCATAGAGTTGCCACCGCCTTCTATTTCTCTGAAGTGGGTGTCGCGACCGACTTATATGGCAACAAGAAAAAGAGATCCTTCTACTATTACACCCACACAGGCGAATTAAAAATTGTTGGATGCCAAGTCATACAAAGAATTTGTCACGCGGTTGTTATTCAATCTGTTAAATATCATTTGTTAGATGTTAAGTAGCGTATTGCTATCACCTATTATAAAAATCTAGTTCCATTTAGAATAAAAGCGGTAAACAAAGAGTCTCTCGTTTGAGAAGAATGTCCTCTTTTAGGAGAGGACTTTTTGATGAATAAGACTATTAGCTACGAATTTGAAGTAGCGATTCTTGATAAATTATTAAAAGAAAACAAGATTACCCACGAAGAATGGTATGCTCTTTTAACTATGCTCCGTCAGAAGTATAACCTCCCTTGTATTAATAATATCAATTATATTGATATTAAGTCAGTATTGAGGCAATATACACATGATGGCAAAGGAAGTAATTAAAGTAGCGAGTCCCGCTCAATATATCGCCTCTACTGGTTTAGATAATAAAAAGAAACGTGTAGCGGCATACGCACGAGTGTCTACTGATAGCGAAGATCAGATTCACTCTTTTAAAGCACAGATTGATGAATACACCACTAAGATAACCAGCAATCCTAACTGGGAATTTGTCGGTATGTATTCTGATGAAGGTATCTCAGGTACTTCTTTAAAGAAAAGAGATGGACTTAACGCCTTATTAAAAGAAGCTAAGAAAGGTAATGTTGACCTTATTTTAGTGAAGTCTATTTCTAGACTCGGAAGAAATACGTTAGATATCCTCACCATTGTTAGAGAACTTAGAGAAATCGGAGTAGAGATTAAATTTGAAAAAGAAAACCTTTCATCTTTAGATACCAGGACCGATATGGTTTTAACATTCCACTCCTCTATCGCTCAAGAAGAAGCAAAAAACATCTCCGATAACGTTAAATGGGGAATTAGAAAAAGGATGAGAGATGGTAACTGGAAAGTACCAACTGAGAAGTTCCTTGGTTACACCAAAGACGAAAACGGGAACATGATTATTGATGAAGCTCAAGCTGATATCGTTAGAGCCATCTTCAATCTTTATCTCGCTAATAAATCAATAAAAGAAATCATCGCTTATTTAGAAGGTAACCACTACTTGACTGGTTCAGGCAAAGAGAAATGGAGCCGCCAAAACATCATGCAGATTCTCCAAAATGAGAAATATAAAGGTGATTTAATTCTCCAAAAGACTGTTGTTATCGATTATTTATCTCATGAATCAAGAAGCAATAAAGATGGAAAATACGCGGACATGTGGTTAGTAAAGAACCACCACCCCGCCATTATTTCTAGAGAAGCTTTTGATTTAGTGCAAACCATCATCGAATACAAAAAGAACGATAGATTCTTAAGACCTGACAGTACCAATCCTCTCTCTACCAAGATTTATTGTGGAACATGCGGAAAGGCAATGATTTATCAAATCAGAAGAGAAAAGTGTGTCTTTGCTTGTAATGTTTCCAGAAGAAACCTCGTTAAAGAATTATGTTCAAATACGCCTATTGCCTTTGATGACATTAAAACCATCTGTATTCAAGCGATGAAAACATATTATTCTGGCGATTATCTTTCTTCTAATCTACTGGATTGTCTTACATCTTTAGGTGAAGCTTCTCATAAACAAGAAGAACTTAACAAAGTTAAAGAAGAGATAACCATTACTGAAAATAGGATTAAAGCAATCATTGAAGAAAAGATGGAAACCGACTCAGAAGAAGATGATGAAAGATTATCTAGCAAATATAAAGAAGCCAAGAAACATCTAAATGAATTAAAGGCTAAATTAGACACTTTATCTGGTGAAACATATCAATCCTTTATCTCTGAAGCTAGAAGCAAGGAAATCGCCTCTTTAATAACAAATATGGATAACGATGAATGCTACTTAAAACTTATCGATGAAGTAATCGTTAATGAAGATAACTCTATCACCATTATCGATAATGCTGGTCACCGTGTTTCTAAAGAAAGCATCAGCAAAAATATCAAAAAGATAAATGGCTTAGAAGAAGTCTTACATGGTTACTACACTTCTCCTATAACCACTAAAGTTTATAAATACAAGATTGTAAGATTGGAGGATTACCTATGACTCAAGAAATAATTCAAATTAATAAAGCTACCCCAATAGGTAAAAGAAGAGTATGTGCTTATACACGTGTTTCTTCTAAAAGCGAAGACCAGGAGAATTCTCTCGCTTATCAAATCGAAGCCTATACCAAGATGATCATGACAAATCCTGCCTATGAGTTCTGCGGTGTTTTCGTTGATGATGGAGTAACTGGTACTTCTATTTACAAAAGAAAAGAATTCCAAAAGATGATAGATAAAGCCTTAAGTGGTCAAATTGATTTAATCATCACTAAGTCCTTATCCAGATTCTCTAGAAACACTGAAGATGCGATTAATATCTTAAGAGTTCTTAGAAACAACAATGTTGAAGTCTATTTTGAAACAGAGAACATCTCCTCATTTAATATGGACAGCGAACTAGTCATTAACGTATTAAGTGCTCATGCCGCGAACGAATCTAAAGTCATAAGTGACAACGTCAGGATGAGCTACGCTAAAAACTTCAAGGATAAAAAAGCCTATTTCAACCCCGAACAGCTATATGGTTATCATCGCGGTAAAGATGGAAGTATTGTTATCGATGAAAAAGAAGCTGAGGCAATTAGACTAATCTATGACCTTTATTTAAAGGATTACACTAGACAGGCTATTATTGATGAGCTAGATAGGAGAGGACTAAAACCTAGATTCACTAAGAAATGGACATTTCAGGCATTTAGAAAAATTCTTCATAACGAGAAATACATGGGTGCTGCTTATTTACAGAAAACATTTGTCAAAGGAGTAAGAGGAAAGCGACTTAAAAACGATGGAACGCTGCCCACTATTCTAATTGAGAACAATCATCCTGCTATTGTCAGTAAAGAAGTATGGCTTGCCGCTAATGAAAAGTTAAAACAGAAAGCAATTCAATATCAAAGTCAGGTTCAGTACGATGAAAAACGAGAAGGTAAAATATGTTTCAATAAGAGCATTTATTCCGGTCTCTTCATGTGTGGAAAGTGTGGTAAAAACTATAATTTCAAAATAAACAATAGAGGCAAGGCTTCTGAATCTAGAATTTTCCACTGTGCATCTAATCGAGAAAGAAAGATTTGTGAGAACGATGATCTTCCTTTAGATGTTATCGATATCATTACTCTTAAGGTTGTAAACAAGATTATCACTAATAAAAAGAACTTCTTTGACTTGCTAGAGGAATCCTTCAATTCTAAAAATGACGTAGAGAAAAAGAAGAAAGAAATACAGGAATTGCAAGAAAAAATAGATGATTTACAAGCAAAATTCAAAAAGTACAAAGATATCGATGATGAGTTTTATCGCGAAGTAAATAAGGCTTATAAAGAGAAGCTCAAACCACTATACATGAAGAAAGTGGCTCTTGAGAATTCGATAAGTACAGCTACTAGTGTTAACGATTACCTCTATCAATTTAAAAAAGTCCTATCACCATACGATAGAACAATTTCTTCTTTAATTGACTTCCCTCTTAACAAAGTATTTAGTAGGGTAATCATACACGATAGAGATCACATCACTTTTGTTCTTGGAGAAGCTGGCGATATTTCCACCATCACTTCTATGGATGATGACATCCTGATTCAAACAGAACCATACCTAATCAGGAAGACAAAACACCTTCTGAAGTATGGAATCTATATCAACTAGGGGATAAACAATATCCTCTTTTTTTATTTTAATGCGTATGTGTATCGACAATTGGACTTGAAAACCTGTATGTGTATCGACAATTGGAGACAGATAAGTAAATTAGTCCGAAAGTTAGTCGGACTTTTTTATTTATGTATTAAAGCGTTACCATTATTATTAAATTCAACTAACAATATAAGTTTATTTGTTAAAATAAAAAGGGAAAATAAATTTCTGAATACCCCTCAAGGTAAAAATAATATAAATTAAGGAGACGCTTTTACTATGGATTATGATGTGATTATTGTCGGTGCTGGACCAGCNNCGCTCATGTCCAATTTTAAAAGGATTAATTGATAAATGTCCGATTAATAAAGAAGGCTTTCAAGAATGTTATCCGTCTTGCTCAATCACTTGTGGCTTTGGTGGTGCTGGAGCCTATTCTGATGGCAAATTTAATATCACTAGTGAATTTGGTGGTTGGATGCAAGATTATTTAGAAAGAGAAGAATTGCTCGACCTTATCAACTATGTTGATAGTATTAATTTAAAATTTGGCGCTAGTAATGAAATCACTGATCCCTATACGAACAAAGTTAAAGAAATTGAACTCCGTGCGATGAGTGTGGGTGTTCGCTTACTCCGTAGTAAAGTAAGACACTTAGGCACTGAAGAAAACTTTAAAATATTAGGCCGTATTTTTAAACATTTACAAAAGAAAGTTACAATGTTATTTGAAACTGATGTTGTGGAAATAATCACTGAAAATAATGAGATTCGTGGTGTAGTTACAAAAGACAACGAGCAATTTACTGCCCCTAAAGTATTACTCGCGGTTGGACGAGAAGGTAGTAAATGGCTCGACACTATTTTAGAAAAGCGCGGCATCAAAATGGATCAAACCCAAGTTGATATCGGTGTCCGCGTCGAATGTAATGACTTAATTATGGAAGAAATCAATAAACATCTTTATGAAGGTAAATTTGTCTATCGTACTTCTACTGGTAATACAGTCCGCACCTTTTGTTCAAATCCAAGTGGGCATGTCGTTATGGAAAATTATAACGGCGTCATAAATGTTAATGGGCACTCTTATAAAGATGAGGCATTTCGATCAGAAAATACAAACTTTGCACTACTTGTGTCACACCACTTTGCTGAACCATTTAATAAACCAAATGAATATGCCGTTAAAGTATCTTCACTGGCAAATCAACTCGCTTGTGGTTCAGTCTTAGTGCAAAAGTTTGGTGACTTATTACTAGGAAGACGCACCACAGTCAAACGCTTAAACGAAGGCTTTATGCGGCCAACATTAAAAGAGGCAGTGCCTGGCGACTTAGCGCTTTGTTTACCACATAAAACACTGCAATCAATTATTGAAATGATTCGTGTGCTCGATAAAATTACTCCAGGTATTGCGACAGAGCATACACTACTTTACGGTGTTGAAGCCAAGTATTACAGTGCCCGTCCAGAAATGACTACTGAATTTGAAACAAAAGCTATTAAAGGCTTATATTTAGGCGGCGACGGTGCTGGACTTACTCGCGGCTTAGCGCAAGCTGGAGCATGTGGCGTTTATATTGCTCGTAATATGTTAAAGGAATTAAAGTAAGATGCGGAAAGTAGGTACAAGTGCACGCGGTATTCGTTGTCCCATTATTCGCAGTGGAGATGACTTGGCGCAAGTTGTCGTTAATAGTGTATTAGAAGCCGCAAAAGCGGAAGGATTTACTCTTCGTGATCGTGATATTATCGGTATCACTGAGTCACTCCTTGCGCGCTCACAAGGAAATTATGCTTCAATTGACGCTATTGCATCGGAAATTAAAGCAAAGTTCCCAGGCGGAGAATTAGGAGTTATCTTCCCGATTCTTTCTCGTAATCGTTTTGCAACATTACTTAAAGGGATTGCGCGTGGCGCAAAGAAAATTTATTTAATGCTTTCTTACCCGCGCGATGAAGTCGGTAATGCGCTTCTAAGTGAAGCACTCATTGAAAAAGCTGGGGTTAATCCTTACACTGATATTTTAACAGTGCCAGAATATCGTAAACTCTTCGGCTATCCAAAACATGAATTTACCGGCATTGATTATGTTGAACTCTATACAGACATTGTGGAGCAAGAAAGCTGCAAAATTGAATTAATTTTTGCAAATCACGCCCAAATGATTCTAAATTACACAAAACATGTCTTAACGTGTGATGTTCATACCCGTCAAGATTCAAAACGTAAATTAAAGGTAGCAGGCGCTGAAACAATTTACGGATTGGATGATTTATTGACTACGCCACAACTAGGAGAAAAAGGATTTAATCCGCAATATGGGCTCCTTGGTTCAAATAAAGCCACAGACGACTCGATTAAACTTTTTCCGCGTGACGGACAACCTGTTGTCGAAAAAATTCAACAAATGTTACTAACAAAAACAGGCAAACATATTGAAGTTTTAATTTATGGCGATGGTGCTTTTAAAGATCCACAAGGACATATTTGGGAACTAGCAGATCCTGTAGTGTCACCATTTTTCACTCCTGGATTAAGCGGCACACCTAGCGAAGTAAAACTAAAATATCTCGCTGATAACGATTTTAAAAATTTAACGGGCGCTGAACTTACTAAAGCAATTGCCGCTTCAATTAAAGCTAAACCAAAAGACCTTGTAGGCACTAAGGCGACGCTAGGTACTACCCCACGTCAAATAACTGACCTTGTTGGATCACTTTGTGATTTAGTAAGTGGTTCTGGTGATAAAGGCACACCAGTTGTGTTAATTCAAGGTTATTTTGATAATTACACAGATAATTAATTATTTTTTATAAACTTCTTCTTTCAATACACCGATAACTGGCAAGTTACGATATTTTTCATCATAATCTAAACCGTAACCAACAACAAATTCATTACCGATAGTTGTCCCAATATACTTTGGCGTATAATCAATTACGCGACCACTTGGTTTATCAAGTAGTGTACACACTTCAATCGAACTAGCGTTACGCTTTTTAAAGAGGTCAATTACCATTTTTAATGTGCGGCTGCTATCAATAATATCGTCAACAATTAAGACATGCTTGTTAGTGATATCAACTTCAATATCCTTACGGAAGACTAGTTCGCCTTGTGTCGTGCCACCAAAATAAGATTCAACACGAATAAAGTCGATGATAAGTGGCAAATTAATTTTCTTAATTAAATCCATCATAAACGGGGCGCCGCCCTTTAAANNCTGCTTCAGTCACTAATACTTTTTCTAAATCCTTCATCATAATCATGACCTCCAATATAATTTATTTGATGCTGGGACACTCTCTTCAGTAACATTAATTCCTAGTTGTTTTAAAACTTGAAGATCGCGTTTATCAAGGAGCACAGAAGAGTGCGCTTGTGCTCCTTTTAATTTTTCAATTTGCTTAAGCGCAAGATCCGATAACGGATTCATCGGCGCTTGGATTGCTAGAGAAATCAATGTATCGTTTAAATTAAGCACTGAATCGTTAATCGCACTTATTTCTTTTTTCAGCGCTTCAATTGGTTCGATAAGATTTGGGGAAATAAGCGGAATTTCATCATTAATATTCGCTAAATATTTAACTGAATTTAAGAATAATGCAGCGGCAGGGCTTAAAAGTTTTGATGTTTTTGCTGTAATAATTTTGCCGTCATTAAGCACTAAAGCCATACACGGGACATGTGTTTCATCGGCCTTTTTAAGGGCAGGCAATACACATTTACGATCAGTTTCAACAATGCCTAATTTATTCATAATCATCCGGATTTTATCAAGACTACTAGCGGTATATTTATCAAGGAAGAGGTTTTTTTGCGCTGAATAAAAACGGCGAATAACTTCCTCTTTACACGCGGCGGTAATCGCTTCTTCATCCCCAAGCGCAAAGCCAACCATATTGACGCCCATCATTGTCGGTGATTCATAGGGCGTTTCACCATACATCTTCTCAAAAATAGCTTTTAACACAGGGAAAGCGTCAACATCACGATTGTAATTTGTCGCTTTAACATTAAATTTATCTAAGTAATAAGGATCAATAACATTAAAGTCACCTAAATCAACAGTCGCTGCTTC